>Ga0265797_10009820_pt1 | contig 12305 bp, 10 predicted proteins | sample P2T30metagenome_FD_192433 | JGI IMG/M metagenome (GOLD analysis project Ga0265797, IMG submission 192433) | Plant litter microbial communities from East Loma Ridge, Irvine, California - P2 T30 | ecosystem: Environmental > Terrestrial > Plant litter > Unclassified | place: USA: California... | reverse complement strand
CGACGTAAGGAGTCGAGAGAAAGCTTCCTTTTGGTCTCCGGGAAGGACTGCTTCAGCTGCTGTTTCAGGTTCTTCGGGCCATTGGACCGGGTCTTGGTGTCGAAGTAAGAGCCCCACTGCTCAGGGTCGATATCTGGCGGCGGCCGCGACTTGGACGAGGATCGCTTTGGTTGTGAGAGGGTCGACGAGTTGTTATGGTCGTTGGTCTTGGGCTTTGAGAGACGTCTCTTGACCGAAATGGAGCTCATCGTGTCTGCGACAAATACGCGGGTTGCTATGGACTCTAGCGTGTGGCTAATGCAGGCGTTGGCGAAAGCTACCGTTGAACAGGTGGCGGGGGACGGCGGTTCAGTGGGACATTATGGTCGTTGCAGGTGTTGTGTCGAACGCGAGAGCGAAGCGTGATCGAAGAGTGAGTGTAGAAACAGAGAGAGAGCGCACCAGTGAAGGATGTTAGACTGAGGCGATTGCTGACCGGGGGGTAGTCAGTAGTGAATAATGGGTTGATGATGCGCAAAGGTGGCCGTGCAGCGACTTCCCATGCAATGGCGGTTTCCAACTTTACGGGAAAGGCAAAGGCACATCACAGCATGCATAACCAGGGCGGGGACCACTAAAAGACTTTCAGCCTTCCGGTTGCTGTGCGTTTCACACAACGATACACATGATACACTGCTTCTGGCCAACTAACGGCCGCACGTCAGTCTTCTCTAATCGCCGTACGATCGCGTCGTCTCACGGGCACAGCTCGTCCTTCGCCTCTACTACTTCTTGTGGCCAAAGCGAGGTCACGACATAGCCCCGTCTGAAAAACTCGTTCGCCATCGTCGTCAGTATTAAGTCAAACCGATATCAATCCCAGGTATACCCCTCGCGGCCATGGTACCATGAACCCAATATCCTTGTTGTGAGCCACAAACAAACCCCGTCTAGCCCTCAAGGATCCCTGCAAAGGACGGCTGCCCACAGCTACCAGCCACGCCAGTCGTAAGCGACGCCACAAGTGATCGCACGGCTAGCATGTAGCGATCCGCATGAGCCGCGAGTTCCTGTCCATCGATTCCGCATACGGCCACAGATCTCGATGCTCGGAGCCGGCGGACGCGGACATGCATATGTAAATATGTGTGGCGCAGTGAGTCGAGCTTAGAATCGCGCTTAGGCAAGCAAGTTCAAGGTGAAGCCAGCCGTGTTTGCCAGGCCAGGCCTCGTAGGCAAGAAGCTTTCGATGTGCGAGTTCCTGTTTTTTGGTGTGCTACTAGGCGCTGTGGCGCCACGGTTCGCGGCCAAGATCCAGGCATGGTGATAAGTTGGCACGGCGGGAGGGGCTTCAGGCTGTTCCCCTCAGTGGCCGTTTGGCGTACCAGTTTTCATCTACATCACACCGCTGGATCATGAAGGACAATGTATTGTTTATTGATGGATGTTGTTGCCGCCCGTCTACTTCATATATCATTGAATTGTCGTCTGCCGCTAGGAAAGGGGCAGGGCGCTTCGCAGCTAAGTCAGAAAAATTAGCACGTTTCATCGTGACAGGTCCAATCCAGGGCCGGAAGGTCCGGGGATTGAAGGTGCATAATTCTGTAACACGCTGGGAAATGATGGATGACCGAAGGAGCAGCTGTCAAAGATTAACGCTGCCATCTAGATCGACCATAAAGTGATGTTGGACAATCTGCGGTCGAAACAAGAATGCGGTCAGCATGTGCGGTCAGGAAGTGGCAGCTCCCGCATGCCTGTCTCTTTACGCCTCCGTCCCTTGGTCTCATCTATACTCGAGATCGCCAGCGTCAGGCTCTTAGGATATCAGACCAACGACACGTCTTTCGAAGACCACCTACCTACGAAGGTACGATCGGCTACATGTACTCACAGGGTCCAGCCACGACCACGCATTGCAAACAAGTATCCACTCGTTCTGTGTGCATAGACGAGGATTGAAACGCCAAACACGTGGACGATGAATGTCCATGCGAATTGCGCAAAAATGAGGTGACCGACAAATTAAAACATCCACGTCAGACTGCGTACATGCCCAGAAAAAAAAACAGAAATCAAAAAAGAGCTGAAGAGACAGATCCCCAGCCTGTATCGCCAGCTCCAAGAGCCTTCAATCGAAACTCCAATCCGTAGAATATCAGTGAAGTTACGGGTGTCTTGACTGCCCAAAGGTGTGCGATGGATTTGGGTACTATTAGTAGTTCTGACTGGACATTCCTTAGCGCTGGATATCCCGTGGCCAACCAGAGCTGTCAGGTCTCTGAACTTGTTAACCCCAACCCTGACCCTAACATGGTTACGTACATCGCTGTTTGGAACCGATGGCAGGCTTTCTACGTCTTAATGAATACATGTATAACGATGGCTGTAGGTTACATGTAGGTGGCAGCCTCCTGATAGTACCGTGAAACCAAAAGAGCTGATTGACATCGATTGTGATCGCATAAACATAAAAGAAAGCGAAGATCCAAGAAAGACATACACATTTGTATGTTCGCAGGCAGCACGAAGTGCTTCAATTCCTTGAGCGTGAGTCAACCGCCGACCCATGGCTCATGATAGATCAATGGACACAGAGCAAGCAACGCCCTCATAGCCATCGAATCAAGTAACTTCGTCCGCATGTTGTCGAACAGAGAGCTAGGTATGCAAGGTTTGGAGGATCGATATATAGCTCGCCATTCTCCTTCCCAATCGAGCATGCGCAAGCGAAGGGATCCATACAGGAGCCCTACATTTCGTCTGACTCCTACCGATGCTTTGATATGTTTATCAACGGGCTTTTGTCCGACCATCAATCAACCCGTCCCTCACTCCTCTCATCTCTATAAACCATCGAAACATAGGAAAAAAGACTGCCAACCACCCAACATGTACCTCCGCGCCGCCCACGCCGAAACCTCCATTGCCACCCTCCGCCGCTTCATCCAAGAAAACCCCCTCGGAATCCTAACGACAACAATCCCCTCTCCAAACCACCATCTAATCCAATCCAGCCACATCCCCTGGGTCCTCGACGTCAAAGACCTCTCAAGCGAAGACGAACTGCCGATCCTAAGAGGGCACATCGCGCGCCAAAACCCGCAAGTCAAAGCGATAATCGAGCATGCCACCGAGAACCCTCACCCTCACCCGCAGCCCACCTCGACGAGTCATAAGCTGCAGCAGGAAGTGATGGTGTTGTTCAATGGGCCTTCGCACCACTACGTGACGCCGAAGTTTTACACCAAGACTAAGCCTGAGACTGGCAAGGTTGTGCCGACTTGGAATTACGCCGCAGCACAGTGCTACGGCATCGCGACGGTTTATTTCGATTCGAAGGCGGAGGAGACTTCGAACTTTCTGAGTAAGCAGATTGGCGATCTGTCGGAGATGGCTGAGACGCAGGTCATGGGGTACGAGAAGCCGTGGAAAGTCTCCGATGCTCCTGAGCGGTACATCGATCTGTTGAGGAAGAATATCATTGGCATCGAGATTGAGGTGACCAGTCTTGGTGGCAAGTTCAAGATGAGCCAGGAGATGGGCGCGGAGGACCAGCAGGGTGTTGTGGATGGTATGGAGGCGCTGAAGACGGCTGATGGCGATTATGTTGCGAAGCATGTGATGGAGAGGGGCAAGCTGGGCGAAGCTGCGAAAGCTGCAGATGCTGGCAAAGTTGATGCTTGATCCGGATGATCTGAGTACCCGGGTTTCGATCATGATGTTGAATCTCGTGCATATAGATGAGCTGCACGTTGATGATGAAGACTTTAAAGCGTTCAGATGCGTAACTCACTCTTTATCGAAGCAGTCAAACCGTGCGAATGCGTCCCAGTATGAGAACGCAGGCGGATGACGGCAACGACAGGTGCGTTGTAGCCTCAACGCTGGTGATGATATGTGGCAAGGCATGAGTGGATTGCTCATCCATTGGGCGCTCTATTCCGCTCTGCTTTAGCCGCGGCGGCCAACTCAGCAGCGGTTTCCGGAATGTCCAAACCGGGATCTGCATGAGAGAGCGCTCGAAGCACACGCTCATAATCCTCGACAGTATAGTCTTGTTTAGTCGGGCTCTGGTCTCTCGAGCCCCATAGATCCTCCGACGCGCCACGTGCAACCTCGCTGGTGTGGACAGTGTGGATTTTGGTGCTCCCTTTCGGAGTCCGGTCGCTCGAGGTCCATAGGTCCAGTGAGACTCTAGGCTCGCTGGCGTCACCAGGCATGGCGCTGTCGCTCCTCCAACTTGTTTCGGCATCGCTGAGAACAACGCGACCAGGTCTCAGTGCGCGGTCGCTCCACTGCAAATCGGAGGAGTCCAGCTGCCCGGAGTATCTCATCACCGTACGATCCCAGGCTCTGCCAACGTAACTCTTGAGAGCCGGTAAACTCCCTACCACGACGCTCATACTGCTCTCGACGACGCCCCAAACCGCCAGACCAACGGGATCAGATCGAGCGTGGGCGATGATCTGGGTCAGGCGGATGAGCGAGCATGCAATCACGATGCCTCCGACGCTGAAGATACCAACAAGCGCAAATCGTTGGGCTCTTGAGACGCGCAGAGCCATGAGTAGCTTATACGGGAGTACCATGATGATTAAATCGGTGAGGACATCTACTGCGGTGCTGTAGCTGATGGAGATCACGCTCCCTTCGAGGTCGATGGGTTTGGCACATTGTCCTGATCGGATTAGCATGATGTTCCATCACGAGTCAACAGAACAGAAAAGGCATACCGAAATCGAAGTAGGTGCTCGGTGGATGGCAAGTCCAGATGGATGCGATCCAACACCCGATGTAGGCCAGCGCTGCGAAGTTGACGACGAACCACCAGATCCTTCGATATGTAGCCTGGCCCTTGAACAGCCGGTAGTACAGAGCCAAGAAGCTGTATTTGACCGACCAGATTATCGTAAAGAATAGTAGGATGATCACAAATTGGTAGCGAACGTAAATGTTTCCTTGATCGACCAAGGATTGCCCAGCAGGCGCTTCACCGCTCGAAGCGTATATGAGATAGTATAGTGATGGCGTCTGTAGAGTCTGAAGGATTGCGTTCAGGCCAAGGAAAAAGAGAGCTGCCAGAAGCCAGTAATCGTCCGAGTAAAGTCGTCGGCTTTCTGAGATCCGAACATGACATCGCATCAAGACGAAGCCAGAGGCGAGCACGAAGCCGGCCCATGTGATCCCGATCAAGCCTCCTCTAGTCAAGTTGCGGGCTGCGCCTTGGAGGCGAGCCTGGTTGATTGGGCCGTCTGAAGACATCTGTTGAGCGTGGTCTCCAACGATCAGGAGGAAAGACGGATCATGATAAAAGCTGTGTGGTTACTGGGATGCCAAATTCGAACGCAAAGAGGGCAATGTGCATCTGAATAGAGAGAAGACGATGCTGAGAGGAAGCAGCATACTCCACACGAGCCATCTTCAGGTGAGACACTGTTTGGTGACAGGTCGGGGCCTACTTCCTACCGTCTAGAACGAAGTCATTTGCTGGGACACCGTCGGACTGCACTCCTAGTTTCCCATAACAACAATGGATGCATGCATTCGTTGCTGTCCAGGCAAGCAGGAATGTTCGGTGTGGACTGTTACGCAGCCCCTTGCTTCGCCGGGCGATCATCACATCATACCTAGCCTTGTGATATGCTTGCGTGGGCCCAGTCAGAATATGCTTGATCGAAGCAGGGGCTCTTTCCCGTAAATTGGTGTGATGAAAGTGTTGGTGTCGGTTCCATGTGTGATTGATTGAGGAGATGGAAATGGAGAAATCTTGCGGAAGGTCGGCTCGTGTCGCTTCAATCGGAAGGAGCGAGCCGGCTCCACAATCCCAGCGAACATCCTTAACGCCCTCTGTCTATAGAAAGCACAAACATTCCAACAAACCGTTTCCATATTCCGAACTTCTGATACTTATCATCTCCCACTACTCGCTGGTAAACAAGGCCATCATGTCATGCCCATCACGAACCCAGGCGCACAGTTCCTTCCAAACAAACGACAGGAGATATCCGCCATCCTTTGCAAAATATCTATCAGACTATATGTACACTTGAGCGCCTATCCGACATCTCGCTTGGCTAAATCGAATACTGTTCAGACCCTGCCGATCTTCCTTTGTGTATGGCCATGATGGCGTTACTGCTATCACCCTGATCTCCTTATTAATAAGACTAGTGGGAATGTGTGGTCGCACGGCTTTGGCGTACCCCTCTGGCACAGCAAAGATGACAAGACGCGCGGTGCAGATGCTGTTTCTCGCTCTGCGGCCTCCAGAATCTGTGCTCAAGCAGAACCACGGTAGACGAGATCTTCAGCAAGGCCGATCACTCGAATTGCCAGCATGAGACCAAGTTTCGCCCTTGCGGCCCTGTCTGTTATATGCCTCGTGGCAGCGACCAAACTCGAAACGGCAGACTGCAGATGTGTATGATTGCTATGCATGCTTGTTGATCTTTGGCTAACGCAGGACTCCAGGCTCCCAGCGATACCTGCTGGCCTACCGAGCGAGATTGGGATACTCTCAACTCGACTGTCGAAGGCAGACTATTATCCACTCAGCCGGTTGCCAGAGCTTGCTATCCCGGCTCAGAGCAAGATTCGCTCGGATGCGAGATCGTCGACGAGAGCTGGAGTGACTCGGTCTTCCAGGCTTCCAACCCCGTCGGGTTGAGCTATCCCATCAACATCACTTGTGCCCCTGTCAATGCTTCTGCTGGCGAGCAGCCGGGATCGTGCGTTCTCGGGAGACAACCACTGTACGCGGTCAATGCTACGAACGAGAATGATGTGATTGCCGCCGTCACTTTCGCCAGCCGCAACAATATCAGAGTGGTGATCAAGGAAACCGGACACGACATTCTGGGTCGATCGGAAGGTGGAGCAAGTCTTCTAATCTGGACACGCTACCTTCGCAACGGCGTAGAGTTCATTGAAAACTACTACTCACCCTGTACTGCCGATTGTGATGACTCTCAGTGGTCTGGCGCTGCTATTCACATCGACGGCGGTTATACATGGTCGGACGTCTACCCAGTGGCGGAAGCGAATGGCAAAATAGTCGTAGGAGGAGGCACTCCATCTGTCTCGAGCACTGGAGGCTGGATGCAGGGTGGCGGCCATGGTCCTGCTTCACGTCAGTTCGGTCTTGGAGCCGACCAGGTCCTCAGTGCTCGGGTAGTGCTTGCAGATGGCTGCATCATCACGGCTTCTCCTTGCGAAAATCAAGACATCTACTTTGCAATCCGCGGCGGTGGACCCGGTACGTACGGAGTTGTACTGTCCACAACCATCAAAGCATGGCCAATGGTCGACGTCAAAGTCCAGAGTGTTGCAATCGCACCCCTGACTTCGAACAACAGTGCATTGTTCGACGCCATCACCACGCTATACTCTGCGTACCCGGACCTGAACGACGCAGGCTACGCTGGATACGGCACCTGGAGTACTGCATCGCCTACGCCTATCTTCGCGAATTTCACGACTGCTTACGTGCACGGCTTCTACACCTTCAACAAGACTATGCAAGAAACACAGGAGGCTTTCGCCTCGACGCTCAAGAAACTGCTTCCACAGAACGGCACAAGCCTCTTCGTATCGGTGTCATACAGCTCCTTCGACGACTACTGGTCATTCTACAACGCCGTCGCTCGTGTTGAGCCCCCAGTCGGAACAACAGCAGCCCTAGGCTCGCGCCTCTTCTCACGCGCCAGCGTGCAAAACGACACCGCCGGACTTCGCAACATGCTTGAGGTCGTCTCTGGCGAGCCGGAAGAATTCACGAGTAACAACTTCGAGCTCATCTCTGGCGGACAAGTCTTCAAGGATGCATCAGACCCGTTTTCTGGCCTGAACCCAGTGTGGCGAAAAAGCTACTTCAACCACATCGTTGCTCGCGGATGGGCACCGGGCTCTTCGGAAGAGGTCAAGACCGCAGTACAGCGCGATATCACTTACAACAAAGTCCCCGCTCTGCAGAAGCAGGCGCCGGATACTGGGGTCTACATGAACGAGGCGGATCGACTTGATCCTGACTGGCAGGTGAACTTTTATGGCGAGCATTATGAACGTTTGTTGGAGATCAAGCAGAGGCGCGATCCGGATGGGGTCTTTTATTGCCCTACTTGTGTCGGCAGTGCTGAGTGGGCGGAGGATGAGGAAGGAAGGCTTTGCAGAATCGCTTGATTGGATCCACGGCAATTGATTGCAGGGACTACGCGAAACTTGAGATTCTGCCACAGGGCAATACACTGTCGCTCACAGGGTTTTTATTCATCTATCGAATCGTTCCCCCACATTCGCATCGATCAGGATCTCGTCGCCATCAAGTTGTCAGATGTTGATGCCTGCAGACTCCGGATGTAAGAGGCAGTATCGACTCACTCGCTCCCTGTTGCTCTCACGAAACTACAACAATCGCCCACGGCATAAAGTCATATTATTGAGGGCTGCGTTGAGACTGGACTGTCCACGCCGAGATTGATGTACAACATTACCTCTCACACCATTGGTCAATTGATTAATCCCACCGTTAATCGTGACGCAATGCGGGCTTCGGCTGCGGGGGGAACGACATGGATTGAGCTTGTTAATAATCAAACACAGAGGGTCCGTCCAGACCTATCTCTCGACATATACCTTCCCGAGACAATACTCTCCGGTTTCCACGTCGCTTTCCAACTAGACAACCGCGATTCCTTTCACCTTCTAGTATTCCTGAAGTATACACAAGTCCCATCTTCACGTTGCTTTGCAAGTAATCGTCAGTGTCGATCTACACAAGCTGTCTACTGAAGATCGCCTGGTGGGTCGATCCTTCCCAATACCACCATCTTTACTTTATCGAGCACTTCCTAACACAACGATACAGCTCACGAGCCTTGCCGGACTCGAACGTATCCTCAACACTACACTCACACACAAGCCTCTATACGGACAGCCAAAATGACGACCTGGGACTCTCGCGCATGGACATACACCGGCGGCGGCTACCCAGCCGGCCTCAAATCCACCGTAGTCGAAGTCCCGCGCGGCTGCGAGCTCAAAGGCCTCTGGTCGACGCCCCACATGCTCGTCAACATCCAAGCATGCGCCCTCAACCCCGTCGACATCCAGATGATCAACTTCCTGAGCTCCTTAATACCACTCAAATCATACCAAACGGAAAAAGGCGTGGCATGCGATTTCAGCGCAACAGTCAGCGCCGGCGGCCGCACGGGGTTCATGAAAGGCGACGAGATCTTCGGGCTGACGATGAAGCCGTACAAGTACGGCGGCGGCGCGCTGTCGGAGATGGCGGAGCTGGACATGTCCAACACGGTGGCGGTCAAGAAACCCGCGGAGTGGAGCTGGCAGCAGGCCGCGGCGATCCCGCTCGTGTGGCTCACGGCGAGGACTTGCATTGCGAATGTCGAGGACTATGTGGAGCAGTCGCAGGGGAAGAGGCTGGCGGTGCTGGGCGGGTCGTCGGCGACGGGCATGTACACGATCTTGCTGGCGAAGAAGAGAGGGTGGAAGGTCATTACGACTTCTTCGGCGAAGAACAGGGAGTTTGTCACTTCGACACTGGGGGCGGATCAGCATGTTGACTACACTTCGGTCTCGAGCGTGCGCTCGGCGGTTCAGGCATTCGAGCCGGATGCGGTTGTTGACTGTGTTGGCGGCACCGAGTGCGTTGGCCTGCCAAGCAGCAGGCGTTACATAACAATCGTCGGCGACAAGACTGGCCGCACGCAGATGGGCGGTCCAGCCACCTATTACAACCCGCTGTCCTGGCACACTCCCTTCCAGTGGGCACGCTGGGCGCGTGGACAGCTCGGGCTGGGCGAGAGCTACGACGTGGTGATCCTGGACATGAAGAAGGAATGGCTGGAAGAGGCCAAGGAGACGCTGGCGCCAGAGCAGATCTTCATCGACAGCGAGTTTGCCTTTGACGACGCGCTCAAGGCGTTTGAGAGGCTCAACACGGGCAGAGCGAGAGGCAAGGTGGTAATCGATGTTCGTCAAGGCAAGCCTCTCAAGCTCGAGAATTGACGAAAAACATCCATATCGATATAGAGCACATACCTATTACCTGCCCCTGCTTGCTATTGGAAAGTGATGTGGTCATGCGTTGTATCTCGTGATCGTCGCACATATACATGCAGATAATGGTGCTTAACAAAGTAGCACACGCATTAACCGAGCACCCGAAAAGGCAGGAACAAGTACATGAAGTGCGTTTCGTACGCGTACAACACGCCGTATCTTCGGCCAGTCAACATAGACCTTCCTGAGTCAGCTGTATTTCTGGGGCATCTGTAACGACTTGGCTGACTCGCTTCGACAACGACGGCGCGAGACTTGAGTCCGGTGACAGAAGCACACTGATAAGAGCACGCAGCTGACCCCCGGTCGTTATTCCACTCCGTTTGTCTCGGACGAAAGTCCAGCGACCCGTTTCCAGCCTCTTGTCAGCCCGTCCCCGATAATACCAAACTTCGGCCACTTGCACAACGAGAACTCTCCCTCACACCCTCTCGCCTATAAACACACCTAGCCATGGCGGGCCTCTTCACAAGAACCGACGACAGTCCCCCTGGGTCGCCTAAACCCAGACCCGTGCCATCGTCCTCCTTCCGCCCCGAGTCTACCCTCTCCGGCTCCCCGTCCAGACAATCCTCGACCGCACGTCTGGCCGCCTCGCCTGGAACACCTCCCGCGCGTGGACAAATACCTATATCAGGCTTCGCCGGATCTCAAGCTGCTCTGGACAGTGATGCTCCGCTTGCTGGAGCTTCTGGCACGTCGGTGCCGGGCCCGGGACCTTCGTCTTTGTCACAAGCATTGCGAGGCTCGATGGGACGCTCACCGCCCAGGTTTGCTACCGCTTCGCAAGCGGACTTCCGCCCCAGCAGTCCAGGTAGACGCGCGCCGGCGGGCGACAACAGCCAGCTCGCAGGGAGCCCTCGCCCGTCCGAAGATCTGGAAGTGCTGAGGAGGCATTTGGTCGGAAGGCAGCCCGGTTCGCCGCAGAGCTCGTACCGGACAAACAATGCTTTCCCTGCAGGCAGCAAAGACCAGGAGCAGGTGACACCAGACGACCCGGATTTCTCGAGTTTGCAACTGCAGGGCGGAGACACCACGCGACACATTTATCGCTATGCTGAGAAGCGTGAGAAGGAGCAGGCTGAGGCGGAACAGCGTGAATCGGGCAGGATGAGGAGGAGTATGAGTGTCTATCTGCCCAGGAATGAGGAGGAGGAGGCTGAGATCTCGAATATTCAAATGCCGGGTGGGTTCAGAAGAAACCATCTCAGGCGCGCTGCTGCATCTCCCGCACCTTCGAGTATCAATCCTAGACAACGGGAATACGGTACGTTGGTCGGCGAGGAGCAAGTGAAACCCGCGCCGCCTCGATTCTTGACCAACAACTTTATTGAGTTCTTGACTCTGTACGGCCACTTCGCCGGTGAAGATCTGGATGAAGATGACGAGGTCCTGGGGCCTGACGAATACTTCTCTTCGGACGCCTACGACGATGCCACAACCGAGGGCGATGAGAGACGGTCAGAAGACGGCTGGGGTGAAGACTCGGCACTTCTCACACCTGGCAAGCGCAAGCGCAAGAGAAAGACTAAGGAAGCTGGTACAGGCTCGCCTATGGGAGCTGCTATGCTTTTACTCAAGTCTTTCGTTGGCACTGGCGTTCTCTTCCTACCGCGAGCCTACCTCAACGGCGGCATGATGTTCTCCAACATCGTGCTGCTGTTGATCGCCATCTTCTCGTACTATTGCTTCATCCTCTTGGTCTCCGTTCGCTTAAAGGTTAAGGCTTCTTTCGGCGACATGGGCGGCATCATCTTCGGCAAGCACTTCCGCAACATGATCAACTTCTCGCTCGTCATCTCCCAGATCGGATTTTCGAGCGCGTACATTGTCTTTGTCGGCGAAAACCTGCAGGCCTTCATCGAAGCGGTCTCAGCTTGCAAGACGTCGATCGACATCAAGTGGGTGATCTTGATGCAGATGGTCATCTTCTTGCCGCTCTCGCTCTACAGGAACATCAACCACATCCAGAAGATGGCTCTCGCGGCCGATCTGTTCATTCTGCTCGGCTTGGTATACATTTACTTCTACGACGTCAAGACCATCGTGCATCAAGGCGGCATCAGCGACATTCAGGACTTCAACCCCAAGGACTGGACGCTCTTCATCGGTACTGCGATTTTCACCTTCGAGGGTATCGGCCTGATCATCCCCATCCAAGGAAGCATGAAAGACCCGGGCAAGTTCCCCAAGGTGCTCGCAAGTGTTATGATGATTGTCTCGGTCGTGATGATCAGCATTGG
>Ga0265797_10009816_pt1 | contig 12307 bp, 11 predicted proteins | sample P2T30metagenome_FD_192433 | JGI IMG/M metagenome (GOLD analysis project Ga0265797, IMG submission 192433) | Plant litter microbial communities from East Loma Ridge, Irvine, California - P2 T30 | ecosystem: Environmental > Terrestrial > Plant litter > Unclassified | place: USA: California... | reverse complement strand
AGAAGCAGCTGCATCACCCCTTTCCCACTCCCATAGTTCCCTGCTGCAGCCTTGACTACCTCTGGTGTGATCTGCACATCGGCGCCTCTCTGCTCGAGAAGCAGCTGCATCACCTCTTTCCCACTCACATAGTTCCCTGCTGCAGCCTTGACTACCTCTGGTGTGATCTGCACATCGGCGCCTCTCTGCTCGAGAAGCAGCTGCATCACCCCTTTCCCACTCCAACTCCTTGCTGCACTTCTCACAATTCCCTGAATAGCCTTTGGATCCTGGGGCCTCCAGTTGTTAATTAACGTCTTGAAGGTCTTTTCCGAGTGTTCCGCGGTAAACGCTAGCACGATATCGTCCAAGAAATCGTCTCCAGACGCCAGCTCTCCGTGGAGCACGAGATCAGCTATCCATGCTACGTCGTACTTGCAAGCCAGCTTGAGTAAGTCTCCACCTTCCTCTGGAGAACTTCTCCAAGACTGTCCTCCAATCACGTCAGCTGTATAGCTTTCGAGACCAAGGACAGGCCCTATAATTCCCAATCTGTTGCGGGCCTCATCCGCACTGGCTATATTTTCGTACCAGGTGTGACACACTTTTTTCAGCGGCCATCGATCTTTGTGAGGCTAAGATATAGGTCAGAAAAGGAATAAGACTCTGATCAATAGCAACAATGGCAGACTTGCCTCTTTACACTCTCCAGGCTCCTGGTCTTTTGCGTAGCACAGAAGCAAGTATCTTATACAGGAATCGACGACGTATAGCCGAGGCGCCGATGTAATCAACCTTTCGAGGAGATCTGTCCTTGTCAAAAAATCTTGCAAGGATTGGTGGATGACAAACACTTTGTCGTCGATAATATCGAGGAGCACACCGAGATCCTGACGGAAACTCGTGGGTGTGAAATCGGGTCGGTTTTCGTCAAGCTGCTCATAGCTCGTGTATCCGCAAGCTGGGCCGATAGCAACGGCATGCTCCAATTCCCGAAGCCGCAACGACTGCTGAGCATAAACTACCCACGCTAAAACCACTGTGTACTCTTTAGCCCGGGTGTGGATCTTCAGAATCAAGCCTTCGAACAACTGGTCCAGATCTTGAGATGAGTCTTCTATCTCTCTTTTGACCTTGGCGATAGTGGGAACCACGAGGTTCCGGAGTCTGCGGACCACTACGCTGGCCCACAAAAACGTCGGCCTAGCTCCACCGTGCTGGCTATCGTCTCCAATATCCTTCTCGAGAGCGGATCGTGCTGCTGCTCTCATCTCGGGTCGGAAGTCTTCCAGCTCCTCAATACGGCTCTGAACGAAGATACGCAGATCTTGAGCATGCGTACGAAGTTGTCGTTCAGGTTGCCCCGCCCAGGCAAGTAAGATCTCTCGATCCGGTCTACTCGTACAGAGCAGCTTTATTCCTGGCTGACCTTTGGATGTTGTGACACTGAAGAAAGATCCGAGCTTCTGCACAAGGTCGATCATGCCTGTTTCATACACGTCAAGGCCATCGATCACGCAATATATCCGAGGAACCGGACTTTTGTCGACCATGTCTTTCATCACGCTCCAAAGCTCACTCAAAGAGGCTTTATGGAAGTCGTCAGAGTTCTGCTCAAACCGATTGGGGAGCAGGTCCATAATTCTTGGCTGATGTTGACAGAGTTGCACGATTAGCGCACGAACGACCGCTTCAGCGGTTCGCTCTGCGGTCGCGACTCTGATGTTGCAAAAATAATAGATGACCTTTGCGTTGAGTTTCTCACAGGTAAGCAGGTGATTGATCACAAAGTTTGACAGCACGGACTTTCCGCTACCTGGAGGTGCTGTAATCAGCAAGCAGCTTGGTTGCAGTCTATCTCGCCAGTCAACGAAGTCGGAGCCTGATAGCGGCAAGTCCTTCTGGCTCTGCTCGGTTCGCGCGGGCTCGATCGTCCCGCTATCAAAGTCCGTAGAAGGTCTGGCATCTGCTTGTTTTTCAAGCAGCCAAGTCAAACTATGCGTCTCTGGCTGCACAAGTTTTTCGGAATCACGAAACTCGGAGTAAGGTGGTCGGTTGAGGTCACCCCAGATCTTGCGCTGCGCCGGCGATAGACCTTTCGCATGGTCAGCAGTGTGTAGCTCGATTCGCTAATCGGGTTGTTGACCTTCGATATGCTGTGGACGTTTGTGCACTTCTCCCAACGCTCTACTAGCCTGGTTCTCGATCTTGTCCCTGAGTGAGGAGTATCTGGTATCGTACGGATCATCAAAACGAACAAGCCCTCTATGGTCCGTATGCTGCATGGGCAGATGAAGTACGCCGCGGATCTTTTCGGTGATTCGCTCTGCAGAGTGTTCTGTAACCATCATCGTCGGCTCACCAGACGCTTGACAAGCTCCGTCAGCGGTTCGCTACGGAAGAAATGTAAGCGCAGTCCAACATTACAGCAACAAAAGACTGACCTTGACAGTCGGAGTGCGCTCAGTCTCGAAGTACGAGACGATGTGAAATGGTGGGTTCGTTGTAGAACACACACGACTGAATTTGATTGTGAGCTCCGACAGATATGGCGACGGACTTTCATCTTCGTCGACACCCAAATCTTGGATAAATTGCTGGTTCGGCTGCCCTTTCACCAACATTGCCAGTTGCGGATGCCTTAAGCCCAAATTGGGGACGCCAAGCAAGACAAGACCGTATGTACACAGTATGATTGCGTGGGATTCTTTGTCACTAGTTTCATGAGACATTGCCAAAGCTTCCTTCAAGACCACTCCTCCCAGACTGTGGCCGATGAGGCAGATCGGGCGCGCCTGTGTTTTTGTCGCACGTCGGAAACTGGTTATCGTGTCTAAGAACACTTTGGCTAGCCCACGAATAGATTCTTTATGTTGGCTCCCATGCAGCGTAGTATCATAGCCGTACGTCAAGATTCGCGCTTTTGGGAGACGTTTCGGCAAGTCGTCCCTTAGCCATGTATATTGTCCATTCGAGGACCGGAAAGAGCCCAGTGCGTGACCACTAAGTCCAGTCACGGCAATTATATCGACTTCCGCCTCGGTGGGGCTAGAGAGAGGAGTGATACCCTGGAATCTCTGCTCTACATTCCTAGCCCAATCGGGTTTCTCCGGCTTGTCGAAGGTGGTGACAGTCGCACAGAGTTCTCGGCTATCGTTCTCCGCAAGACTGGAGTATTGAGGTGAGACTCTCTCAATCCACTCGCGTGCACAAGCCTCTGCGCTCTTTTCGATGCCCTGAATGCGCCAGAACTGTGGTTTGCGAGAAGCTTTGCTCGGTCTTGTCGGAGGAGTGCTCGAACGACGTGTTCCAAGAAACTGGCAGCCTACCACGAGTGACGTGACAATGACACAGATCCAAGCGACTGTGTATAACGCGGCGTCAGACATGGTGTGTGTCGGAAAGGATGCGGCGCCTCTGTCCTTGTCCTAGCAATATCAGCCCTTGCTCGCGTTGCTTGGCTATAAGCTTCGTCTTCATCATTGTGCCTGATAAGTCTTACCTCTTTGGTCGGCGACAGATTTGCTGTGCTAGTTCGTAGGAATGGATGACAACTTTCGAGTGAGAATTGCAGAGAGTGTTAGATAGTCAAAGACATGAAAGTTGGTCGCGACTCCAAAAAGTCAGCAAGGCTGCGTGGCATCCAACGGTTGATGCAGGCCCCGTCGTCGGTAAGCCACAATCAGGCAGCGCGTCATAGTGTCAACGAAGTCAGGCGCTCAGGCGTCTGTAGCCGCAAGGCTGAGCAGGGAGGCAGTGTAATTGTCTCACTCCCATTGCAATCGATTCTATGCCATCAAGCACCTCGTGGATAGCAGTGCTACGGATGTGGCCTTGGTTTCCACTTGTCCTTTGTCACGTTTTAAGACATAGTATACATGCAGACCATCTTCTGCGGCACGTACGACTCAGCATTCTCTTCGCTTGGTGGTGTGCCGCAGCTGCTAGCTGAAAGTACGCACGCAGTCTTCCAATACGCCACAGTGGGGTAGCATGATGCCTAAGCTACGAGATACTACATATATGTGTTGTTTTTGATCAATAAAAGGATATTGAACGCGCGCGATGCGCGTTAGTAGGGATAGGCACCGCGGAAGAGAGATACAAGTCGCCAAGCTTTCGAGCACTGTGAGCGCAAGCGTCCTGTTATAGCAAGACTAAACTTGCCAAGTCGAGGCTGAGGCTGACTCTACAGCTTGTGAGATTGCGCAAGTGGATCTATCTGCGTACTGTAATGTTGCCGCGCTTCAGCTGATCTTAAAACACCGCGCGTTTGCGGGCGCCATGTTACGCTTGAGTGTGTCACGAGGATGAAGCAGTACGATTGTATATCTTGTGTCTTCCTCCAATTACGCATGTACAGGTCCCAAGCTTGTTGGGTCCGCTAAATGACTGGGTCAGAGCTCTCTGTTGCATTGTCGACAAATCTCTTGCTCCATTGCTGCTAGTTTAACTCATTCTCTCGCATCATGTTCGTGACCTGCACATATATAGACCGTCTCGTCTTGTTGTCTTAAGGCTTGACGTCTGCTCAAGACCAGAACCCAGTTCTACACATAACGTTACTGTAGGGGAAAGGAGGAGGAGGAGGAGGAGGAGGAGTTTATTCCGCCCGGCGCTAAGCACCTAAAGGGCAACAGACTGTCTACGTCACAAAGTTTACATGCATCCCAGTAAGACTAACCCTAACAATGCTCCGGGCACATTTACTTTTCACACTTCACCATTTCACTATGTGTGCTGCCTTGCTTCGAGTTCTCGTGATTAGTGGTCCGCAGGTACTCTTGAAGTTGTGTTTCCAAGTGTTCATCGTCCTATCTCCAGCGGATGAAGCGGGGCCTGCAGTTTGTACGAGGGTGCATGGGGGTGGTGCGGTGTTGTTGGTTTATAGGGTGGTGTTTTCTGGTCCTTGCATTTGGCTCATTGTCCGAACTTGTTCGGACTATACTACTAACACTCAAAAAAAGACTCCACTTTTTTGATTGGCTACGAATGGCCCTTGAAAATGGTGCAGAACTTGGAAAGAACTTGGCATAGACTTAGCACAAAATCACGTGGTCTCATTTCTTTCCTAACTAGTAATCCGCACAGATAGGGGAATTTCGTCCTAACTAGCAATCTACACCTTAGGACAGAATTCTCCTGTCCTAAGAGACATACCTTTTCTTTCCTAACTAGCGCATTTTTCTTTACATATTAGGAAAGAATACTAGCAGACATATGATTATTTTCCTAACTAGCGCCCTCTACGTTAGGAAAGTATTCCTCTGTCTATACTATATAAGCCTTAAACATAGAACAGCAGCAACGTCGAGAAGTAAAGGAACGACAACTCCGGCTTCGTCAAGAAGCAAAGGAGCAAGAACAGCAGCAACGACGAGAAGCAAAGGAACGACAACTCTAGCTTCGTCAAGAAGCAAAGGAACAAGAACAGCAGCAACGTCGAGATGCAAAGGAGTAAGAGCAGCAGCTTTGTCAACAAGCAAAGGAATAAGAACGGTAACAACGTCAAGAAGCAAGGGAACAAGAACGGCAACGACGTCAAGCATTAAGGGAACGACAGCAGCCGCTACGTCGAAGAGTAAGTGAACAACCACATCAAGCACCACGGGAACAGCAGTATACTATTACCTAATAGCACAATGATAATGATCCGGAGCTCCACTTCAGGCGCCTAACGCCTGTCGACTCTCAGCATCAGCGTGCTATCTACTAGGTATGACTTTCTTTCTTAACTAGCGCACATCGCCTTAGGAAAGAAATGTTTACTATCTCTGCAGGTCTCTACTATGAGAAGGCGCGAGCAGATGCAACATATCATCCGCCAATAAGAGCTTCTTCCTAATCCAACCAGTAGTCTACCACGCGCCTAACGATCACGCTCTGCATCGGTACTATTACCTCCCTTACAACCTGCTCTAATCGATGATGTTGGTCATCTCTTCAACACTCTCTATGAAGGGTCTCATCCTTTCCCTACTACTAAGCCGAATGCCCTCGCAATGTTAGAAGAACACTGGTCTCTCGTCTAATAATGGCAGCGCTAGTTAGACAAGAGGCAGATGTCGTTCTATGAATGTTGCAAAGAGCTTTGGTTCGACATTAAGACAGTAGAGGGCACCTGCTAACGCTATCTTAAAAAGGACGCAGGGCATACGACATTCCTATATTCTATGGATAACCACATGGATCTAGGGGAGGTGCCAGCCTGGTTACCAGTCCTCACGCCTATTGAACAGCTACTGATTGCCCCTATCCACATTAGTATGCATATAGCCCACATTAAGGGTGCGTAGTATAGATACAAGGGTCATATTATGACCTTCTTACGTAATGTTCCTGATGTTGTATAACGCTTACCACAGCTCCTACGTAACTGCAATATTGTTCTTATCCGGCTGGAGTAAAGAATGGACAATCCACGTAGGGGCCAGACAACGCAGCAGTTCAGGCGATTGTTCACTGTAAGAAGATCCGCAGTTCAGGTATGTACATTTCTCTCCTAATAGTATGCGCTATCAGCTATTACCTGCTCGCTAGCATTAACAGCTGGAGGCTCACTTCGAGGCCTGCTATATGCCCGTACTCATGAATATCTTCCTAGGCTTACAGATCTACCTTAGGAAGGTATTTAATAATGCTATATTGTATTTATTGTACTTGTGACACTCTGTTCGGTAGTAGGCCTAGTGGCGTCTTCCTTCGCTACTATTGTCAGGTTCTAGCCCTTTTCTACGTTATTTTGGGTATTTAGGTAGGCTTACTATCATCTAAAATATGATCGACTTCTACCTATGTTTCTTAATATGCTTCTTGCCCTTTAGAAAACATTCCTATTGTTTAACTCCTTTTTTTTTTAATACCTGACGTTAGTGAATTTGTAGAGATCACGTGTTGTAAATCACGTGAGTCAAGTCACGTGGATATGACAAGTTCGGACGCCATCTTTGAGCCCCGCTCTCAGAGGCATACCTAGTCTCGTCGTTCGCCGCCGCTCGTCGACGTCGTGCTCAAATCGCTTGGTCGCCAGGGTGAAATGAATCACAGCCCGCACTACATCCATGTCTGGTTTCCAGTCCTCGGTGTCTGCGGTTGGCTTGCCTCCGAGCAGGCGCGAAAGGTTGTCCTCGCCTGCCCACACGCCTAAGATCTTCCGCTGCTCGCTCCACCTGACACACCGAAAGATGAAATGCTTCCTCGTCTCCGGTGCTTCTCCGCAATCGCACAGATTTGTTTCCACTGCTTTGATGTTGTTCAAATACCCGTTCAGTGGTGTCATGTCTGTGCGGAGCTGTGCGAGAATGCTCGCCTGCCTCTTGCTAAGGTCGTCATACATGCGTCGAGTGTGGCCGCCAGGCCAGGCAGCGTCGATGCTGCGTACCGACTGTCTGGCCGATGCGCTGGTGGCTATGCAGATGTCTTGCGTCTCGTGAGCTCGCGCGGCTGCCTGCACGCCGTCATCTACACTATCACCTGTTTCGGGCCGCGCTTCCCATGGAGCTGAGATGTAGGGTCGAGTCACATCCAGTTCATTCACAGGCACGCCTTGCGCGGACTAGGCGATCTTCTGCATAGGGGATGCAAACCTCTTATACGACCGACGCCTGACCAGCTGCGCGAGCGGATGCGTGTCGGGCACGCTGTGTAGCTCGACCCACAACTTCAGTGCTTTTCGCGAATGTCGTTCCTCTATCGTAGGCAGGCTGGCTTCCACCTCTGCTACCGTCGTGCCTACCGTCTGGAAACACCCAATCACCGCCTGTCCGCCGATCCTCTATACTCGCATGAGCACCCTCTCTGCGCTGGCCCTCCTGGCGTCCGTCCATACAGACGATGCGTAGTCGACCACTGGTGCCACCGTCACGTTGAACAGCTTGCGTGTCACTGACGGCGAGAGTCCTCGCAGCCGCTTCAGCGCCATAGCCGCCTGTAAGCCCCTTGTTGCAGCCCTCGCGGTGTGCTCCTGGTAGCGCAGTCGCGAATCCATGATCAGCCCCAGGACCTTGACGCTGGCTGTGGGTTGTACCTCTTCCCCTTTGACGCTTATCAGTTCGTCCGCGGATTGACGACTGTTCCGCGTGAAGTGGATGAAGGCGGTCTTGTCCCCCTCGAAAGACGCCCCGCTCCTGCTCTCCCACGCGGTCGCTCGTTGCACGATAGCCTGGAGACGGTCCATGTTTTCTGCGGCAGTCTTGCCCACAGTCCACGCAGTATAGTCGTCGACGAAAGCGATCGCACCACCGTTTTGGTCGATGCGTTGCTGAACAAGATCCGCGTTGAAGAAAAGAAACAGGATGGGCGACAAAGGTGAGCCTTGTGGCAACCCGGCCTGTTCGAGTTCTTTCACCTCGGACGCTTGCCCATTCACAACAATCGTGGCCGTGCGTCCGGAGCAGAAGGCGCCAATCCACTTCAACAGATCCGAGGGGATGCCTCTAGCTCGCAGCCGCTGTAGCAGCCTGTCCTTGTAGACACCATTGTACGCCCCTTTCACATCAAAACTGACCAAGCTCACCACTTTCTTACCCCTCCAAGCTGTATAGATGCGCTCCTAGAGGAGCAACAGCGCCTGCTCCGCAGACCTCTGTTTCCTCGCGCTGAAGTGGTTGGCTGGTAGCAGGCCGTAGGTCTCTACCGCAAATGATATCCTCTCCGCGACGACCGCCTCTAGCAACTTTCCTAGTGTCGATAGTAGTGAGATTGGTCTCCACGCTTTCGCCTGTGTGTAATCGTCCTTGTTAGGCTTTTTGAGCGGGATGATCTTTGCCATCTTCTACTGCCGAGGCAGCGCTCCCGTATCGAGGGACGTTTGAAAAAGCTGACGGATGCTCTCACTCACGGCCGGCCATATCTGCCTCCACACCCCAGCGGGGGGGCCGTCTTCGCCTGCGGCCTTCTACGGCTTGGTCTTCATCAGACATGATTCGATCTCTTCTACGGTGAGCTCCGGCATGGGCACAGGTTGCCTTTGTGATCGATCCCCCTCGTCCTCTATGTTCTTGGGTAGTGCCGGGAAAAAGGTAGCAAGCAGCTGCTCGGCCTGCTCCGAGCTGTTCGTCGTTGTTGAGCCGTCCGCCTTTTGTAGAGGCGGGATCCTTGACCACCCCGAGCCATCGTCGGTCTTGAGGTAGCGGGTGGCCTTCCAGATGTTGGTGTCTTCCGCCAAGAACTCGTCCTAGTGCAGTCTCTGTTGCTTGCGTATCGCATCGTGGTACTCCTTCGCTGCCGCTCGCGCTTGTTGCTCCAGCTCTGGCAGTGCCTCCCCACCTCGTCTCTGCGTACGCGCCCTGTTCCTCCAATACGTATAGACCTGACGGAGCTTCGTAAGGTCCCGGGTCCACCACCGCTTCGCATACGGGGACGGCTTGGCTTTGGGTGTCAGCGTGTTGACCGCTTCTAGGACAACTTGCATTAGACGGTCGGCTTGTCTCTAGACGTCACCACAGGCTGGTCGGTCGTATAGCGCTTGGGCAATGCGCTCTCGGATCGCGTTCCAGGGAGCATTCTTGAACAACAAGCGAGATTGGGTGGCATGGTCTGGGACTTCAACATCAAACGACATCTCAATCGTGCGATGATCTGATCCGTGCTCCGTCTCGTGGATCTTGCACTTGAGAACGACGGACGCCAACTCCTGCGACGCCAACATAAGGTCGATCGTGGTAGCGTGCATTGCATTCTGCCACGTCTTAGTCCCGCGGGGTAGGAGGCTCTCGAACTGCCATCTGTTCATGAGGTCGATGATAGGGTCCGCTTCACCCTGTCGTGTTGGCAGGACCCCGTCCCCTCCCCATAACTGATCATGCCGATTAAAGTCGCCGGCGACCACAACATCAAGGCGTGGGCCACTGCGGCGCTACGCCGTGCTTGTTGCATCGTCGAGCAAACTCAGCGTCTCGACCAACGCTACGGAATTGGCTCCTTCCACATACACCGACGCGAGCAACACTGATCTATCCGGCAGTCGCAGCAGAGCCACTGTGAGATCTGCCAAAGGCACATTCACCTGCTCACACTCGATGTCCTTGCGGACCCATAGCATGCTTCGCATCGCCCAGCGTCCGTCGTGCCTTTGGCTCGGCAGGATGGCCGTCCAGCTCTGATGCCCTATCAGATTCGTCCTCACCTTCCTATCCATCTCGAAAACGTACGGTTCGCTGATGGCGAGAGCCGTGTACCCCTTCAGACTCGCGTCGTTCATCACGCTGTGCTGCACCCCTCGCCGTTTCTGCATGTTCAGCTGTAGGATTTGCATCTGCTTAGACATCAATCGCTGGGTAGAGAGTCCGACACTGGCGGCTGGGCGATTCGTGGGCCCCGTCGCATATGGCACACCTTGGGTCCTCTGCTTGACACTCACTTTGGCGATGGCCTGGCTGAGCACATCTACTACAAACCTGCGCTTTCACGCACGAGGAGGCTTTGTGTCCGAGGCCTAAGCACCTGAAGCACTGCATCGGCCCTCGTCTGGGCTCGAAGACCCGAGTGAAGGCCGACTCTCCGTCCACAATGAAGTATTGGCCCTCTAGGAGTCTCGCTGCGTCTGCGCGCTTGTTCACGTACACGACCTTAGATCCGTACGCCTTTGGTAGATCCTTCCGGCTGAGCTATGAAATTTTCGCGATTCTCACCTCGTTCTCCTTCTCTAGCATCTCCACCGCACCCGTTCGAAGCTTGCCGTGCTCGTCCAACACCGCCGTCCGGCACGCATTGTCTACCTTGACCGGGTGCCACTGATCCCGCAGCACGCGCGACCCCGCCGCTTTGGTCTTCTCGGCCGCCTCCTTCACCCGTGCGAGCTCACTTTCGTCTCGACAAGTGACACGGAAGCGGTCAGCATTGCGAGGGTCCCGTGTGACTGCCACACACCGCCAACCGCTTCCTTCCTCTCCTTCCCGCATCTCTTTCTCGATAACTTGTCTGATCTTGCTCGCGCTGGCATTGTCCCTTTCCGCCTCTTCCACGTTGGACACGTCCACAGTGCAGTACAGCGTATCCCGTGAAGGTCGAGGGGGTTGTCTGGTTGGAGACCGTCCTGAGGTTGCTAGGGCGGCTTCCGGGCGGCGTGCGCGCAATGTCGGCATACGATAGGTTAGGGCTCGGGTGTTGCACGCTGGACAGCTGCTTTTCGACAATCGCCGTTACCTGCTCCTATACGATGCTAGTGACCTTCTCTTACACAATGCCGGTGACTAGTTGCTGGACGATACTGGTGACCTGCTGCTGAATGATACTGGTGACCTGCTGCTGAACTATACTCGTGACCTGCTGCTGTACGATAGTTGTGACCTGCTGTTTGATTGTGCCGGCGATCTGCTGCTGTACAATGGCGGCAACCTTTTCGCCGACGGTATTCATGATCTCATGTTGCACAACACTCCTGACTTCGCGGCGTACTACATCACCCACCTGTTGTTGCACCGTTCTTTTCACTTCATCTGACACAGCCTCCTTTACTTGCCCGACGTCCGGTACCTGGTCGATGGCCTCCTGAACCAGCGCGAAGCGCTCGTCGACAGAATCGTGCACGCCGGCGATGGCCTTCAAGATCGTCTCCAGCCGGGACTCTTGGACATCGCTGCTTTTGTCGGCACCTTGACTTGGGACTATCTCCCTTGCCAGGGTGCCTCGGTGCAGCTTTCTTTTATACCACTAAACCAGGGGCCTACCGCGCTCGCGGCCCAGAGCCGTGCGGGGAAGGTCGCGGGTTCGATTCCAACAAGTCACTTCGTGACATCTAGTGTACGCGTCGCTCTCCCGAAATATAAGCTGCTAGAAAACAAGTTGAAGCAGGAGTTGTAAATTACAAAGAGAGGCATACTACTGGATGAGAGTGCGAAGGTGTGTAGTCACGTAATGCTTACTTCACTTTGTCTCCAAAAGGCGTGAGAAGAAGAGTGACGGAAGTCACGAAATCCAGCCTACCGTCGTTAAATTGTAGGAAACTAGAAGGTGATGTCCGGAGTGAAAGGAAGCAGTATGGAGGGCAAACGCTTACAAGCTAAGCGTGTGGATGTCTCATGCTACATGCTCGGCGTCCGCTGCCTTTCTTGTGGACTCTTACGCTGAGCACATTCGTGGGTAACTTGACTCTGGCATAGAACATCTTGAATTCCACAGTGAACCTCAGTGAACCTCTGCGAGTGCGTCGCTCACCCGTGATAGTGAGTCAACCGAGCTTGGAAGCTGCGGACTCGAATTGCATCCACCTTACATCAATTTGTCTGCAAAGACATGAGAATCATGACATGGCAAAGACGCAACTTTGGGTTGGTGATTCTCAACATTCGACAAGCACACATTCGACAAGCACACATTCGACAAGCGC
>Ga0265797_10009815_pt1 | contig 12309 bp, 12 predicted proteins | sample P2T30metagenome_FD_192433 | JGI IMG/M metagenome (GOLD analysis project Ga0265797, IMG submission 192433) | Plant litter microbial communities from East Loma Ridge, Irvine, California - P2 T30 | ecosystem: Environmental > Terrestrial > Plant litter > Unclassified | place: USA: California... | reverse complement strand
CCGCTTGTACATTGTCAAGTCGGCAGTGCACTCGACTAGCGAATGACGTATAGTAAAATCTGCATCGTGGCATGCGTCATATTAAAGAGTTTGTGATCGTATGAACATGAGATGTAAATGGGAAGACCTTGGGATCAAAGGTGAGCCGCCGCGATGAACGCCTGTTCGCTAAGCCCGGCTGACCCCTCCTCCCGTACTTCGACGACGGCTGCATGCCCCGGTCGAATGACAGCTGATGACAGTAGGTTCTGACACATATGTAATGCGCACAGCCTTCTGGTGTGGCACATGTCTGGACCCATAAGCTCGTATGCTGAGCCGTCACACAGAAAGAAAGTGAGCTCCCAACACAATGACCATCTTACCTTACCGATGGCGGCGACGGCTCGAGCATGAATACAGCGACATGGGTAGTTGGCAGCGACAAGAACGCACAAAGCTTCATCGTGAAGCAAGGTCCTACCTTTGTACGCTGCAACCTTACCAACGCCCTCGACTTCAACGACATGCATTACCATGTCTTCGACCCGCCTAGGTAGACTTCGTACTGCCATTCATCAACCAGCTTTGGCTGGACTGCCTTCAAATTGAGGAAGGACGGATCGGCTGTTTCGAAACGTTTGCAGTCTCGAAGTGAAGCGGGATACTGAAGCTCTCATACGCTTTACTGGGTCCCCATTTCTTACAGTTTGGTTACCAGAAAGATCGCTGGGTTGCGTTTCAAGGTAGGAACTTGCGTCTGGAGGAGCAAAGTGCAGGACTGCATACTTCAAGCGGGGGACGAAGGTGAGGTGTCTCGCCGACACATCATAAAATCGATATGTCGACCATGCACCAAACAGTGTCAAGGCAGTCAGCGGTATCGTGACCTGGAGCCATCGCTCCAATGCGAGTGTAGAAAACGAGCCGTTCTCGTACTTGTCAGGGCTTTGATTCTGATCTTGATATTTGACGATGTCGGTACTGAACAGCGTCTACTATTGATCAGAGAAGGTAGTTGACATGAGGGAATCCACTTACTGAAACGAACGTGGCCGGAAGGTAGATCAAGGTCAGGATTGTAATGATACGCATGACGACTGCCTCTCGCTCGAGGTTCTTGTTCAGCTGTTCGGTTCGATCCGAAACCTGAGTCTGCAGATGCTGCAAGACTAGTTGCTTCCTGTCGCCGATGATACTCACTAAAAGCTTTGCTCGGGCGAGTTGCATGTCGAATTCGCTCGTGATCTCATCGAGCTGCGAAAAGAAAGCGTACAGATGATCCTCGCAAGCCGTTTTCAACGTGCTGGGAAAGTCCTTGCGCACGACCAAGTTTGAATAAAACTTGCGTATAGTTCTCAGAATCTTCGCGTTTGCTTCTAGGACCATGACCGCTTCGTTGGTTTTGTCTTGCCAATGTTGTAGATCTTGAATTTCCCATGCCTCGTACTGTCTATATGCGAGACCAGCAGCACGGAGCCCGTCGACCGCCATATTACTCTATAAGACTCGAAGTTAGCACAGATCCTTGTAAAGGCGCATACACTTACTTCTTGTTCAACCATTCCCTCGAGATAAAGGATGTACCATCTCCAGTCCTCTGTAGACCACTGACAATAAAGCAAATGTGTCATCAACGTAGTCCTAAAACAAGATGTCGGATCGTTGTACATGTTCTTATCTGGTCGACTCATTGGTGTGGTAAGATCAGCGTAACGATCGCGTAAGTCCCTACCGCCTTTGGTGACAATCCACAATGCAGTACCGTATTCCACATCGAACCGGTGGTAAATTGCAGTATCTCGAACTGACCATTCGTCAAGTTTAGCGTTTTCGGCGTCCTCCTTCTTGTGTTGTACGCCTTTCAGGTTATAGCAGATCTGGAAATGCTTGCCGCTCCGGGCCAGTTCAGGCGCTGAATGCCCGCTGTCGGGAGCCTTGAGACGTATTTGTTCACGGAAGCCACTGAAACGAAGGTCCTTTGCATCACTCTGCCCACCGAAGACCAGCATAAAGTCTAAGTATACGGGCATGATTTGATGATATGATAGGATTTGGCATAGGCTTTGTCGAGTTGTTTTCAAGTTGTCTCGCGAGCTTTCACCGTGGAAATAACTGTGTCATTAGTACACTGTTTTCATTAAAAGATCAATAGGGCATACATGAATCGGCATTTTGGATCTCTCTTTCGAGCAACGACATGTTGCACGTTAGGATCGGTTGTGTCTCGCACTCTGTCTATAGCGAGCCATTGTGTAACTTTCTCCGGTGTATGTAGGTATAGCTTCTGGCGTACTGTGCGTGATTTAGTATTGCTTCAAACATCGTGAGAGTGTGTTTACCTTTTCGGTCAGCAGTGCCAATGTCGATGACAGGAATTTCGAAAGCACCAACAACCTCATCTTTTTCAGTCATGAGACAGAAGTCATTCTCAACATCATCGAGACGCTTTCTGTAGGAAGCGAGCTTTAATGTGTCTGTGAAGATGTCGCTGGGGACCAGGTTTTCTGGATAGTTGCTACTGTTAACATAGGAGTCCTGCAACTCCACAGGAATTTGGCACATCATCTCAGAGGATTGAATTAATACATGAAGGACATGAGTCGATTACTGTAGAAGAGAGACACACTATGGTGAACATATTTATGAATTGAAGATGAAACAACAGTGCCTCGGAAGGCTGATTCTGCTGCGGCTGTGTTAAGATGCAGCAGGTTCGATGCGACCCGGCAGGGATCACTTTTAGCCCCACCACCACACCTGAAAGCGCGCCTTTCCTCTTCTTTCACCGGCACAAAGCGTGGCACCAGGATTCAAAGCAGCCTTGTCAAACGTGTTCCATCAGGGACTACACTTCAATTTTCATTGGCGTTTACGAGGTTGAAAATTGCCCCTATTCTGGCTCTGGCGAGACCGATGGTCTCTGTGTGCGATTAGGCGCATCCCTCCTTCTTCTCAGCTCCTTTCTATCGCCCTAGAACAATTCAGCCACGTTCGCAAGCACACAGAAGGCAAAAGCACGAGACTCACTTCTGTCAGCTTCTCGGGCACTTCGAAGACCCACTTGTCGTTGAACTATGCGACTATTCAGCCATGTTTCTGATGGACATGGAAGTGACGTACTCGATTCGGCTTGAAATCCCATCTAGGCCATTTGGCTTTCAGAAACTCTTCGATCTTCTCCCATGAGAAGTCGTCGTAGGCTGGGTATGTATCTTGGACACGAGCACTTCTTTGTGCGGATGGCACGGTTGGTATGCGCCGAGCCGCACGCGCCTGTGCTAATGCTGGGTCGGCTGGTCGATGACCGGGCGCCATCTGAGCAAGTGATGAAAGCGATGAACTCAGGTGCAATGGGCAAGCGATGCCCACAGTGTGTCGTGTCTTTCCTGGAGTCAGACGGTAGCCTGACTGTTATCGTTATGATCTCCCAGCGATGCTTTTCCTGGATCAGGCTCGGAAGGCTGAAGTCAAAACTATATGCGCTCGCCTCCGAGCGGCCTCAGCCTTATAGCTCCATCTCAAGCATATCTCTGGAAAAGTGGGTCGTCACATCAAAGTGGACACCAAAATCTCTCTCACATAAATGATGCGGATTCCCAGAAAGCCGGCAAATCGTGGATCTTTACGTGTCAACCTACATGCAGTGCTGCTAGGCAGCTACCCAGCTGAAAGTTGAGGGGCGACCGGCACAGCTTGCCTTCTTTGCCTACTACGCGTGCTGTGTCACACGGCTATGTTATTGGTCAACTACCTCAGCCACTTAATATCCCATTATGCATCTCCATCACGTTGCAGATCAACAGTGATCACTCTGTTCATGCATATGGTCTGATCCTCCGACGCCTTAGCAGAGCCGCATCATGTGACATGAGACTGTGGTCTAGACTGCGCCACACTGCAACTATTCACATGAAGCACAAATTCAATGGACATTGCACCCTATACAAGAGAAAAACTAAACAGGTAGAGATAATAAGCTCTACCTTACAGCTTACGTTAGCTTCTAGTAACAGAGATTATAAGGATCAATAGTATTGTAGACTTCTAGATTCTCTAGAGATATTTCTATTACAGTAATAAAATTTGTTGTAGAAGGAAGAAGTACTCTGCTTTAATACGATGCTTAGTTTCTCCCCTTGACGTAGTGACTGCGAAGCAACAGTCAAGCAATAGTCATACATGGAGAAGACATGTTTTCCTTGTTTGTGTGAAGTGAATAAGAAAACGTAGCATATGCGCTGACGCGATGACTGAGCAGATGTGAAGACGGCGCGCAGTCTAGTGAACAGAATGTATCTGCACAACCGCTAACGCAAGCTCTTGTATAGTCACCAAGATACGATCATGCCTCAGAATGTACCGCGGGGCGATCCGCTCGAAAATTATGGGCGAGAGAACCGCGCAGCACCAAAACCTGGTCAATCACAAGTTCACGACTTTGCCAGGACCGTCTACGATGACGAAATGACTGCTCTTAGACCAGAGATTCTGTCATCTCCTGAGGTGGCCCCTCAACATATAGATCCAACACGACTTACACCTCCAGAATTAGGAGGTAGCGGCAGCGGCAACAGCGCTGACTTAGGTCCAAAGACATTGTCGACAGAAGAGAAGGAACAGTGTCCGTTTGGTGATACTCGCTGGCCTCCGCCTAACGTGTCGATATCCAAGCCCTTACATCTCTTGAGTGAAAAAGGTGAGAAGCCAATATATTATCACTTGGTATACGAAAACAGCTCCCCTCAGGCGGACTCCTGGAAAGGACCTTCGAAGGCTCAAGCTACCGCTGCCTACGCAGAGAAGGGGCTAGCCTTATCTATATCAAAGGAAGGAAAAAGTAAGAAAGAGATGAAAGCTGCAAAACAGAAAGCGCTTGAGGAAGAAGCCCCGAAAGCGAAGATGGAAATCTTACAGGCTAAGAATACGAAAATGCTCAAGGAGCTAAGCAGCGGACCAAGGGGAACGATCTGGCAGCTTGACGAAGGACATCTACATATCTGGAGATGCATCGAGGTAGTTCAGAAGGTGACAGGGGCGGTGAGCCTTAGTGCAGACCTGCGGGAAATATTTTCGATATTTGGTGTTGGCCTCAAAAGTATCAATGGCGACATGTTGCTGGTCAGTCAGAAGGCTAAAGTACCTACTTAGGTAGCTGATGTGGAGAGTTAGATGTACCATGAACGCACAATACTCTCTACAACCACAACGAAATTCTACACGATATTGTATAAGTCCACAGCATAATAAAATTTCGGATGCTGACAAACATGGAAAGGTGAGGCTGGAGATGGAGTTACGGAGCAAAGCCGAGGCTAGCTCGCGGATGTGGTCATAGCGTCTTCTCGATGATTCCAGTGGTCGACCGACCCAAATTTTTAGAGGCATCGAACATCTGCGACCACTCTTCTCCGCATCCTCCTCTACATCAATCCTATTCCTGGTTATCTTGCATTAAGCTGGAGTCTAGGAGCAACATTTGAGCTTCCTTTCCTCTACCCACACATCCCCAATTCCCTCACAATGCAAAGAGCTTTCGCATCGCGGGCGCGGACTTCGGCCCTCAACTCGAGCTCTAAGCTCCGATCCACCAGCTACAACCTCCAGCAACAGAGGTTTGCGCACAAGGTATGGCAGTCGTATGCCTTCGGTATGCAGAAAGTAAAAATCTAACAAACATACAGGAATTGAAGTTTGGCGTCGAGGCACGAGCGGGACTATTGAAGGGTGTCGACACACTTGCAAAGGCTGTATCAACAACACTCGGTCCCAAGGGTCGCAATGTATTGATTGAGTCGAGCTACGGCTCGCCCAAGATCACCAAGGGTACGTAGAAATTTTGTCGTCGTTGTTAGCACTGCCCGCTAACATTACTACAGATGGTGTAACTGTCGCAAAGGCTATTTCCCTCCAGGACAAGTTCGAGAACCTCGGAGCCCGCCTGCTCCAGGATGTCGCCTCCAAGACCAACGAGGCTGCTGGTGACGGTACCACCACTGCCACCGTCCTCGCCCGCGCTATCTTCTCCGAGACTGTCAAGAACGTCGCTGCCGGATGCAACCCCATGGACCTGAGGAGGGGAACTCAGGCCGCTGTTGAGGCCGTCGTCGAGTACTTGAGGGCGAACAAGAGGGATATTACCACCAGCGAGGAGATTGCCCAGGTCGCCACCATCTCTGCCAACGGCGACACACACATTGGCAAGCTTCTGTCCAACGCCATGGAGAAGGTCGGAAAGGAGGGTGTCATCACCGTCAAGGAGGGAAAGACCACTGAGGATGAGCTTGAGGTCACCGAGGGTATGAAGTTCGACCGTGGTTACATCTCCCCCTACTTCATCACCGACACCAAGACCGCCAAGGTCGAGTTCGAGAAGCCCCTCATTCTTCTCTCCGAGAAGAAGATCTCCGCAGTCCAGGACATTGTCCCCGCTCTCGAGGCCTCCCAGCAGCTCCGCCGTCCTCTCGTCATCATTGCTGAGGACATTGACGGTGAGGCTCTTGCCGTCTGCATTCTCAACAAGCTCCGTGGCCAGCTCCAGGTTGCCGCTGTCAAGGCTCCTGGCTTCGGTGACAACCGCAAGTCCATCCTTGGCGATCTCGCTGTTCTGACCAACGGTACCGTCTTCAGCGATGACCTTGACATCAAGCTCGAGAAGGCCACTCCCGACATGCTCGGTTCTACCGGATCCATCACCATCACCAAGGAGGACACCGTCATCCTTAACGGTGAAGGAAGCAAGGACCAGGTCTCCCAGCGCTGCGAGCAGATCCGTGGCGTTATCAACGACGCTACCACCTCCGAGTACGAGAAGGAGAAGCTCCAGGAACGTCTGGCCAAGCTCTCTGGTGGTGTTGCCGTCATCAAGGTCGGTGGCTCCTCCGAGGTTGAGGTCGGCGAGAAGAAGGACCGCATTGTTGATGCCCTGAACGCTACCCGTGCCGCCGTTGAGGAGGGTATCCTGCCCGGTGGTGGCACTGGTCTCCTCAAGGCCTCTGCCAACGCTCTCGGCAACGTCAAGGCTGCCAACTTCGACCAGCAGCTCGGTATCACCATTGTCAAGAACGCCATTACTCACCCCGCCCGCAAGATCGTTGAGAACGCCGGTGCTGAGGGCTCCGTCATTGTTGGCAAGCTCATTGACGAGTACAAGGGCGACTTCAACAAGGGATTCAACAGCGCCAAGGGCGAGTACGTTGACATGATCGCTGCTGGTATCCTTGACCCCTTCAAGGTTGTCCGCACTGCTCTCGTTGACGCCAGCGGTGTTGCCTCGCTTCTCGGTACTACTGAGGTCGCCATTGTTGAGGCACCCGAGGAGAAGTCTGGTCCTCCAGGCGGCATGCCTGGCGGTATGGGAGGTATGGGAGGCATGGGCGGAATGGGCTTCTAAGCAAATGAAGCCTAGCCGTCTGTTTTCTTCTTCTTATACCCCCATTCCGTTATAATGACTTTAGTCTTATGTCTTTCCCGGTGATGATTTATGTACACGATATTGGGTTGGTCTCCGCTCTTCACTCATGGTTTCTCAAAAGCGCAGCATTATTGGATATTTGGTTTTTATTGTACAATATTGTGTAAAGATCTCCTGGGAAGGATAAGATGTATAAAGCGATGAAGGAATACGAACAAGTCAAACATGTGATCACCATGCACAACTATGCTTGAGTCTATGCTTCGATTATGAATGTCGTGATGCATAGGATTGGCCGATACCCTGTCATAACTGGGGCACACGGTTGCTGTGGCGCCGCAGAGGGACAAACTAAACCTTGGAATGGGTGCCGTGGTGCACCCCACTACGTCGCTTGAAAAGACCCCACTACTTTCCCTCAGCCTCAGAACACCGCTCCTCCGCCTCCGCCCTTTCTCCCGCATTCACATCAACTATCCACCACAATCAGTTTTCTCTATTGACGTAAGCTGCAATTTCTCCATCACCAAGCAGGCAGCCGTTGATCCACTGCTGCATCTGCGCACGCGGCAATCGCGACGATGACGACGACGCTGACAGGCAACCACAGAACTGATAAAGCTACCTGGTGCTTCAATCTCTCTCTAGCATCCTCTACTATACACATCCGACATCATGGTGAGTACCTTGAAGATACGCAGCTAGAAAGACTGAACTGACAATGTCTACAGGCTCAATCCGGGTACGTACTGCGAAACAAACAAGAGGGCACCAACAGCTGTCGCTGCCCGACAACCGCTCCAGCATAGCCTCCCCATACCTCGACCCTCGACCCCCGTCCCGCCAACCCCTAGCTCGGACCCGCATATACTAATAGCCACGCAGTGTCTCTGTCTCCCCTGAGTGCATCAGCACCTTCAACGAGCTTAAGCTTGGCAAGGACATCAAGTGGATCATCTACAAGATCAGCGACGACTGGAAGGAGATCGTCGTTGAGGAGACTTCCAAGGAGGCCAACTTCGACGTCTTCCGTGAGAAGCTGCTCAACGCTAAGAGCAAGGACCGCCGCGGCAAGGAGGGCATTGGTGGTCGCTACGCCGTTTTCGATGTCGAGTACGAGCTTGACAACGGCGAGGGCTCCAGGAGCAAGATCACTTTCATCAGCTGGACACCAGATGATGCGCCACAATACGTATGTCACAAAAAAGTAGTTTCAGAAGGAAGATTCACTGACACTTTAACAGCCCCGCATGATGTACTCGTCCTCCAAGGAAGCCATCAAGCGCGCTCTGAACGGTCTCGCCGCCGATATCCAAGCCAACGACGCCGACGACATCGAGTTCGAGAACATCAAGAGCCGCGTCGCCAAGGGCCGTTAAGCGCTTCTCTTCCCTCCCCCGCTTCCGACCTGTCGATTTTGCGCACCTGTTAGTATGGAGGAAGGAAACTATAGCGGTTGGTAATGACACATGACGAAAACGACTCGAGCGGTTGATTGGCAGCGATCATGGCATAGCGAGTTTTTGCGAATGATGGTTATCGCATACATCATGCGAATATGCGGGCAGTGGTAGTGCCGGGTGCAACTTGCATTATCAGGCTTGGTATGCTTTTGATAGGCTAAAACTGGTCAAATTGTCTTCGATGGACATCTCTTGAGACTGAAAGCTTGTATGACGTGATGTGTGCGAACTTGTTTGTAATGTTTGTGCCTGATATGTTGCAACGTGTATTGCTCACTCCCAGCAACTAGGTCGGTCCGCTACTTGTTCTGTTCCCATGCGCCCCTGAAGACGCCTAGTAGCCTCTCGCTCTCTTCCGCATCCTTGGTTCTCTGCAGCACAAAGTTCTTCAGATCGCCCCAGAACTCTTCTGTCGCAACAACCTCCTTCCCACTTCCAGCCGTCGCACCTGCTGTCCCAGTCGCCGTACCCGCATGCGTCTCGCCCGCACTAGCAAGTCCCTTCTCACTTTCCGTAGGCGGCGCAACAGCGGGTGGACTTGTCACTGGCGTGCTTCCACTTGCCGGACTCGCAGCCCCGCCAAGCGCAGCGCCCGCCATAACCATGACGCCAAACTCTACCTCACTGCCTGCATCTGTACCAATGACTTCTAGCAGTGTCTTGGAATCTGTGACTGGCTTCTTCTTGTAAAGAATCTTTATCTTGGCTGGTTGTAACGAGGCTTGTGTTGCGTATTGTTGCTTGAGGTCGTAGACGGAGGTTTTTGAGGGGTCGATTGAAGAGAGGGGAATGGTTGGGGTGGTTGGCTTCATGGGCTTGAGCGTTACGGTGATCGTGGACGAAGAAGAGGTGTTGGCATCGTCGCCTGCGACTGGCTTGGGGTTTGGGCGCTGTGGGTGGGGTGGGTGTGGGAGGCGGGGGAGTGTGTACTGGTGAGCGGTCAGTTTTTTATCATGATGGCATACATGAGTATGTTCCATGAGACATATGGTGGAGAGACTTACAGCGCCTTGTGCGGGATATTGTCGTGCGTCTGCGATGTGGTCGCTGCTGAGCTTCGCTGGGCGCGCGTCCAGTGCGCTGAGAAATGATTTGCAGAATGCGAGTTCTGACATGGTGAGATATCTGAGACCTTTTTTCGTACGACGTGCAAGTGAGTTCGTGGTTGTCGCGCTCGTTAAGACGTGTATAGCTCCAATGCGATGACGCTGTTGGTGTTGCGGGACAGCATTGAGTGGACCGCACCTCGACCAGGGCAAATTTACGCTAGCCCCAAAGGAGGTCCGTAGCGTGGAAAAAGTTCCCATCTGCTAGCGAAAGTTCGCAGTTCGCGCAGGCGTCACGTCGCCAACTCTCAAATTATTCGACCTTTTTCCATACTACCCACCGCAAATCAAGCGATAAATCTGTCGCCATGGGTCAAGGTCGCCGCATGAAGAAGCAGGGCATGCCCGATGTCCTCGACGAATCGCTAGTAACCAGGAAGCGAAAAGATGCGCCCGTCGCCGTAAACCCAGAGCGCAAGAAGAGGAGTAGGACAGCTGCAAGAGAAGCTAAGGAAGCCAAGGCGAAGGCGACACCCAAGACGAGAGTAGCTGGAAAGCCCGTCAAGCAGCCTCTCAAGACGGCTGCTGCTGTCGTAAACGGAGCGAAAGCAAAGTCAAAGAAGTCAGCACCTCAGCCGCCATCTGATGACGAAGAGGATGTCTCAGATATTGACGACTCTGACATGGAGAACATCAATGTTACTGGGCTCGATGCCCTCGGTAGCGCGTCCGAAGACGAAGACGACGAGGAGATGAACGACGACGAATTCGACTCGGACGTTGTGGACTCGGACGACGACATCAGGAGGGGCGCGGCCATGTGGTCAGACGACGATGATGAGGAGGATGCTGAAGAGAAGCTCACAGCCGCTAACATTGCCGGATTGTCCACACGCTTGGATATGCAGAAGGCGATCGAGGAGGCGGAGGCGCAAGCTGAGTTGGAGGAGAACAACATGCAGACAAACATCGCCAATGAGCGACCCAAGATTCTGGAGGATGAGGAGGACGAGGATGGCAGGCCGATCACCAACCTTGTCAACCAGAATATTCAGCTGCTGCGCACAAGACTCACGGACACCATCCGTGTGCTGGACGACTTCAAGAACCTTGCCGAGGAAGGTCGGAGTAGAGCAGAGTACAGGGCGTCGCTCCTGAAGGATATCTGTGCCTACTACGGTACGTCCAAGTTTGAAGTCATCGTCTAGAGCTATACTAACATCATGAACAGGCTACTCCGAGTTCCTTGCAGACAAGCTTCTGAACCTCTTCCCTCCTCGCGAAGCCCAAGCTTTCTTCGAAGCCAACGAGACCCCAAGACCGGTCGTCATCCGAACAAACACCCTCCGAACACACCGAAGAGAGCTTGCGCAGAGCTTGATCAACCGTGGTGTACAACTTGAACCCGTTGGAAAGTGGTCTAAAGTTGGTCTACAGATTTTCGATGCACAAGTGCCTCTGGGTGCTACACCCGTAAGTTCTATATGCGACAGATGCAATGACATCCGACACTAACTTGCGCAGGAATACCTCGCTGGACACTACATTCTCCAAGCCGCTTCCTCGTTCCTGCCCGTCATGGCCTTGGCACCTCAAGAAAACGAGCGTGTGCTCGATATGGCTGCTGCTCCTGGTGGAAAAACTACACATTTGGCCGCTTTGATGAAGAACACCGGATGCATTTTCGCCAACGATGCTAACAAAGATCGTGCCAAGGGTTTGATCGGTAACATCCACCGTCTAGGCGCAAAGAACGTCATCGTGTCCCACTACTCGGCTCTCGAATTCCCTAGGGTTATGGGTGGTTTCGACCGTGTGTTGCTCGACGCTCCATGCTCTGGTACTGGTGTCATCGCCAAGGATGCCAGTGTCAAGACCAACAAAACCGAGGCAGACTTCTTGAGGCTGCCCCATCTTCAGAAGCAGTTGCTGCTCGCGGCCATTGACTCTGTTAACCATCACTCAAAGACTGGAGGTTACATTGTCTACAGTACTTGTTCCGTCACCCTAGAAGAGAACGAGCAAGTCGTACAATATGCGTTGAACAAGCGATCGAACGTCAAGCTCGTGGAGACCGGACTCACCTTTGGTAAAGAAGGATTCACCAACATCGGCGGCAAGATCTTCCACCCCTCAATGAAGATGACAAGGAGATATTACCCCCACACCTACAACGTCGACGGCTTCTTCGTCGCCAAGTTCAAGAAGATCGGACCCACACCTCCCAACGCCGTTGGTGTCAACGAGGCTTCGACTGCGAAGACCAACAACACCGCCAACACCAAGGACGCAGCTACTGAAGTTGAGATGGTCGACCGCACACCTATCGGTGCTGACAGCGACGAGGAATCAGACTTTGGTGGCTTCGATGAGGAGGAAGACGCGAAGTACATTGAAAAAGCAAAGG
>Ga0265797_10009814_pt1 | contig 12309 bp, 8 predicted proteins | sample P2T30metagenome_FD_192433 | JGI IMG/M metagenome (GOLD analysis project Ga0265797, IMG submission 192433) | Plant litter microbial communities from East Loma Ridge, Irvine, California - P2 T30 | ecosystem: Environmental > Terrestrial > Plant litter > Unclassified | place: USA: California... | reverse complement strand
GCTTGCAGTTCTTGAAACCTAGTGATAATTAACTCGAGATACTGGATGCGATGAGCACATCTGCCATACCTCCTGCTGTATTCTTCCTCAGCAGGCCAAGCGCCGCCCGAAGACGAGAGAACTCGGCCTCATGCTGAGTTGCTTGTCCATCTTCATCGCACGAAGATCGGGCTTCCGATTGCCTCTGTGCTGTTGGGCCAGCCATTGCGCCGTTGTCAAGAATTGGTGTAATTGGGAGCCTCGAGAGCCCTGCTTATGTGGCTGTATAGGTGTATGGTGTGCGTGAGTTGGAGCGGAGGGGAAGAGCAGAATCAGTGCAATATCAACTCTTGGGCCTTTCTCGAGTAAACGAGTAAAACATCCGGCACGTTCCGAGAATTCTCGCACTAGTACGTGAAGGAAGTGAAAGTGAAAGTGCCTTGACATAAGTGACGCCAACTTTTGCCCGGTGACACATTGATCACTGAGAACTGCGTCGGATCGAACGTAACCTCAATGGCCGGACATGCGTTCTACTTGTGACAATGGTGAATGATACCACCACTCTCGTAAGCCCAATAGCAACCAGAAGTGAACTGCTCCCTATTGACCATATAAGTAATGGAACAGGGACGTTGCGGAAAGGCAAGGGTGAGCGGCGGAGGGCTGAAGTCAGTATCTTGACAGTTTACTTGCAGCGTCCCTATCCTCATTCTGACCAAAAGGACAAGAATACGTCCCGTTGCAATAAGATATCTCATCTCACATCTCTCATAAGTCAAAAAAAAAAAACTTCTCATCCCAACCCACTCTTTGACAAAGTCCGATTTGCAACCAGGGTAGCTATGTGTGTTTCCATGCATTCATATGCTTCACGCGGGGATCGAACCCATCGCGGAGTGTGGTTGGTGCAACTTCATGACGACCAGAATCCCTTGTGTTAGACCACTCGGCCAAAGGAGATTTCGCATGAATTGCTGATGATGACTTCATTGCCGCGTTGGGGTTTATCTAGCTTGCTTGGGGGTGGGTGGTCCCATGCCGAGGAGACCCCCTTGACGAGCAGGAGGGTGGTGTTGGGGAGGGTGAGTGAGGGGTGAGTGGCATGAGGATGATTGGTGTGTTGGTGCTGATGAGGTTACGGTCTCCTTGTCCTGGTTGGGAGGTGTATCCTGTGAAACCTGTGTGTGATATAAGTCTTGAAGAATGAGATCCTGAGTTTAGTCATCAAGTAATGGCAGATACAATATTGTGCTGAAACATGACTTGGATAGTATTTTGCACAATGTTTAGCTGCTCGTATCAATATTATACAAATAAAATCTGACACACCTATTGCGCAGCTTGCTCCGTGGCCTCTCGGGCAGGGCCCTCACTGCTTCCGACCGCTTGGGTATCTTCAGGGGATGTCGCAGGCATCTCCTTCTCAGACGCTGGCTTCTCATCACCCTCCGTGACAGCATCAGCTGATCCTTCTTCCTTCTTCTCTCCCTCCGCAGCCTCAATGGCACGCTGCCTCTCTTCCTCCTCCCGTCTCCTCTGCTCTACTTCCTCTTCTTGCACCCTTCTTTCCTCAGCTTCGCGAGCACGAACATGTGCCTCGCCAACCCCCGGCCAAAGACTGGCGAAGAAGAGCGCACCCGCACGCTCAACGGGTCGAAGTTGCTCTCTGATTCGGTGAAGTGGCGCACGGTTCAGAGCCTCCTGCCGCTCTTGAATCAGACGCTGTGCAAGCTCCTCGGGTGTCGGGAGTTGTCCAGGCCTCTGCTCACCATCAACGGGAGCAGCTTCACCCTGTCCCTGAGCTTGTGGCCGAGGTCTCTGTTCCACACGAACGATACCGTCCCACCAGCGACGTGCTATGCCTCCGTCTCCGAAAAGTCCGGCTCTGATCAGATAAAAACCAAGTCCAATAGTGGCGAGAGCAACAGGGCGGCGCCAGCCCATGTTGGTGCCGATGATGAAGTAAGCGAAGATCATGACGCGCAGCAGCAACCAGAAGTGCGCGAGTAGAGGTTGTAATGGGCCACCGGGGTTGTCGGCTCGGGCTTGCGCTTGCTGGGCTTGATTGATTTGCTGAGCAATCTGTTGAGCAGCAGCTACAGCAGGATCAACAGGCGCATTTTCCGCTTGGCCATTTCCATTGTGCGCAGCGCCGGCCGGTTGTGTCGGAGTTGGCGCTGGTTGGCCGGATGCACCACCCATGTGTACTACTCGGTGCAAGCCATGCGACTGGCCAACACCAAAGTTCAGACCTGTGGCGCCATGACCGGCGAGACTGCCAGTGTAAGTGCCATGCTGGGGCGAGAAAACAAGAGCTTGAGGGCCCTGTGGCGAAGAAAGAAGATAGCAAGTCGTATCAGAACCCGAAGGAGCTTGTTGCCTTGAGCCGTTCATGATGTTGTTGACTAAAGGAATAGACTGTGTGCGTGGTGGCGGAGCAAATGGTCCAAGTCCGAGTGAAGGCGAGGATCGCATACTTTGAGCCATGCGTGCAGGGAACGGCGAAGTCGATCGAGGCGCGGGGTTAGGGCGACCAACTCCGAATGGGTCAATATAATCATTCACTGCCTGGATGTGTTCTTGCAGTCGTGCAGTGCGCGCTCTATCTTCCTCAGTAGCATTAGTGTTGCGCATTGCCTCGACCATTTGCCTCATCTCTGCAACATTCTGCCTGGCTCTATCAAGCGCAGATGGGCCGTTAGCTTGCTGCGCCGGGTTGAGTTGACGTGGTTGTTGTGCCATGCCAGGCAATGGGAACGGAAGACCCATGCCAGCTCCTGGCATGGGCATGCCGAACTGAGCTTGCTGTCCTGGGAATGGGATGTTGAGCGTTTGCTGGTGAATCTCGAACCGGTTACCGTTTGGGCCGACGCCTTGTACATGGAAACCTTGGCCGCTAATCGGTCTATGGGGACCTTGTGCTTGTTGTGGCTGTGGTGCCGGGGTCGAGTTTGGATGAGCTGGCCGTGCACCCTGTTCGTTTGTGCCGTCCTGTTGTGATGTGTTGACGCCCACACCTTCTCCCTCTCCTGCGGAACGTTGCGCATTACTTTGATCCGACGGGGCACTGTCTTCGGCACGTGGACCATGTCGCAGTGGAAGTTGTGCAGGCGCGAACTGTAGAGGATTTGGCAGGTGTGCAGGAGGCATGCCAGCCTGGTGCCTTGCAGCATGCAATTGTTGCAATTGGGCTTGCTGCTGCATTCGCAAAGCCATCATTTGCGCCTGGAGGTTGTGGTGGTGGGCGGCGCCTTGCGGTAATCCTTGGGGTAAGCCCTGAGGTAAAGCATCTGGCGGGTGACCTCCTAGGCGTGCATTGTCCCCGTGTTCTTGCGGTTGGCCAACATTAAGTAATCCTCCACCTATCCCGGGATTGGTAACAGCTCTTCGAGCGGGAATGCCTTGTCCGCCCACTCCATCTTGCTCGCCCTTGACAAGCAAGTGGAGGACGTATTCATTCTGACTGGTATCGCGCCTCGTGTTCAAAGCAGTTGCGAGTGTTTGATCGTTATCTACCAGCGCGCGGCCAGCGTAGAGTAATCGCTGACGGTCTGGGTTCGGATGTGAAGGGAGAAGATGTTGGATCTGCTGTCGAATCTCGCCGATTGGGGTCGCGGTCATGACAGTTCCAAGTGAGAACTCATCGGCGCTACTGCCCTCGATATGGCCTGGCGGGACCTTGACTCTGAGAAGGATCTCGGCCGGCGGATCTGCAGGAGGCATGTTGGTGTTGGCTGTGATGTGGTTGCCTGTGGATGTAAGTTGGTTATCGATTGCCCATCACGTGTGCATGTGGTGATGTTGAAGCAGACAAGCAAAGACCAGAACGCTGCAAAGAGGGTATAACGTTGACTTATATCAAAAGTGTTTCAAGATGACCAGGTGTCTCAATGAAGCTGGTGCTCGCTGGCGCGCAAGGGAAGTGCTGCCGGGGCTGCGCTAGAGGCGAAACATCATCGTCCAACGTCAGAGCCGTCTGGGGAAAGCAAAGCAAGAGAAGAGAGGGCGAGCGCTAGAAGAAGCAATGCAAAGCAGACTTCGGTGGAGCTATACCACCAACACACCACACTCGCCTGCTATCCAGGCTCTTGAGTGCTTTACTACACTCGGGCATGGCCTCGTAGTAATATTTCCAGCAACACAGCCAACATGACCACGCCCTTCCTCGCCAGGCGCACATCGCCTCTCTTCCGCGCCGCCCTCCATCGCCGACCAGCACCAGCAGCACCGAGGACCAGGAACTACTCGGCAACCCAGCGCCAACAGCAATCCGAGCAGAAGCGCGATCCTTTCCACAAGAGACTGCGCACCGCTCTCGACTCTACACAAATTGTATGGCGACCTATCCCACTCGCCCTGGGTATCGTCTTCCTCGGATGTTTCCAGCTATACCGAGTCCAGGTTCGCGAACAGCAGAGGATAGATGATGAATGGGCACGCACACACGGCAATGGCGACCCAGATAGCAGGCCCAAGAGGAGACACATCATTAAACCGAGTGGGCCATGGTCCGTTCAAATCATGTCCGCTCTGCCGCTCAAGGCGCTGAGCAGAATATGGGGACAGTTCAACAGCTTGGAGATTCCTTATTCTCTGCGTATACCCGGTTTCAAGCTGTACGGATGGGTGTTTGGTGTGAACTTCGACGAGATCGAAGAGCAAGATCTGCACAACTTCCGCAACCTCTCGGAGTTCTTCTACCGCACAATCAAGCCTGGCGTTCGCCCACTTGACCCAAACCCCAATGCTCTGCTCTCGCCCGCCGATGGCAAGATCGTGCAATTCGGTGTGATTGAGCATGGAGATATCGAGCAAGTCAAGGGTGTTACATACTCGGTCGACGCTCTGCTCGGCGACCAACCAATGAATGAACCGCCTACCAGTAACATCGCAGGTTCTACCGGTGCACCACAGCAAAGCAAGTTCAGAGTGAAGGAGGGCGAAGAAGAGAAGATCAAGGCCGACGAAGAATTTGCTCGCGTCAATGGCATCTCATACGATCTTCCATCCTTGTTCTCAGGCTCAGCAAAGACCACCAAAGGCAAGCCGCGCACCAGAGAAGGTGCAGCAGTCAAAGATAACGTCGTCTCCGCAGAGGATCAGAGCACGCACTCCCGTGCAAGCTCAGAAGCCGCTGTGGCAGCAGATCTCGCTCTCTCGCCCAAGCAAAAGCCATGGTACTACTTCGGTGGCCAAACAGAAGCGCCAACTGCGCTTTACTACTGCGTCGTCTACCTCGCTCCTGGCGACTACCACCGCTTCCACTCTCCAGTATCTTGGGTCGTCGAATCAAGACGCCACTTTGCTGGTGAACTTTACTCCGTCTCGCCCTACCTCGTCCGCAACCTCCCTGGCCTGTTCACCCTGAACGAGCGCGTAGTGTTGCTCGGTAAATGGAAGCACGGCTTCTTCTCTTACACCCCTGTCGGCGCGACAAACGTTGGATCCATCGTCGTCAACTTCGATCGCGAGCTCCGCACCAACAGTCTGCTAACCGACACACAAGCCGACCACGCCGCCGCAGAAGCCCAAAAGAGAGGCGAGCCGTACTCCGGATACGCTGAGGCTACTTACAAATCCGCTTCAAGCATCCTGGGCGGCCACGCTCTGAAGAGAGGCGAGGAGATGGGCGGTTTCAAGCTCGGAAGCACCATTGTCATGGTCTTCGAGGCGCCGAAGGGCAGGAGACCCACTCTTGACGAGGGCTACATGGGCGCTGATGGTGCAGGCCGCAAGGGTGGCTTCAAGTGGTGCATCGAGAAGGGCATGCATGTCAAGGTCGGCGAGAAGCTCGGCTATGCCATCGAGGAGAGCGAGTGAGCTCCCATGCACCTGAAACGAAAAAAACATTTTGAATGTGGGTCATTGCGAGCGTCGTTTGTATGCTGCTTCCGGCGTGCTCTCGGTTCTGATCTTTGTATAAACTTTACAAGCGTTATTGTATTATACCAAGTGGACGTAGAAAATCAATTCTCTCCGGCCGTGCAATCTATTCTGGGTCACGTTCTGCCATCTTCTCGTCACTTGCGATGAATACGCTTCCAGTAATCTTGTCAATCTCCAATTTAGTATCAAATTTATTGGGCATATTGCTATGCATCAGGATATCTATGTCTCTACCTCTAACCTACACAGTAGTCCCCGGAATAACCGTAGCTATCGTACTCTTCTTCGCAATCTGCTCCGCCGTGCGCGCGGCGCCATGCGGCATACTCGATCCGACCGCCGTTGTCCACGGCGTGTGATCCCAATCCTGGTGTTCGGGAGACTCGTACCCTTCGTCCACAGCCCCTCTCCCGATTGTTCCCTCCCTACGGCCGCGTCTTTCAAGCCTTGCGATTGTGTAAATGACTGGTATCGTCAGACACCCTGTCACCAAGCTCGCGATGTAGCCCTTTCGATAATTCGGCGCGTCGGTCACGGGGAAGAAGACCAAAGGCCACCATGTTACGAAGGCGAAATCGAAACTGTTCATGAACCCTGTCGTTATGGCTCGGAGCTGTAGGTCGTGGCCTGTGAGGTCCGCCATCCATGTGTACCAGAGAGCTTGGGGTGCGTAGGTCGTGCCGAGAAGGTAGAATGCGAGGAAGTAGGCCCAGTCTGGTCCCGGATCAGAGACCAAAATTGCGCTGCAGAAGATGAAGGTGAAGCCTATGGCTAGCGAACAGCCGTAGCGAGACTGGACTTTGTCACTGATGTAGCAGTACGCAAAAGTTGCTACGATGCCCATCCCGTGAACAATGGTCGGGTAGTTGTTCTGCTGTATGACGCTGTAGCCGCGGGAAGCCATCCAGAGAGGCATGACGTTGTTGCCGATGGCTTGCACCACAAGCGAGTACAGCATGAAAACAAGCGGCAGGAGGTAGAATTGCCAGCTCAGCAGAACTCGCCTCAACACGCCCCAATCCCACTCGGATTTGTCGAGCGCCCCGAGTCTCTTTACTGCAACTTCCTTCTCCTCATCGGTCAAATACCTCGCAGCCATATGCTCTGGCAGATCGGGAATTGCAAACCATCCGAAAATGGCGAAAGGGATCGTCATCGCGGCCACCACGACGAAAATCAGTCTCCAGGCTGGCAAGTCCACGTCTCTTCCCTCGAGAGATTTGATCAATCCAGCTTGGATCCAGCCTCCGGCCATTTGACCCAGATTTCCGAAACCGCAGAAGACGGCCGCCCGCGCGCCAAGTTCAGATTGCTTGTACCAGGATCCATAGATGAAGTGCGCGCCTACATAGGCGATGGCGGAAAAGGCGCCTTCGAAGGCATTGAGGACGAAAATCTGCCAGACCTTCTCTACGCGGAAGGTAACGAGCGTGAGGACACTCCAGATAGTGTTTGCCGCGACAAAGACATAGCGGGGTTTGGCTATGGTGAGAAGAGACGTCGAGGGGATTTGGAAAATGGCGTAGAATATGAGGTAGATCGTTGTCATGTAATTATAGTCTTTGCCCTACGATAGAAGTCAGGAATCGCTCCAGTTTTGACTTGGTGCATATATAGGAAGCTTACCTGGAAGTTGAGATCTTCCTTCATGCCACTAATATAAGCCGTGCTGTAGCTAGCTCTGTTGACTCCGAAGAGAAACCAGATAATCGAAAAATACAGGAGCAGCGTAAAGTCCAGCTTAATTAGGAGGGAACGCTCCGTGCTTGGAGGACCCCATAGCTTTGCGATCGTGTTGTACAACGATGTGCCTAAGCCTGATGGCTTTGTAGGCGACTCAAGAGCAGCTTCATCATCTGCAGCGACGCGGCGGTCTGCAGCGTCGTTCGTCTGGAGCAAGGGAGAGCGTTCAGATGCCATATTGACGATTTTGCTTTGCTTGATAACAGGCGCCTGACCACTGAAACGGTGCAATTTAGGTGACGCAACGGACACCTTAACTTCTTCGAGCTTTTGGTCTAGTCAATCATGGCCTTTTGCATTGACGTGCGAAAATCCTGTCAATATTAGAATCGTTCCAACAGCATCACGCTGGCGGCTCTGTTTGTTGTTGTGTTCAGTGACGAGGATGGTGTGAACATGTTGGCTACTGACGACATTGTTGAGCTGCTTTCCGCGGACTTTTCGGTTCCGCTCGGCCGAGTCATGTAGTCAAATGTTCGCATACTCTTGGCAACGACTAGGTACTTCTGCACGGTCCTGCCTGTTGCTTCGACCTTGCAAGGATCGACAGTCATCATCGAATGATTCCAGGAGTGTAAGAACGAGGGTGCGGGTAAGACGGCCTACCACAGGGAAACGCAAGCAAGATGATGGCACCAAGCAAACTCGCCCGTGGATGCGAACCGCCCTCTTCTCATTGGATGGAGAATCCGACCTCGTGCAGCAGAGCCGAATCAAAGGACACATCATACCAGAGCTGATACTGCAACATCACGCTCACCGGCTGGTCGCGACGAGCGGTCAAGTCGGGCTGAATTTTCCAGGCAGCGCGACGGAAGCCCCATGAGTGCATGTGCATCCTGCTGAGCGTCTCGTCTCAGCTTACATGATTCGAGGTATGCCTTACGATTACTGTATTTTTGCCAGGGTGTCCAGCATCTGGTGGAGTTCTGTAGGGTCGAGCGAGAGCAGTCCAATGCTCTAAATTTGGCTCCTGGATTTGAATAAACACAACCTGGAATGCCGGAACTCGGTACGAGTGCCACCAGAAATGCGTCATTGCAAAGTCTGTATACATATAGCGCGACACCAAAATACACCTTTCGTACGCTTTCGCCCTCCAAGCCCTCATCGGTGGCTCCGGCTAGTGGGTTACTGCGCCGGAATATGATGTCGTCGGTGGCAAGACACGAGAAAGTGTGTATAAGCATGCACGTGAGCATGGCCGTTGCTTTCTGGAACCTGAAATTAAAATTAGCACAGAGCTTCAGCCAGCCCTGGATCCTTCGTATGGAACCACGCTACGCCAAGCTAATCCGCTCAGTGGCCATCTTATGCTTCGTCTTTGCTTGACAAACCCTGGCGACTCGTCGGGAATAAAAACTAGATATGCCTTGAGGATGGAGTACAAAAGGTGTTGGTGCCCGGCATCAGCTGAGGAAGTCACAAGACTAAGTATCTTTCTACCAACACGATGCCTTTCTCACTAAAAGCTCTCGTTGCTTTGACAGTTCTCTTCGATATCACCTGCGCCAGGCCATTGGAAGGCACCCTCGAAACAAGACAAGATGCCGAATGGGATGTTATCATCGTCGGTGCTGGTCCTGCAGGCATTGTCGCAGCCGATCGAATGAGCGAAGCCGGCAAGCGAACACTTCTCCTTGAGCAAGGTGGAGGATCCTACTACAGCACTGGTGGACGCGAAAGGCCCAACTGGCTCTCAAACACAGACCTGTCTCGCGTCGATGTACCTGGTCTATACAACTCGATCTTCAGCGGCAACTCAGACCTCCTGTGTGGCAACAAACAGAATGGTGGCTTCGGCGGTTGCACCATTGGTGGCTCCAGTGCCATTAACGCAGAGCTTTTCGTTGAGCCGCCTGCGTCAGACTTCGACACATACTACCCAGCCAACTGGAAATCAAAAGACATGAAGAATGCTATTGCAAAGGTCAAGGCCAAGCAACCTTACACCAACACACCATCTGCTGATGGCAAGCGTTACATGCAATCCGGATACGATGCCGCAAAGAAGTGGTTGGTGGATGGCGCCGGACTCAAGAGCGTTGCAGTCAACGGCGACCCGAACTCGAAGGACGGAGTTTTCGGCAGAACCAACTATGCTTACGAGAAGGGTCAGCGAAGCGGTCCAGGAAAGACTTACCTTGCATCAGCACTCTCTCGCTCGAACTTCTCCCTGAAGAGCGGTGTCCAGGTCAAGCGTGTGCAGCGCAACGGAGGAAGGGTTACTGCTGTTGAGGCAGTCGTCAATGGCAAGGCTACGACATACAAGCTTTCCCAGAAAGGACGTGTCATCCTCAGTGGCGGTTCATTCTTCAGCCCTCAGCTGCTCATGATGTCTGGTATCGGTGATCCTGCCTCGTTGGCCGGCCTTAAATCGAACAAACTGCTTAGCATGGCCCCTTCCCAGTGGATCAACAATACCGCCGTCGGCGACCACTTGTTCGACAACCCGAACACTTTCATCATCCTCTCCGGGCCCAACGTCCAGTCCTACAACTTCAACTACAGCTCCCCAACCCCCGCGGACAAGGACCTCTACCTCAACTCCCGCAGCGGCCCGTACGCCAGCGCCGGACCAACAGGTCTTCTCTGGGACCATGTCACACAGCCAGACAACTCCAAAATCACTGTGCAAGGTACTCTTGACGTTCACGGCTCATTCGGCTACAACGGCAAAGACACCGTCACCCTCAATGTCTACGCCACCTCAGGCGCTAAGTCCAAGTCTCGCATCGTTCTCAACGAGAAGGGTCTCCCTGGCCCTGCCTCAGACTTCCTCTACAGCAACCCCGCCGACGCGGACGCCGTTGCAACCGTCCTCGCAAAGATCTTCAAGGCCCTGCCTGCCAGCGGACTGAAATCTCTCAACCTCCCTTCGACATCTTCGAAGAAGGATATCTTGAAGTACATCACCACGCCTTCGGAGTACACCCGTGGTTACGTGAACCACTGGAGCGGTAGCTGCAAGATTGGTGAGTGCGTGGATTCCAACACCAAGGTGTTTGGTACGGACAACTTGCATGTCGTCGACTCCTCCATTACGGAGGCTTTCACCACGAACCCGATGTTTGGCATCGTGGCTGTTGCCGAGCGGGCGAGTGAGCTGATCTTGGCTCTGGACAAGAAATAATTGTCTTGCGACTCAGAGACCTGTGCATTTAAAAATTGAAAGCGTTCGAGCGGCTCGATGGAGAGAGGGCATATCACTAATACTAGTTGCGCTGCACTCTGCAGAAAGCAAATACTGGTATAACAATATAACGAAAATAATAATCTTAATTCATGGTACAAACCAACTAAGCCTCCCTCATCACAAGTCCTCCTTGTCCGACTTCTGCTCAGCAGTAACAGCAGCAATAGCATTGACCCATGCCGCCAACCTCACGCCCGCACGCGCGATCTGCAGTTCCACAATGTCCACAGCACCTTCGTAGTACTCTCCTCCAAGGTCATTGTCCTTGACCCAGTGAAGACCAGGCGCAAGGACATACTGGCAGACAAGCTTGTTGGACTCCCTCGCCCACTCAATGCCACACTGGTTAGGATCAGCAAGGTTAGTACACTCGGTCGAGATATTCGGCGACGACGACTGGGCAGTCTTGGTCCTTTCAGCAAGCGCCTTCGCCCACTTTGCTGCTGCAGGCTTCTCCTCGGCTGATCTGGCGTCGAAGCTGAGACCGTTGAGCTTTCGTGGGATGGCAGAGTCCCAGACGCTGTGCAGGTTGGTGCGCTGAGTGCGGTGACCGTCGAAGGCGACGGGGATGTCGTTTCCCCCACGGCTGAGATCTTCGGCGTGCAAGGGCTGGTGGATGTCTCCGATGAAGTGCATGATGAACTTCAGGGCTTCGTTGCGTGTCCTGAATGTGGTGTTGTCCGGATCCAGGATGATAGATGTCTGTTTGTGTTTGTGATCAGCTCGGTTTGTGCTCTCGGAAACTCAAAGGCTAAACATACCTGATTAGAAAGAGCCGACACTACGCAGCCTTGTGTCTGCTTGCAATCCCGGGCAAAGTCAAGATTGCAGTTCTCTGGTGGGTTATCCTTTGCATCTACGTAAGGGGTCAGATAAGTGGCCGATCCTTGAGATCGGATAGGAGATACTCACCGATGAAGTGCCATCCTTCAGTCCAGTGCTGACGCTGCCGAATGCCATCAGCCCAGATGGCTGCATCGCTGATGTCGAAGGAGTCTGTGGGCTTGATGAGATCTTTCACAAGTTGAGCTGCATCTTCCGTGAAGTAGTGCTCTGCGAGATAGCCAACTGTGCGGTGACCCAGACCGCCCCAGGCTGCCACATTGCCGGCAAGGGCGAGTAACGCGACAGTGTTGAACGAGTAAAGCATGGCTTGTACGCAGCAATACTGCAGTGCGGAATAGTAGAGAAACGGAAGAAAATGTGCAAATGATGAGAGTCAAGTAGATATGCATGAGCGTACCCGTGGTGGCTGGTCACGCCGTATGCGGAGCTCCACAAATCTTGAGACCTGCATGTCGAGATGTCCATGCACATCAATTACGTTTGGCATATCTGTTTGAGCACCTCATGACTGGTGATTTATTACATACAGAAGCGCACGGCACACGAACCTGATTTTCATCGTGGTCTGATAGATGCCGTGTCACCGCGTGTCGTTGGACAAACGAAGCGATTGGTTGCAGAGGCAAGCGGGGTTCAGAGTGTTTCAACACGCGACG
>Ga0265797_10009812_pt1 | contig 12311 bp, 7 predicted proteins | sample P2T30metagenome_FD_192433 | JGI IMG/M metagenome (GOLD analysis project Ga0265797, IMG submission 192433) | Plant litter microbial communities from East Loma Ridge, Irvine, California - P2 T30 | ecosystem: Environmental > Terrestrial > Plant litter > Unclassified | place: USA: California... | reverse complement strand
GCAGCTGCGCCGATGGTAGTGTGGCTCAAGCCATGCGAGAGTAGGTCATCGCCAGGGTTTATACCCGAGAACCCCGTTGCTTGCGCAACGGGGTTTTCCTTTTTTTGCAGGCACCTGCTTTTCGTGCCTGCCGCCCAAGGGCAACAACGTGAGCTGGCGCATATGCGCTGCTCCCAACGTCTCCCTGGTGAAATCAGCGCTGTGGAACCACCCGATCCCATCCCGAACTCGGAAGTGAAACGCAGCTGCGCCGATGGTAGTGTGGCTCAAGCCATGCGAGAGTAGGTCATCGCCAGGGTTCAAACCAGAAACCCCGCTGCTAACGCAGCGGGGTTTTTTCTTGCGCGTACGCATGCCCGGTAGTGACGGCCGCTGGCCGTCAAACACGCGCAAAAAAAACGGCGCCCCGAAGGGCGCCGCAGATACACATCAGCCAACCCGGCGTTTACTTGCCTGCCGGAGCGGCCTTGCCCTTCATCATCTCATCGCGCGCCGCCTTGAACGGGTTGCCTTCGTACCAGTTCGGCCAGCGATCGCCGGCGGCCAGTTCCTTGCCCACACCGTGCAGCAACTGCAGGTCCTCGATGGTGCCGTCCAGCTTCCACGTCGCGGCGTCGAACTCATCCTTCGGGCCGTGGTAACGATTGCGCCCGTAGTCTTCACCGGCCTTGCGGCCCGCTTCCACGCCGCCGTCCAGCAGGTCCTCGCCGCCATCGGCATACAGCGCCGGCACGCCCGCCTTGGCGAAGTTGAAGTGATCCGAGCGGAAGTAGAACCCGCTCTGCACTGCCGACTCACCATGCAGCGTGCGGCCCTGCGCCGCGGCCAGCGGCTTGAGGATGTCTTCCAGCTCGGAACTGCCGAAACCGGTCACCGTCATGTCCTTGGCACGGCCAGCGACCGACATCGCATCGATGTTGATCACGCCGGCGATCTTGTCCAGCGGGAAGGTCGGATGGGCCACGTAGTACTTGGAGCCGAGCAGGCCCGATTCTTCCAGCGTTACCGCCAGGAACACCGCCGAACGGACCGGCTTCGGATCCTGGTGCATCATCGCGTCGGCCACTTCCAGGATGCCAGCCACGCCGGTGGCGTTGTCCACCGCACCGTTGTAGATGTTGTCATCTGCTTCGCCTTCATGCTTGCCCAGGTGGTCCCAGTGCGCCATGTAGAGCACGGCTTCATCGGCCCGGCTGCTGCCCGGCAGCACGCCCACCACGTTGCGGGACGTCTTCTCGGCGGTGGTGCTCTTCAGGTCCACCGACAGCTTGGCGTTCAGCGGCACCGGCTTGAAACCACGCTTGTTGGCATCCTTGTAAGCCTGCGCAAGATCCAGGCCGGCACCGGCGAACAGTGCCTTGGCGGCCTCGGCACTCAGCCAGCCCTGCACCGGCAGGCGGGCTTCGGGATCATTCTTGGCCGGCAGGTCGTACTGCGGTCCGGCCCAGGAATTCTTGACCACGTCCCAGCCATACGACGCGCCGGCGGTGTCGTGCACGATCAGCGCGGCGGCCGCGCCCTTGCGCGCGGCTTCTTCGAACTTGTACGTCCAGCGGCCGTAGTAGGTCATGCGCTTGCCATCGAACAGCTTCGCATCGTCGACATGGAAGCCCGGATCGTTGACGAACATCACCACCGTCTTGCCCTTCCAGTCCTGGCCGGCGTAGTCGTTCCACTGCTGCTCCGGTGCGTCCACGCCGTAGCCCACGAACACGATGTCACTGCCGTCCACCTTCACTTCGGTCTGGCCGGTCCGGGTGCCTACCACCATGTCGGTGCCGAACTTCAGCTCGCTGGCCTTGCCGGCCTGGTCGATCTTCAGCGAGGTGGTTTCGTCGGCCGTGGTCTCGGTCATCGCCACGTCCTGGAACCAGCTGTCGCCGTTGCCGGGCTGCAGGCCGATCCGCTGCATCTGGTCGCGGATGTAGTTGACGGTCAATTCTTCGCCTTTGCTGCCGGGCGCGCGGCCCTCGAACTCGTCCGAAGCCAGCGTCTTGACCAGTTCGGCGAAGTCAGCGGCGTTGATCTCCGGAGAGAACGTGTGCGTGCTGGCCGGCGCGGTGGCGGCGCTGGCATCGGCGGCCGGGGCGGTCGCCGCCGGGGTGGCGTATTCGCCCTTGCACGCGGTCAGTGCTGCGGTGAGGGCAAGGCAGAGCAGTAATTTACGGGGCATCATCAGGTCCTGCAGGGAGGGGAGCCGGCCTGCAGGCGCAGGCCTGGCATGGAATCAGTTTTCCGGGGCGGTGTCGGTGTCGAACGCCACCGGGGTGGCGCCGGTCACCGTGCCGGTCTTGGCACTGCGGTGCACGTACAGCACCACCTCGCGTTCGAACTGCAGCGCGCCGTTGACCACCGCATTGGGTCCGATGATCACCCGCGGCTTGCGGTTCGGCGTCAATGAAATGCTGAAGCTGGGCTTCTTGATGTGGATACCGCCGTTGACCACCGAACCGACGCCGACGGTGACGTCGCCGTTGACGGTCTCGATGTCGCCGGCCAGGCGGGTTTCGACCAGGCCGATACCTCCGTTCACCGTCTCCACGCTGCCCTCGATCTGGCTGCGGCGGTCGGCGAAGATGCTGCCGTTGACCGTCTCCACGTTGCCGCGTGCGATCACCCCGCCCGCCAGCCGCACACCGCCGTTGACCGTGGAAATGCTGCCGGTGCGCGCGCCATCGCCGACCTTGATGCCGCCGTTGACGGTTTCGATGTCGCCGGTTTCCACGCCGTCGTCTACCCGGATGCTGCCGTTGACCGTATCCAGGTCACCGTAGCGCTGGCCCGGTTCGGCGCTGATGCTGCCGTTGACCTTGCTGATGTCTTCCTGCGCCGCCGCCGTGCTGGCGACCGCGGCAAGGCTGAGCGCGAGCGCCAGGGTCAGGGTTGGGGCTTTCATGAGAGGTTCCTTGTCAGTCACATGCGGCTGGCCGGCCGCCCGGCAAAGATGTCACCATGTTGCACTGGAAACCGCATCTGCCTGAAGTCACTGGAACGCCCTTGCGCGACAATGCTTTTCCCTCACGCATCGCTAACACCCGCTGGCCCGTGCTGGCTGGAGGCGTGCTGCTGGCCATCGCCGCTGCCCTGCTGCCGGCGCTGCCCGCCGGTGCCCAGTCCACCCGCGAAGCGGAGCGCAAGCTGCAGAAGCTGCGTACCGAACTGAAGGGCGTTGCACAGGAGCGCAGGCAGCTGGACAACCAGCGCGGCCAGGCCAGCCGGCAGCTGCGCGAAATGGATGAAAAGGTCGCGCGCACCGGCCGCACCCTGGCCGAAACCGAAGCGGCGCTGCAGGCGCAGAACAGCGCGCTGGCCGATCTGGAAAAACGCCGCGTTGCGCTGCAGGGCGGGCTGCAGAAGCAACGCACGGAACTGGCCGGGCTGCTCAATGGAGCCTACCGGCTGGGCAACCATGCGCCGTTGAAGCTGCTGCTGTCCCAGGACACCGTGGCCGATGGCAATCGCTCGCTGGCCTACCACCGTTACCTGCAGCGCGAGCGCAGCCAACGCATCCATGACATCACCGCTGACCTGAAGGAACTGGACACGCTGCAGGCGCAGATCGGGCAGCGCCAGCAACAACTGCAGTCCACCCGCCAGCAGCAGAAGCAGCAGGCCACCGCACTGGCCAGCGATCGTCGCCAGCGCGAGCAGGCCGTCGCCGCGCTGGACGAACAGTTCAAGGACCGCAGCGAACGCGAAAAGGCCCTGGGGCAGGATGCGAAAGCGCTGGAAACCCTGCTGGCCAACCTGCGTGCCGCCGCCGCACGTGCTGAAGCCGAGCGGCGTGCAGCGGCCCGGCGCGCGGCCGCCGAACGCGCTGCGGAAAAGGCGGCAGAAAAAGCCGCCGCTGATCGCGCGGTGGCCGAAGGCCGTCCGCCGCCGCCGCCGCGCGCCACCAAAGTGCCGCCGGTGGCCGCCGCCGCACCGGCACCGCGGGTGGGGGGCCTGGGCTGGCCGTTGACCGGCAACCTGCTGGCCCGCTACGGCGGCAAGCTGCCTGACGGGCGCACCAGCAGCGGCGTGCTGATCGGCGCGGCGGCCGGCAGCACGGTCACCGCCGTGGCCGATGGCACCGTGGTGTTCTCCGACTGGATGACCGGTTACGGCATGATCCTGATCGTGGACCACGGCAACGGCTACATGAGCCTGTACGCGCACAACGACACCCTGCTCAAGGATGCCGGCGCTGCGGTGAAGCGGGGTGATCCGCTGGCCAAGGTCGGCAATTCCGGCGGGCAGGGCGTCACCGCGCTGTACTTCGAACTACGTCGTGGCGGCCAGCCGGTGAACCCGGACAGCTGGTTGCAGCGTCGCTGAACCGTCGCGCGCGAGGTCGTCGTACATTCAACGGGAATTTACCGATACCTGACGCATAATCGGGACCTGCATCGGTCGTGCGCGCACTTCACCGGAGCATTCGAATTCGACCCCAGGAGTGCTTCATGCGTGTAGCCCGAACCGCCACCCTGCTGCTGGCCATGATGCCTTCACTGGCGCTGGCCCAGCAGGCCGAACCCGCCGCGGCCGCCCCTGCCGAGGTCCCCGCCGACGCCAGGCCGTCCACCGCGGCGAGCAGCGAAGAGGCGGCGACGTCGAAAGTGCCGCTGGAGGAAATCCGGCGCTTCGTGGCGGTGTACAACGCAGTGCGCGCGGCCTACGTGGACCCGGTGGACGACAAGAAGCTGATGCAGGACGCGGTGCGCGGCCTGCTGCTGGACCTGGATCCGCACAGCACCTACTTCGACAAGGAAGACGCCGAAGCCTTCGACGAGCAGGCCAACGGCGCTTACGAAGGCATCGGCGTGGAGCTGCAGCAGCAGCCGGACAATGCCAGCCTGAAGATCATCTCGCCGATCGACGATACCCCGGCCGCACGCGCCGGCATCCTCGCCGGCGACCTGATCATCGCCATCGACGGCAAGCCGATCAGCGCCATCCAGGCCAGCGAACCGCTGCGTGGCCCGGCCGGCAGCAAGGTGGTGCTGACCATCGTGCGCGACGGCAAGCCGAAGCCTTTCGATGTCAGCTTGGCGCGCGAAACCATCCGCGTGACCAGCGTGCGCAGCCGCATGCTGGAACCCGGCTACGGCTACATCCGCCTGAGCACCTTCCAGGCCGATACCGCAGCTGATTTCCAGAAGCATGCGCGGCAGTTGTCCAAGCAGGCCGGTGGCCAGCTCAAGGGCCTGGTGCTGGACCTGCGCAGCAATCCCGGTGGCCTGCTGACCGCCGCGGTGCAGGTGGCCGACGACCTGATCGAGAAAGGCAACATCGTCAGCACGCGCGGCCGCATCAGCATCAGCGATGCACGCTTCGATGCCACGCCCGGCGACCTGTTGAAGGGCGCTCCGGTGGTGGTGCTGGTGGACGCCGGTTCGGCCAGCGCATCGGAAGTACTGGCCGGCGCCCTGCGCGACAACCAGCGTGCGCGGGTGATCGGCAGCCGGACCTTCGGCAAGGGCTCGGTGCAGACCGTGCTGCCGCTGGACAACGGCGATTCGGTCAAGCTGACCACCGCGCGTTACTTCACCCCCAGCGGCAAGTCGATCCAGGCGACCGGTATCGTGCCGGAAGTGGAGCTCAAGCCCGCACCGGTGGAAGGCGAAGACGCCCTGCCGGCCAGCCTGTCCGACTTCAGCGAAGCGACCCTGCCAGGCCACCTGCATGGGGATGGCGAAGGCGAGGAAGGCTACCAGGCCGGCGACGTACTGCCGGGCGACGGCCCGATCAACGACGCACTGGCCGAGCTGAAGGCACCGGGCTCGGTCGCCACACGACTGAAGGCCGAAGCGGCCAAGGCGGCAGCGGACAAGGCCGCAGCGAAGCCGGAAGCCAAGCCAGAAGCCAAGCCAGCGGACGCGCCGGCCAAGCCCTGACCGCGGCAAAGGCGTGACGACCAACGGTCGTCACCCACCCATGCAGGACGACCAACGGTCGTCACCCACCCACGCAGGACGGCTAACGGTCGTCACCCACCCCCATGCAGGACGGCCAGCGGCCGTCACTACCGGAACCGCGTCAGAAACCTTGGCGCTTGCGCAGTCGGCGGGCGATCGCGGCGCGCACGTACACGCCGTACACCACCCCGAAGCCGAAGCCGGCGATATGGGCCCACCAGGCCACCATGCCGAAGCTCGGGCCGATATGCGCGAACACCACCTGCAGCACCGCCCAGAAGCCGATCAGCAGGTAGGCCGGTGCGCGGACGAATTCCAGGAACAGGCCCAACGGAATCACCACGCCCAGGCGTGCGCCCGGGAACAGCGCCAGGTAGGTCCCGATCAATGCCGATACCGCGCCGCTCGCCCCGATGATGATCTGGTCCGGCGTGCCCATGGTGTAGATCGCCACCAGGTTGGAGAAGGCCCCGCCGAACAGGAACAGCAGGATCAGCCGCCACGGCCCCAGCACGCGCTCGGCCGGTAGCCCGAAGATCAACAGGAACACCAGGTTGCCGAGCAGGTGCGACCAGTCGGCATGCAGGAACAGCGCGGTGAACAGCCGCAGCACGCTGCCGTCCTGCAGGGTGGCCCACCAGTCCAGCGGCCGCATGAGGCCAGCCGAAAGGGCGCCCCAATCCATCCACAGGCTGTTGCGCGCTTCGTGGGGACGCGAGATCGACCACAGGAACGCCAGCCAGACTGTCGCAAACAGCACCGGGGTTGCCCAGCGGAAGGCGGCTTTGCGACGGGAGGGCAGCGACAGGAACATGGGGGCTAGGGTATCTCGACAGCCGATGGCGGAGGTCTGCGCATTCAGTTTTAAAGCTGTAAATGCACCCTATCTGTTATTGTTTCATTAACACGTCTGGGTAATACTCGCATACGGCGTCGTATGTCGGGAGGGGAATCCGGCGCGTCCTGCAGGGCCTTGGCCCCGGCGGGACGCAGGCGCATGCAGAGCAAACAACCGCTTTCCGGAGAGATAAAACGATGCAAACCGCTTCTACTTTTGCCCGCATTACGATGCTGGCTGTCGGCATTGCCGGCGTACTGGCCGCCACCGATGCGAACGCAGCCGCGTTCCAGCTGGCGGAAAAGAGTGCCAAGGGCCTCGGCCGCGCCTTCGCAGGTTCGGGCAGCGCCGAGGGTGATGCCTCGATCATCGCCGCCAACCCGGCTGGCATGCGCCAGCTCGATGGCCGCGTGATCCAGGGTGACCTGAGCGCGATCAGCTTCAAGGCCGAGTTCGAAGGTGCCGGCCGCAAGCCGACCGGCGCCCCGCAGACCGGTGGTGACGGCGGCGACGCCGGCATGATCGCGCCGGTCCCGGCCGGTTACTTCCACATGCCGATCGGCGAAAAGGCCCACTTCGGCGTGTCGCTGACCGCACCGTTCGGCTTCAAGACCGACTACGACGACGGCTGGGTGGGTCGCTACAGCGGCCTGAAGACCGACCTGAAGGCGATCGACCTCGGCTTTGCGATGTCTTATGACGTCAACCCGTACGTGTCCTTCGGCGCGTCGGTGTTCGTCGAACACCTGACCATCGAACTGAGCAACAACATCGACTTCGGCACCGCGCTGGCCCAGTCCCGCGTACCGGGCTTCGCCCCGGGCAGCGCCGATGGCAAGCTGACCGTGGAAGGCGACAACAACGCGGTCGGCTGGACCGTCGGCGGCCTGTTCAGCCCGGATGAGAACACCCACATCGGCATCAGCTACCGTTCCAAGGTCGAGCACAAGATCACCGGCGGCGACGCCACCTTCGACGTGCCGTCCAACGCCGCTGCCGTGCTGGCCGTTGCCCAGCCGGGCCGCTTCGTGACCACCAGCGGCAAGGCCACGGTGACCCTGCCGGCGTCGGCCACGCTGAGCGTGACCCACAACATCAACGACCGCTGGACCGTGATGGGTGATGTCACCCGTACCGCATGGTCGACCGCGTTCGACCAGGTGGTCATCGACTACGCTTCGGCCCAGCCCGATTCGGTGCTGGAATTCGGCTACCGCGATACCACCTTCGTGTCGCTGGGTACCGACTTCAAGCTGAGCGACACCGTCACCCTGCGTGGCGGCGTGGCACTGGACCAGACCCCGACCACCGACGCGCACCGCGACGTGCGCGTGCCGGACACCAGCCGCAAGTGGCTGTCGGTTGGCCTGGGCTGGGCCCCGTCGGACAACGTCGAATACAACTTCGGCTACACCCACCTGCTGACCAGCGACCCGAACCTGTTCGTGCAGCCGGGTACCAACAACCAGGGCAACTCGCTGACCGGCAAGTACAAGGTCCGCGGCGACGTGCTGGCTGCGTCGATGCAGTACAAGTTCTGATTCCACGCTTCGACGCGTGACAGCAGGACCGGAAAGCCCCGCGCAAGCGGGGCTTTTTCTTTGCGCACTACAATGGCCCATGGATTTTTCAGACCCCGCGTTCCAGCTTGAAATCGCCGCCAACGTCGCAGCGGCCGCCTCGATACTGCTGGCCGGGCGCAACAGCGTGCATGGCTGGTGGATGAGCATCATTGCCGGGCTGCTGTTCGCGGCGGTGTTCCTGCAGGCGCGGTTGTACGGGCAGGTGGCGCTGCAGGGGTTCTTCATCGTCGTGGGTGCACTGGGCTGGTGGCAGTGGCTGCGCGGCAACCAGGGCGCGCCGCTGCCGATCACCCGCCTGCGCGCCGCTGCGTGGCCGGGGCTGGTCGTGCTGGTAGTCGCGGGCACGTGGGGCTATGGCTGGATGCTGAGCCGCCATACGGACGGACAGGCGCCCTACGTGGACGCGGGGATCCTGCTGCTGAGCATGGTCGGTCAGTTGATGATGATGCGGCGCAAGCTGGAATGCTGGTGGGTGTGGTTGCTGGTGAACACCCTGGCGGTGCCGCTGTACTACGCAGGGGGCCTGCAGTTGACGGCGCTGCTGTACGTCGGCTACTGGATCAACGCGATCATCGCGCTGCTGCACTGGCGGCGGTTGATGCTGGCTGCGCGCTGACGCGCACACGGTCAGAAGCGCAGGCAACGTCAACGTCAACAGCTGCAGGGCTGTTTGTTGGCGGGGCGGGGTGGCTGTGCAGGACACGCCGTGAATCCGTCCATGGAGGCTCGCTTTTCGCATCCATGCGAAAAGACGGTCCTGCATAGCCACCCCGCCCCACCTTCGACAGGTCCATGGGGACCGTGGACAAACATGGTCCTTGGGGCCTTGGTAGCGCCGACCCATGGTCGGCGGATGTGGGGAGAAAGGGGATCTGATGGTTTCCGCCGAGCATGGCTCGGCGCTACCGATGGTGAAAGGACCCTGACCCTGCTCTTTTCTTCCCCACCCGCTGGCGGCCGCGGGAAACCGTCAGCGGTGGGGCGGGGTGGGTTGGCGGGAACGCTCATCCGCATGGATGCGGATGGCGAGCCTCCAGGGATTGATTCACGGCGTTTCCCGCCAACCCATCCCGTCCCACCCAGGCAACGAATCCACCCGCGGCACAGCGGAAAAATCAATCGCCCAATGTCAGCAGCGAGGCGTTTCCGCCGGCCGCGGTGGTGTTCACCGTGACGGTTTTCTCCGTGGCGAACCGCAGCAGGTAGTGCGGGCCGCCCGCCTTCGGGCCGGTGCCGGACAGGCCTTGGCCACCGAACGGCTGCACGCCCACCACCGCACCGATCTGGTTGCGGTTGACGTACACGTTGCCCACCTGGATGCCGTGGGTGATGCGGTCCACGGTCTCGTCGATGCGCGAATGCACGCCCAGGGTCAGGCCGTAACCGGTCGCGTTGATCTGGTCGATCACCGCCTGCAGCTGGTCGCCCTTCCAGCGGATCACGTGCAGCACCGGTCCGAAGATCTCCCTGTGCAGCTGGCCCAGGTCCTTCAGTTCGTACGCACGCGGCGCGAAGAAGGTGCCGTGCGCCGTGCCATCGCCGAGCGTGGCAGCGGCGATCAGGCGGGCTTCGGCGTCCATGCGCACGGCATGGTCCTGCAGGATCCGCAGCGCGTCCGCGTCGATCACCGGACCGACGTCGGTGGACAGTTCGCCCGGGTCGCCGACCTTCAGTTCCTTCATCGCGCCGGCCAGCATGGTCATCACCTTGTCGGCGATGTCGTCCTGCACGAACAGCACGCGTGCGGCCGAACAACGCTGGCCGGCCGAGGTGAACGCCGAACCGATCGCATCCTTGACCAGCTGTTCCGGCAGCGCCGACGAATCGGCGATGAAGGCGTTCTGGCCGCCGGTCTCGGCGATCAGCACACCGATCGCGGCATCACGTGCGGCCATCGCGCGGTTGATCGCACGGGCGGTATCAGTGGACCCGGTGAAGGCCACGCCGGCCACGCGCGGGTCGGCGGTCAACGCCGCACCGACAGTGGCGCCGTCGCCCGGCAGGAACTGCAGCACGCCTTCCGGCACGCCGGCATCCAGCAGCAGCTTCACCGCGTAGTAGCCGATCAGGTTGGTCTGTTCGGCCGGCTTGGCGATCACGCTGTTGCCCGCCGCCAGCGCCGCCGCGACCTGGCCCAGGAAGATCGCCAGCGGGAAGTTCCACGGGCTGATGCACACGAACACGCCGCGGCCATGCAGCTGCAGTTCGTTGGATTCACCGGTCGGGCTGGGCAGCTTTTCAGCATGCGCGAACTGCTCGCGTGCCTGCTTGGCGTAGTAGCGCAGGAAGTCGACCGCCTCGCGCACTTCGGCCACACCGTCGGGCAGGCTCTTGCCGGCTTCCTTCACGCACAGCGCCATGAACTCGGCGATGCGTGCTTCCAGCTGGTCGGCGGCGTGTTCCAGGATCGCCGCGCGGCTGGCAGCGGGGGTGCGGTTCCAGGCTGGCTGCGCTGCAACCGCGTTGGTCAGGGCCTTCTGTACGGTCACATCGTCGGCCGCCTGCCACTGGCCCACCACCTGGCGGTTGTCGGCCGGATTGGTCACCGGCAGCGTCGGTCCGGTCAGGTTGGCACCGGGCACCAGCGGGGTGGCATGCCATGCTTTCACGGCACTGTTGAGCTGCCCGGCAAGGTCGCGCAGTGCGTTGTCGTTGGCGAGGTTGATGCCCATGGAATTGGTCCTGTGGTGGTTCTGGCTGCGCAGCAGGTCGACCGGCAGCGGGATCTTGGGGTGCGGGATGGAGGCGAAGGAACCCACCATTTCCACCGGATCACGGACCAGCTCGGCAATCGCCACGCGGTCGTCGGTGATGCGGTTGACGAAGCTGGAGTTGGCGCCGTTTTCCAGCAGGCGACGCACCAGGTAAGGCAGCAGGTCCTCGTGCGAGCCGACCGGCGCGTAGACGCGGCACGGCAGGCCAAGGCGATCGGCCGGCACCACTTCGGCGTACAGGTCATCGCCCATGCCGTGCAGCTTCTGGTGCTCGTACACACCGCCCTTGGCGATGCTGCGGATCGCGGCGATGGTGTGCGCGTTGTGGGTGGCGAACATCGGATAGATCGCGTCGCCATGACCGAACAGGCGCTTGGCGCAGGCCAGGTAGGACACGTCGGTGTTCTGCTTGCGGGTGAACACCGGGTAGCCCGGATAGCCTTCGATCTGCGCGCGCTTGATCTCCGCGTCCCAGTACGCGCCCTTGACCAGCCGCACCTGCAGGCGACGGCCGTTGCGGCGGGCCATGTCGGCGAGGAAATCGATCGTGTACGGGGTGCGCTTCTGGTACGCCTGCACCACCACGCCGAAGCCATCCCAGCCGCTCAGCGAGGCATCTGAGAACACCGCATCGATGATGTCCAGCGACAGCTCCAGGCGGTCGGCTTCTTCGGCGTCCACCGTGCAGCCGATGCCGTAGCTTTTCGCCAGCTGTGCCAGCTCCAGCACGCCGGGCACCAGGTCGTGCAGCACGCGGGCACGCTTGGCGTGCTCGTAGCGCGGGTACAGCGCGGACAGCTTGATCGAGATGCCCGGGGCGTTGTTGACGTCGCCATCCGGGCGGCCGCCGCGTGCCTTGTGGTCACCGCCGATGGCATGGATCGCGCGGCGGTAGTCCTCCAGGTAACGCAGGGCATCCTTCATGGTCAGCGCGCCTTCGCCGAGCATGTCGAACGAATAGCGGTAGCTGGCGTTGTCACCCTTGTGCGAACGCTCCAGCGCCTCGCCGATGGTGCGGCCCATGACGAACTGATGGCCCATGATCTTCATCGCCTGGCGCACGGCCAGGCGGATCACCGGCTCGCCCACGCGGCCCATCAGGCGCTTGAACGCGCCCGGCACGTCGGCACGGGTGAGGTCGTTGATCTGTACCAGCTTGCCGGTCAGCATCAGGCCCCAGGTGGAAGCATTGACCAGCACCGAGTCGCTGCCGCCCATGTGCTTCTTCCAGTCCGCATCGGCCAGCTTGTCGCGGATCAGCTTGTCGGCGGTGTCCTGG
>Ga0265797_10009811_pt1 | contig 12312 bp, 9 predicted proteins | sample P2T30metagenome_FD_192433 | JGI IMG/M metagenome (GOLD analysis project Ga0265797, IMG submission 192433) | Plant litter microbial communities from East Loma Ridge, Irvine, California - P2 T30 | ecosystem: Environmental > Terrestrial > Plant litter > Unclassified | place: USA: California... | reverse complement strand
AACGCAGTCTTACGATCGCCGCCTTATTTGGACTTCTCCAGCCCTCAATGTGGCCGGAGAATGGAGACCACTACCCGATGGAGTCACTAACCAGATTCCTTCTGGCCGTTAAGTCGAAGGATGGGTATATGCAGTATGCTTCCGTATCACAGTGACAGAAAGCCGGTACCAAAACGTCTTGCTGCAGGCTCATTGCTTGACAAGCTTACGCGTTCAGCGTGGCTTCTTGCGTATGGAGGTAGCATATGCAGCCCTAATCAAGATGACTGGCTGTTCGAGCACACAGGAGCGGCTAGAATCCTTCGGTTCCAAGCGGCCATTGTTACACATCACAATAACCTACGACATGAAGGACCACTTTCCAACATTGAAGTACCCAGAGCAGTGGCTCTTGCTCTAATCCGCATGTCTGATACGAAGATCGTGCCAAGCCTACGGATGCCCGCACGACAGCCGTAGCTGTCAGGATGTAGCTGGCCCGTGCCATCGGGCTTTGATGTATATCACTCACCAGAGGGTGGTGAACATGCGAGTGACCCCTCGTGAGTTCCATCCAACGGTCGGTATGTCGGAGATTTTCGTCGCCGTTGCGGCTTTCACCCTATCAAGAGGTGGAGATGGATATGGTGGTCTGGACGCGCTATCCTGGTCAAAGACACGCCCAGTGCCGATCAATGCACTTCCGTATGCCAGCCGAGCTTGAGTTAAGCATCGGGGACTTACCGGGTAGTAACCGAACGGTTTGTGTCAGCGGAGGCTTCGTTGTGTCACTACTGCTGTACAAGTACTTCCATATATTTCTATCATCCAGATCGTGCATCACTCGATGTTTTCGGTCAGTTACAAGATCGTTGTATTAGTAGGCACAAAAACGAGCATCGTTAGAAGACATATAAAAGCGAATGCGAGGTTCGATAATGGAAACCATGGCTGTCCCGTGAAAGGATGCATTAGCATAGGGCGATCTGGCAGAAGGTCGCGTGAAGCGCCCAACAACAGCCTCTTTCACCGCTATGTGTTTGACGGGAAACGGAATGAGGGGGAAATGAATCGATTCAGGTATAGCTCTGACAACCCCACAAAAGAGCTCCTTGAGACGACTACACCACCCCGTACTCAGACCGGGAAGGTATGTGATTCTTGCAGTATTGATATTTCTCAATATTTCTGAGCAATCAGGGCGCAAGTCTTCTAGTTGGTGAGTAGGTAGCTCCCACGATTACATAGCCCTTGACGGATGATGCATTTCTGACATAGGATTGTCCGCTACGCTCTGCCGCGCTGATGCCATGACGCGAAAGCATCCACCCTGGGCGTCTATACGCGTGGCCTTCCCAACAAGAGAACTCTTCTAAGCCCCTTGCATCCCCAGTAGTCTTCTAGAGAGTGACATTCCACCTCGTGTGGCTTTATCGGGTCACCCCTGCGGCTAGTACTGCGAGAACAGAAACGCCACACGAAGAGCATCCGAAATATTCGTCAGCGCTGGATGTATAGGCACCACGATCGGATACTATCGCTTGAAAGCAAGCCGTTCTGGGGACGAAAGGGCCGATGCGTGGTGGTGGAGACGCATATTGGTTTGCAACTTTGGGTCAACGGACGCCGTCGATAAGACACAACATGGCCGGTGAAGACGACTCCCTGTTTCCAGAACAGGGGATTCAGAGTACTGGAAACCTCGCACGCAGACGCGCAGCTATTTTGTGCTCTTGGTACAGGTATGTAATCTGGATAAAGACTGGTATGCATCGTCGGTGTACGTGCTCGGTTATGGTCGCTCGTATATGGACTCTTTATTAATCTGTGCGCAGGTCCCTTATCTTGAACAACTCGTACTCGAGATGAGAACGCTCACAGCTCGTTGCCCACCGTTTGGAACACACCATCCATCCCGACGGTACAGCAGTTGGAAGATGAAGTGAAGTGAAAAACGCACGGACGTTTTGTCGACGGATCCCCGCTGTGGAAGCCGGCAGCACCCATTTCTGATGGCGAGACCCAGCCACGCTTGGCCGACTTGTAACACACTTCCATTTACCGGGTCGAGTCCGGACTCTACGGCACTCAGGGAGTCATGATGACCGTTGGTGTATGGGGAGCCATTGAGGTTCCAGTACACGGGCGTGTCGAAGTCCTGCCGAACCCTGAGCAAGTTCAGGCTAAACCGTTCCAAGGGATCCGAAGTCTGTCCCAGAACGTCACATGACCGTGTCGGATCTTCAGAACCCCACGGTCCTGGGCTTACCCACGACGGACAGAGTCGTCGCAGCGACGTTCGAATCTGTTCGCGTCACATCACGAAGCAACGAGTTCCCAGCAGAGACTCTCTGCTGATGGTGGACATGCGAGGAGGCGAAAATAGATGTTTCGATGCCGCCGGTGTCGCATCAGCCTCGCGATTCGTTGTCACTGTCAAACGCGAGTCTTCGCAGCGTCATACCTGGTGCTTCACCAGCAGAACTCAATAAGATGCCAGCATTACTCGCGGTGGACAAAAAAAGATGTTTCGATCTCGTGAAACGGGCGCGTGCTGCACGAGAGGCGCTGGAAGTTTGGTGTTGCTCGGTCGGCCCTCGCAGCTCGTGGGAATTGTCCAATCGCAAGCGCTCCTGCCCCCTTCGGCCCCTCTGTCCGACGGTCTGTCCCTGAGGCTCAGGCTCTCCTACGGGGACAGGGACCACGCTACGGGACAGATGCGGCGCAGGTACACAGTTTCAGCCCTAGGACTCACGACTCCTGGGGGCGATGCTGAGTGCCGAACCGGACGCTTCGAGTTGGGGGAGTGGTATGGATGTTGGGATACCGGTGGTGGAGCAGATGGAAAAGAGCTACTCACTGAACGCGGTCTCCGCTGGCGTTCCGAATAGCGAAAGGGTATATATGTACTCGTCTTGACCGTGGAAGGGAATTATCATCATCACAACCACTCTCATCACTACTACAACCACCTTCACACTCCTCAACTCAACATCTCAACACCTCAACACATCACAATGGCATCAATTGAGCAGACATGGAGCCTTGCTGGCAAGGTCGCCGTTGTTACCGGCTCAGGTAAGCTTATCATACCCAAGCTTCACCTCCCATACTAACAAACATGTAGGCCGTGGTATCGGAAAGGCGATGGCTATTGAGCTCGCCAAGCGTGGCGCAAAGGTCGCTGTCAACTACGCCAACGCCGTCGAGGGTGCTGAGGCAGTCGTCAAGGAGATCAAGGCACTCGGCAATGGCTCAGACGCCGCTGCCTTCAAGGCCAACGTTGGCAACGTCGAGGAGTCTGAGAAGCTGATGGACGACGTTGTTGCCCACTTCGGCAAGCTCGACATCTGCTGCTCCAACTCCGGTGTTGTCTCTTTCGGTCACTTCAAGGACGTCACACCCGAGGAGTTCGACCGTGTCTTCACCATCAACACCCGTGGCCAGTTCTTCGTCGCTAAGGCGGCTTACAAGAGGATGGAGATGGGTGGTCGCATCATCCTTATGGGATCCATCACCGGTCAGGCTAAGGGCGTACCCAAGCACGCTGTCTACTCCGGCTCAAAGGGAGCCATTGAGACATTCACTAGGTGCATGGCTATCGGTAAGTCACATCATGCTCACTTCCACTTCATCTACTGACCCAACCTAGATGCCGGCGAGAAGAGGATCACCGTCAACTGTGTTGCACCCGGTGGCATCAAGACCGACATGTACCACGCCGTCTGCCGCGAGTACATTCCCGATGGTGACAAGCTCAGCGACGACCAAGTCGACGAGTACGCCTGCACATGGTCCCCTCACAACCGTGTTGGTCAGCCAGTAGACATTGCCCGCGTCGTTTGCTTCCTTGCTTCCCAAGACGGTGACTGGGTCAACGGAAAGGTCATTGGCATTGACGGCGCTGCTTGCATGTAAGCGTGTTGTCTTTGATAGAGCATGTTTTCTTTGGATGATTTCCGCGGTCACGAGCTAGCATGTATTGGCGTTCTTCTTGAAAGAAGAAAATAATGAAATTTTACACCACCTCCATCCTCGCTTGACTCTATCATTACTACTGCAATGCAGGACCTGGCAAAGCAATTCTCCCTGTGCACACCACTACAGTGTTGTGGTGGTGTGGAACCTCGCAGCGCGGCTTTGCTGCTTTTTCGGCCCAGGTCGCCCCAAGGATGTATTAACAAGACTCTTGACCGCCAGATCTGCTACTTCACCGCTGTCTTCATATCCTTTTTCGCGCCCGAGAGAAGATATACCACCATTCACCACCGTCTTGACGAAACATGCCCCGCCTTCACGAGTTCGACTAAGACTTCACCGTGTTTGTTAACGGTAGCTCACTAGCGGCCTCCACCGATCATCCATGGGGACAGGATCAGCGCATCTACTAGGCAATCGCTCTAGGATCCTACAAGTGTCTTACGCGAGTTTGGACAAGACCGATGACTAAGAAACAAAAGATTGAAGCTATGCAGATACATCAGTACTGATGGTGGTATTCTTGGTACGAGCCTCGTGCACGGACGTTACCCAGGTGGGCAACGCCAGATCGCTCCCAGAAGGCTTGCTTTCGCGTGCGCGCCGCGTGGCCGATTCCACCACGACCCGGACTTCCGTCGCAACATCACCAGCCCCGAACCTTTGGGGCTCAATACGCGCTGGAAATAATAACGCGCAAGCGACGCTGTTTCGGGTCCCGGAATGAGGTCTTGAGCGGCGAAGAGGCGTCTCGGCATGTACCTACTTGGTTTTCGAAAGGGCAGCCCCTCCCAGATCTATAAGCGCTCACTTAAAGCCGAAAATAGCCAACAATTACAAACAAGACCAAGACCATCTAGCGGACGGGAGGAATGTCATACTGTGGCACAGTACTCAGCTGTTGGACCTGTGTGGTGTCCCCGTCGTCCTTGCCTGCTAGGCGTCGACACGTGGGTCACCATCGCAAAGGCGCATGCGGAACATGTTCAATGAGCATCAACCAACACTACGAGCTGCAGCGAATGTTGTGATTACGCCCGGAATACCCTCTACAGTGAACTTGATCGAGGCCTAGTAGTAAATTGCTGACGATTGCGCCGTTCGTTGTTTCTCGTGGTGGAGCTAAGCCACGCCCTGGGTCAGCTATTTCAGCCGCAGTGACAGGATTGCTGGACGCTTATTGGAGCTGTGTTTAGCAAACGCTGGGATGTTTTCCATCCGAGATGACCTTTGCGAGATGTGACCTGTCTATCTTAGGCATCCTGTCATGCTATTCTCCGCATTCTGGTCGTGTGAAGGGCCTGATGCGACACTGCACTGACGAAGGATACAGCTTACCATTAAACGGCAAGTTCACCAACCGAGGGCTATGTGTAGAACATCAGCAACCTCTGATTTGTGATCACTCTCGCCAGACGAGTATATATCTAGAGAAACTCTTGCCTGTCAAGTTAATCTCATCATCAATACATCAACTCCTTCACAGCATCTTCATCACTACATCGACATCACATCTTCTACATCAAAATACTCTCTTCACAGCATCCACAGTCCTATTATCATCGAAAGCATTTCATAGCTCGTCTCTGCTTCCCAGTCATCATCGCATTAGTCGCTTCTTTGTCAGGTCACCATTCCCACAACATCAACACATAAACTCATCAGACAATATGGTTGCCTTCACATCTCTCGCCTTGACAGCCGCTGCCCTGGTTGGCCTCACAGTCGCCGTGCCAGCACAGCCAGTCCGGCCTACCGGAGTAGTCCACCGCGTCTTCGCCGGCTCCACAACCGCCAACGGCGGCCTACATTTCGAGCCCGAGAACGTAGTCGCAGAACCCGGCGATCTCATGGAGTTCCACTTCCTCCCCAAGGCGCACACTTTCGTGCAATCCTCGTTCGACAAGCCATGCGAGCCTCTCGGCGGCGACAACTCCATCTTCTCTGGCTTCAACTTCAACACCACCGCGGGTGAAGCACCAAACGTCTTCACCTTTACTGTGCAGGACAGAAACCCTATCTGGTATTACTGCTCGCAGACCAACGGGAACCACTGCCAGAAAGGCATGAGCGGTGTTATCAACCAGAACTTCAACTCCGACAAGACGCTTGCAAAGTACAAAGAGAATGCAGTCAACACCGTCACCAAACAGCCTTCTGTTGACCCGCTTGCTTCTCAGGGTGGCTCGATTGTGCCTTTGTGAGCACCTGGTGGAATCTGCTGCATGTGGCACGGGCAGCGTGGTGACTACAGTTGATCTTAACGACGGTCTCTTTCTGCATATTTTAATTTTCGCATCACATAGTTGACTTCTTTCTCTCTGCATGGGATCGGCGTTATGCATTTAGTCTTTAGAATTGCCCTAAGCATTCACACTACTACAGTAATGATATTTCTATCGTATTATGATTCCAATTCCTTCGTGCCAGAAATACTTTTGGATACATCATTGCGGAATGCGACATGAATTCTAGCCATCTTTAGTGCCTTTTTTTTTACACAGGAATAATGTCCTAGACCAAAAGTTTGCTAGGAATGAACGTTGCTTCAAACTGTCATCAAGTCGTCCCCGCCACTTCTTTGACGTTCTTTCTGTGTTGCACACTTGCATTATGGACAAACAATTGCTTTGCATCTCGCCTTTAGCACTCATTATCTCAATCAACCGATGCCATCTTTTAAGTTGTAACCCCATAAGCAAGACACGTGTCTACCCCTCCAAACACTCTCCCAAGATCTATTGATACACCACTCGAAGTCTCATCATGGCACGAACCCGAGCCTGCAAAGCGCGTCCCAGACTTCCTTCCCGCAACACCATCACCAGAGTGACACCGGGACGCGGGTCTACAGTTGGGTCACTCCGTGCATCGACAGTATCCGTCGAATATGACAAGGATGAGATAGGGTACTCGCGCGACATCGACATAGAAGACAGCACCGTGAATATCAAGCAAGAAGACGAAGACGAAGATGTGACAGCAGTAAACGAGACAAGAAAATCGCCAAAGAGACGAGCTCAAGGAGCGATAGCAAAAGCTTCTGTGGCGAAGAAACACAAATCCTCCCCACCTGCTTCCGCCACCCGTCTCACCCGCTCCAAGACTTTGCCTTACAGGAAAGAAGCGAGTAGCACTCGGTCTGACAGTGAGTCAGAAAGTGATATCGAGACCTACGCACACACCAAGACGCGCTCCATCAACTCGCCTCTACACCTACTACGCCCCTACATGGCCTTCCAACTGTCTGTTTCTGGTCTTTCGGGCAAAGCATACAACGCCGCACAAGCATCGATGAAGTCCGTCCTTGACGTCGCAGAGAACTTTGAGAAGCAGTGTGGGGGAGCTCTCGTAAGGGCGCATGATAGCCTCAGCAGTAGCAGCAGTGTGGATTCTGAGGAGTACGAGTCTCGTGCCAGACCAAAGCAAGGAGAAGAAAGACAAACATACAAAGTCGCGAAGCTGCGAGCAAAGAGAGACGACGACGTGTTACCGAGAAAACAGCAAGAACTGAATGAACAGACGAGGAAGAGACTCGCGCAAGAGCGAAAGGGAAGAGGAAGGGCAAGACGATATTCAAGCGAAGACGAAGACTCATCCGCGCATTCCTCTTCGCCTTCACCTTCCACCACGACCTCCGAAATGGCAACAGAAATAGCCAGTGACACCGAGGACGAAGCCAAATACCCGCCAATCAAGCTGCTCTCTGTATCAAGCACAACCTCAATCTACGACTCGCTCCGCGCAGCGACAACGGATTCTGGCGAAACTAGCTCGGTGAGTTCTTGCTTTGATTTGACTACCGCCATGACAGTAATGATAATGCTGATCAATTATAGTAGGAAGGCGAAGAAAGTGATGTGATTGAACGCCGCGAGAAGAACGCATTGCGACGGCGGAAAGCGAGACAGAAGAAGCGGAATGCGTGGAAGAGGGAAGAGCTAGAGTCGGAGAGCGATGCAGAAACGGAAGTGAATATTGTTGAGAAGATGGAGGAAGAGAAGATGCCGGTGTTTACGGAAAGTGACTGTGGAAGGGAAGTCACAGTAGATTTCTTTCCGATAGCATGGTGATGGTGCTTCGACTGTAGACCAGCATGATAGATAATTCCATATTTTATCCGGCTTACAGGAAGCTATCACATCTTGATCCTCAGACCCGTGTTTCCTGTCCTTTCTGTGCCTGATCTCCCGCTAGTGGCACCCATACTGTCTGCATCGCTATCATCATCTTGATAATCCTCTTGTTCATCATCCATGCTGCCCAGTCCTAGCGTGCCAACTTTGAACGTGTTGCCGCACCACTCACTAAACACATCCGGATCCCAGACGCCATCTTCCCTTCCTTTGCCCTTGGCGCTCCTGTTGGCTCCATTTTGGTTGGAAAGAGATGGCGAGTACGACGAGTCGTACCAGTCTTCGTATGCTTGGGTGACAGATTCCATGACAGCTGCTACAAGCATCTCGCGTGTACGAGCGTCGGTGATGTATTCTTCCAGCTTCGATCTCAGGAACGGCGTCTCATGCTCAATGTTCTGCCGGATCTTGCTCGTGCGCGCAGGAGCTTCACTCACAGGCACCTTTTTGTTGCCTTTCGTATCGATCGGTGCCGTCATTCTAGCGACGAATTGACCAGTGAAGTCATTGATCGCTTGGCGCAGGCGTGCATCCACTTCAGCTTTGGCATCCAACATGTTCTCTACGACCTTGGGTATCAAAAGACCGACGAGATTCCGCGGGTTGAAGAGGCCGCCCCGAGCACGCAGCTCCCAGAAAGTATTCGTGAGGCTCGCAAAATTGTACTGGACTTCAGTCTCCGGCGTGACGAACTCAATGTCGAAAGCTACGATTTGTTGTTTGAGGAGAAGGAGGTGCGATACGAGGAAGAGGGCGGCATCGGTGGGTGAGGCGGATTTAGCAAGCAACGTGCTAGCTTGCGCGAGAGAAAGCGTGGTGCTGTGAACGATGTGATGAGCCAGGTCATCGAATACAGAGGACTAGGAGCACATTAGCATGAGGAAGGACATGCGAGCGTTGAAGGACTTACGTGAACAAGCCTGTAGATTTTGCTGAGCAACCAGATCGCTTTGCGCAATGTAGGGTACCAGTCTTTGAAGGCCGCTTCGGTATTGAAGTTCCATCGCGCATCTGGATCGTCGTCTTCGACTATTGTGGGCGTCTTCGGCATCAAAGGGGTGGGTGGGACTTCGGACTTCGGCTGCTTCTTGCCAGACAGAACGGGTTGATTTGACTTCGTCCCGGAAATGGTGTGCTTCTTGTTCTTCGCAGGGTAGTCGAGGTCTTCTGGTTTAGGCTTGTATCTCTCAATGTCGTCTCGCAGGATCGCAAGCGACAGGAAAACCAATCTGTTTTGTGCATCTTGCAGTGCGGGGTGTACAATGACAGAAAAGTCCAGCTTGTTCGCCTCAACTGGCGAGTCCTCCTCCTCTTCCTCCATGTATCGTGTCTGTATCAGTGTGCAGAGTTCGCACAGCTTGAGTATTTGTGTCTCGTGGATAGTGCGCGGTCGCAGGTAGTCGTATAAAGGCTCGCATACAGCTTCGAGGAAGTCGTACAATCCGCCATCACCCTCAAACCACTCTCGCCATAAGTCGCACTCGTCGAAACATATGCCACGTATGTAGCTTATGCTGCTCCTCGCAAAGGCTACGAGATCCGTCGATGTGCTCGGAGCTTGTGCGATCTCTCCGATTTTCTTTGTAACGATGGGAAGTATAAGTCGGCCACGGGTGGCAGAGTAGCTCTGGTACAGCTCGTTCATCAAACTCTGGTATTCGGCTTCTCCGCCTGGCGCTGCTCCAGCTGGCAGTACTGCCCGCTTTTGTATCTCGATGCCTATACTCTTCAGCTCCGGCGCGCCGACGCGGAATTTGGCATACAACAGCGCAGACATTGTGGTGTCGTTCAGTTGTCTGTCCGCTATCCGCTTCGACACATCGGCTGCGATTTCGCGAAGCGCTTCGGTGAAGTGGACGCGGATGAGGGTGAGGGCACGGGTAAGGAGCAGTCTGTATCTGGATCGGTACGTTTCGGCTTCGCGATGCTTGGAATGCGCCTGCATGTATTCGAGGCAGCTGTCCAGGTTGGCCAGCATCTCGACGAATTCTTTACCCCGCACAATCTTGCCTGCTCCCGGAGCATTGAGTCGTTTGGTGGTAGGTTCGAGGTAGAGATAGTATCGTAGATTCTGCTCCATATCGTCTGCGAGCTTCGTAATGCGCTTCTGGTCGTCGATGAGGCCCTCGCATTGTGTGCGGAAGGCGTTCGTCTGGGCTTCGACGATCTTGAAGGATTCGGAGAGGGAGGAGAGAATATCGAGGGTCGATGTTGTGTCGGAGATGATGTTCTCGAGGTGGTTTCGCGTTATGTGTAGTTGGTTCTGGTAGAGTCTGTACTCCTCGTGGCTGGCTTCGAGCAGCTCATCGCTGACACCGCCATACCAGTCGGCAAACTCCAGCTCGGTGCTGATTTCCCCACGTGACTTCTTCTTCTCGAGTGCTCTTTCCTTCTTCAGATGTGCCCGCACGACGGTGTAGAAGTCGCTGTACGACTTGGCGCGTCTGGCCACGGTGGCCGGTGGAGGGCCATTGAGCTTGCCGGGTCGATCGTCCTCTGCTGTTTCCGCGATGGCCTCTGCGCGCTCGAAGTCAGCCTGACTCTCCTGCAAGTACAATCATCAGAAGTGCTCAGACGTACCCAGGCAGCGGATGGTGGGCTTACGTTCTCCTGTTTAAGCAGGCTCTCTCTGCGGCGGTGCTTGCCCTTCTCCTGGGGCTTGGCGGTGCGCGGCACAAAGGCAGTGTACCACGAGTCTGCCTCGTACATTCTGGCGCAGTTCGGGGGTTGGTGGATTTGTTGTGTGTAGATAGGAAACACGACGCCAGCTTCCACATGTCGGAGCTCGGTGATGCTCGTGGGGGTCCAGCAGGTCGTGCTAGGCCTAATTGGCGCTAGACTCATCTGTCAGTGTGGAGCAAGTCTAGAGCGTCATTGATCACGCAGCTACGATCTAGAGAAACTATCCAAACTGTCCAATTACCAATGCTCCAACCGTAATCGGACCTTCGATCGTGCTGCAAATGTTGCTCTCTTGATCTATCCAGACGCCCACGGGACGACATCTGCCACTACGAGCCCACCACCCCATATATCACACTATGCTCAGCACAAAGTGTGTAGCACGCGCGACCCTCCGAACGCCGCATACCCCGCGAGTATGTAGGAACATAGCGACCAGACCCCCGCAATCACACGTCCGGACCGCATCCCACCCCTATGCACAACGACGACAGCAACACTTCGTCCGATCCATAGCCACCGTTGGCGCGCTCTGGGCCACCGCCACGGCATATCAATGGTGCAATGGGGATTCGATCATACGAGATGCGCACGCCGAGGAACAAGAGGAACCGGAGCTGAAGTTCGAAGCGCCACGGCGGCAGGCAAGATCGGTCGACGACAATAGAAATATCATCAGCTCGCAGCATCTTCAAGTCATCAAGAGCTGGGAGAACCCTGGAGTTTACACATGGGGCTCTAACTCGGGCAAGGTCGTGGCACCCGACTCTGACGAAAAGTACATCAAGACACCAAGACGCTTGACCTTCTTCGACGGCAAGTTTTTGCGGGACATCAAGCTCGACAGAAACTTCGGCGCGGCCATTGACGAGAAGGGCGATCTTCTACAATGGGGCACCGCCTTCGCAAACGACATCAAGGAGCCTACCAAGACTCTGACGGGCCATAACCTGACCTCCCTCGCCATCTCCCGCGATCGCATCATTGGCCTTTCCAAGAGCGGCTCCGTATACTCGATACCCGTTTCACAGGCAGAGCAGAAGGAAGGCCCAAAGCCGCCATCTACATCCTGGATCCCTTTTTGGGGTGGCTCCAACAACATCTCATATCGCAACCGTACACCTGAGAACCTCGGATGGAGCGAGCGCGTCACGGACATCTCATCCGGGCTAGAGCACGCGCTCATGCTCACCTCCTCTGGCCGCGTCTTCTCTTTCGCATCAGGCTCACAAGACTTCCCTAGCAAAGGTCAGCTAGGTATACCGGGTCTATCATTCGAGAGCCGTCCCACTGGCGCGTTCGACATTCCCCACGAGGTCACTACCCTCAAAGGATTCCCCGTCAAGAGGATCGCTACTGGTGACTACCATAGCTTAGTTTGCGATTCCGAAGGGCGAGCTTTTACTTTTGGCGACAACACTTCCGGTCAACTTGGTTTCCCGTACAACGCTGAAGCGCAAAGCGTAGATGCGCCATCTCTACTCCCAACACAAAAGCTATACTCTGGCTCGCTAGGCAAGGTGACAAACGTCTTCGC
>Ga0265797_10009810_pt1 | contig 12313 bp, 11 predicted proteins | sample P2T30metagenome_FD_192433 | JGI IMG/M metagenome (GOLD analysis project Ga0265797, IMG submission 192433) | Plant litter microbial communities from East Loma Ridge, Irvine, California - P2 T30 | ecosystem: Environmental > Terrestrial > Plant litter > Unclassified | place: USA: California... | reverse complement strand
AGTAAGGGTGAAGCGTGCCAAAGCCGACAGCAATCTTGACGTACCGATTGATTGGCGAGCTTAGATCTGATGAACGACAGGTCGAGTAACTATGTCGCAGTGAATGCTGTACAGCACGCTATAGCAGAACGCTGCAGGACTATAATCACAGGCTGGTCAGCAAATACGTTCCCTGTATTATCCAGGCACGACGATGTCTTGAGCAGGGGTGAGGTCCGAGGTAATGGATCCCGGGCGGACGCGCCTTCCCAGACGAGGCAGGTAATTTTGCTTGGATTGAGCACGGACTTTGGCGAGGGCTCCCAGGGCTGTTGCGGAATGCAAAGCGGTGTTCTGATGACGGCGTGATGATTGACGGATGGCAAGCTCCAGGGTTGGTGATAGTAATGTTTTCTGAGGTTCTGGTTGTTGTTCGGTGGTGGATTGATAGTGGTGTCCGGCAGCCCAGCAGCGTGGGTGTCGTTGAGTAAATTTAATGATGACCAAGGCCATTGCACGGCTCACTTTTGACCGAATCAAACAGACACCGTCCACATGCCTCATGGAACAGCATGCCAACATGGATGTAGCATGTGAAGGAACTTAGAAGGCTCTGCTCCGCAAGTTCTTCACATGCTCACTCGGTGCCCCACGCAAAATCTGTTGCGTCCCATGTCCTTGTTTCATAGCCCTCCTTCTTTCTCTTTTGCGAGCAGCAAATTGGCAGAATCAGACATCTCATTGGTGTTCATTGCTGCTGTTCTTCCAATGTCCGAATACAAGAGTATGCAAGTCCAGTTCGAGTCCGGGATCCGAGGTGTGTTTCCGGCAAGGCTCCAGCGGGCAGATGACACGGAAAATACTCTTACCTTTTTGGTTGGTGAAGACAGACGCTCGAGATGCTTTGTACGTGGTACGGTGGATACAGCAGTCGTGGCTGAGTGAAGGTGGCAGGCGGAGGAGGTGAGGTGAGGTGGTCCAGTCGAGAAGCTCTGCGGTCAACGAAGAGGAGAGGTCGACGGACGGCGGCAGCGGGATTGACAGGGTGCACGGCGGTGTGAGGTCGAGCGAGTCGTGTGAGGAGTGGACTCGGACGAGGAGAGGGTGCCTTATGAGACCAGGGAGGGCAGGCACGGACGAGGTGTGAGGAGTGAGGACAGAGCAGAGGCCAGGGGAGGTTTTGGGAGAGACGCTGAAGCGCGGGCGCTGCAACGGTGGGGGAGAGGGAGAGTGAAGTGAGGCAGATGGAGGTTGGCGAGTATTCAACGCTCCATTGCACGCACGGGGATGATGAAGGGAGAGAGTCGCGGCGAGGAGGAGGAGGAGGTGATGAAAAGCAAGACAGCACGACAGCAGGCTTCACGACACTGAGGCGCTCTCACGTCCAAGGTCCGTCCGAGAGTGGAGATGGCTACTTGGGTAATGGCTGGGCGTTGGCCCGTCGCGCTTGCTGCTGTCTCAAGCAAATCCAAACTCAAGTCAGCGCACGCTAGCTGGGAGCATCCTCCATCCACGTCCCCTGCCCCTGCTGCTGCCGCTGCCGTGTGCCCGTTTAGATGGTACAGGCGAGTATTAATCGACTGGTAGTGCTGAGGGCAAGCGAATTGTGTGTATGATGGCCACGGATGGCTTGTATGGAAGACGTATAGCGAGCTACTGTTGGTTGGCTGCTGCCATTGCCATCGTTTCCCTCTGTCTCGGTTTCTGTCTGTCTCTCTGGTACATGGTACTTGTCCCGCCTGCTAACTTCCTCTATCTGTATCGGTATATGTACGTGTAGCGTAGCGTAGCGTCCCTCGGCGCCCCGAGCCATGCACCTCCAGTAGTATCACCCATACGAGCCCTCCCAAGGTACACAATCTGTTACATATCCGCCAGCCATGCGCGCCGCCGCCCGTGACTCCGTGAGATGATGATGCCTGCATCAGCCTGTCCGTTCGCGCAGATGAGCTGCTGCTGCCACTGCTGCCGCTGAGACGACCAACTCCGAACACCTCGAACGTTGCACGCACGCTCGCAATCTTGCCCTCAAACACCAGCAGCACAGGCGCCCCCGTGGCAGCGAGACATTTGCCAGGGCTGCTGCGACGCGTGCTGCTCCCATACAAACATGCTCTGGCTCTCGTGGATGATGCTCAGCTGCTAGCGGTAGTGCATGCTGCTCGCCCGTCTCAGAGCGACACATCGCCCACTGAAATCACCTCATATCAGCCTTCCACTTCCACTTTCGCTATCCCCTTCCCTCGCGCATACCCGTCCGCCGCTAGCTCAGTGCAAACCAGCATCCCACGACCACTCTCCTGCTGCTCCCCTCACCTCGCCGCCCACCTCGTTTCCAACATATCCTTGCCGTCTGCAGCACTAACTGCTGCTCGCTTCCGCCACCCGCCCAGGAGCTCGGTAGAGCCACAGCCTCATGTGTCCGTAGCAAGCGTAGACTCTCACATAGCTTGCATACCCGCCCTCCCAAGCGGCGCGCTACAGAGTTGCCCTCGCGTTTTAGACATGAACATTATTCGTAACCCACGCTGCGAGGAGCGACCTGCCGTGGTTTCAAAGGGTGATTCCCGTCGTAGTCTATTCGGGTCATTTGATATATGCGCGGCGAGCGTTTGATCGAAGATGTACATGTATCATCTCCATCATCATGAGCAGCACATCATCGTGTCTGGTCTCCCCGCGCACCACCGCCGCCCAGAGCCATCCACTGGGCCTGGGCTAAGCGCCACAGATCTATATCTGACTTTCAGACACCCAGGCGTGTATCCACGCGACAGGAAATGGAGCAATTTCTCGTGAAGCACATATCGCGTTGCAACATCATTGAACATGCCCCGATCGTAGCGTGAAGCACTCGTCGTCATACAGACTCGACGCATCCATGTTGTTTGCTCCCAAGCGTGCACATCACCGCCTTGCCCTTCCTTCCTCCACCTCCTCACCGTCTGCCGCTTCGTACCGCAGAGCGCCATTCGTAACACCATGCCCCATCTATAGCCATTTGGATTTTCTTCGGCGAGCACAGCAACCGCAAATTCTGCTTTTCTTGCGCTGCAGCCTCCGCTCGCCGGAGTACAACCTAGCACCGCACCACATTGGCTTTTCTGCCTCTTGCATCCGCCCCGCCTGCCTATCTGCGATAGCATGCAGCAATGATGCCTCCTTGCGCATACGACACCTCAGCCAGCAGCGATTGCGTTGTCGATCCTACATACAAAAAGGCTGTGTACGCCCGGCACGCCGTTGAAGCCGTTCCAGCTTTGGACCCAACTCCCTGCTAGACACGCCGAGCCGCTGCCCGCGAGGCCCAGGAGAGGTCTGTGTATAGGGCGTCGCTGCACTGCACTGAGACACGACGCCTGATTTGGGGCTTCGCCAGGAAGCAGGAAGCCCGCCACGACTATCAGCCGCCACCAGCGGGTCCTCTAGAACGCGTGCTGGCGTGTGAGCTGTCGCGTGCCAAAGTATAGGCCCCAGTAAGTGACGTCGGAGCGTCGTGACCGGTGTGTTTCGACTCCACCAGGTACGCAGAGAAGTTCTTTACAGGCGTAAAGTGGTTGCATGTGAAGAAGCTGCCGCGACCGAAGGAGCTCATATCACGGTCATCGTTATAATTATAGTCGTAAGCACTGCATAAAGTAGCAGCAAGGCCTACACCATCCATATTCACGTGCATGCGAGCAACATATGGGCTCACCACGGCAGTCGGATAGCTCGCCTCCAAGGAAGCTTCTCCTGAACCACTGCGACGACGGTCTGATCAGCGGCGGCGGCCACTACATGTTATTGACCATCACCGAAATCTTGCCTGCCGCTGACTCCGTTCCGTAGCCTCAAGCTCTGGCAGACTCTGGCCCTCGACCAGTTCATTGACCCTCGGTTTTTTCCAGCTTGCTTTAAACAATTTGCAGCGCTGGTGCCGGGCCTGAGCAAATCCATCAATGTAAAGTTGGCGCTAGACTTCAGACTTCCATCTCCACAACCGGCATTGCGGAGCGCTTCTAGCCTAACATGGGTTTCCTTTCGGTTTCCGATCTTGCACTCCTAGCAATCTGCATTAATCAAAGATCGCTGTTCAGCAAGGAGATTGGTTACTGCATATCGACATTTCGCCAGGGCTTGTTAAGATGTCGAACACACCTACCTGATACATCTCCTGCAACTAGCTCACGGATGATGAGACTTCAGTTCGTTCGCTACACTCCGCAATGGTGACGTCCCAAAAGCCAATGGCCCACTGAGATTGGCATATCGCCCAACGGCATCCCGGCCAGCCGCGTGCTCGACAGACAATCATTAATCTAGATTTGGCGTCACAAGCGCGTTCCTACGCGCCAATTCGCCAGCTGTCCGACTCCACTCGCCATCAGCTGCGCGGAAAGAAAGAGAACACAGGCCACGGCGCAGAAGCGACGGCGCAGCCTCCATCGAACCAACACTGCCAGCCCTCGTTGCCCGTACCTTGTCACGCTTGCTTACACGAAATCACGTTGTCTAGTTGCGTCCGCCAAGCGCTCGTGCCGCAATATGTATCGGATGTCGCCAGCGAAACTACTGCGCGGTCTTGAATCATCCTGCGCATTCCCCCCCCCGTTCGCTTGCTTGAGGATTTTTGTCTGCGCCGACGCTTGCGTTCCCGGCCACTCCGGCTTACGTTTATTGACATGTGCTGCGGAGGCTATGCGGCTGCTGCGAACAGTGCTTCGTCCGTCCGATCTCCGATTCTACTGATGAAGAAGGTGAGGAGGGACCGCAGATAAGTTAGGCTCAATTTGCACATATGCACGTCGGCAGGCAGGTTCGTGCTGTGCGTTGTCTTTTTTGCTAAACTCTACACTATCAGCTGAGCTCATATATCGCAATACCTCCGTAATACTTTGGTGAGACGTTTGCTCCCACTCGTGCACCGGAGGCTCATCAGAGACGCATTAGGGCTACAATTCCTTTCTGGCAGGTCGTCGGCCTTTTGAGTTTCACCATTTCGAGACTTTGCAATGTCAAACTACTGCACGCAAAGGCCTGCGGACAAATTCGAGTCGCTTGGTCCTACCGCTGGATTACGTCTCGGCGCGAAAACGTACCTACATATCCACTTCGCTTGCATGGTGCAGCCACGCAACATAGTCATCATTGCGCCGATGTCACGAGACACGTGAGGTCGCCCTGGCCACGATTTACAACGTGTACATTTTCCGCCTGCGGTGAACCCATTACTCGGTATAGTATACTTGCAAGTTTAATATCTCACATCTTATGCCGTGGAGAGCAACAAGGCTAGCCCTTCTGCTCGCTCTGGATACTCCCAACCCTGTGTAATATCACACTCCTATTATACCGCGCGCCTGGAGACCCTGGAATCACCACGTCAACGGCCTCTGGACAGCGCTACTTGTCAGGTTGATCGATATGGCTTCTACGCTGCCTCAAATTTCGTACAAATTACTCCTCTCCCCACGCCCAAACGGTTACATCTCTCAAACACCGTTGCGCATGTGGTTGTAAAGCTCATTACAACAAAATGCGTCATTCTTTCCACTGAGACCGGACATGTCGTCCGAGGTGTTCGAGACCCCTATGCCGTGATCATGACGATCGGCATCTGGTCGTGTTGCTACAGTACGGTGGTACATGTCTTCACTCTAGTGTTGGCTCGTGTGCTGTCCTAATCCGGCTACGCATTGGCTTCGTGGACTGATACCAGCCCTCATGTCGCTGATTTGCGTTATAGCGTGGTAAATGTGAGTAGTAGCTTTCATACACTTCCAGAACCTTACTTGATTGCAATACGCGATTAATTTCTCTCTCGGAGTTGGCGCATGATGTCCGGAAGTGGACAATGAGGTGCAGTCAAAGGAGATGACACAATTTCGTGGAAGAAACCAGGTACTGTTCAAGTATGCAATATGATCTACCGGATTGATCAGGTGTGCTGCTGTATCTCTATGATGATCCAGTGTAATGGCGATCAATCGAGGCTCATTTCAACTCCAGTGCAAGAAGTCTCCGATCACTTTTGCACAGTTCTCGACGCCAGCAATGGGTAGGTCGTGCCCACCATCGAGCACTTCGATACTCAGGTTGGCCTTGCCCATTGCCTTCTCTGCATCTTCTGCCACCTCGTCGGCGACGATGACGCTGTCCTTGTCACCTAGCAGCAGGAGGGCTTTGCCCTCTCTCAATCCCTGTCGTGCAGCTGTAGAATCATTCGGGTTCGATCTTTGTTCGTCTAGTCGGGAGGCAATGATCTGCCAGCGAGGCTGCTGAGCACTGATCGGTGAGTTCTGGATACTTGAAATGAATGAAGCCGTGAAACCAGGGTGGGCATCAGCCTGCCATGCAACGCTGGTGCCCACCGAAAAGGGCGGTCGTCCTGCGAACAAACCGTCATCTTTTTCGTCCGCAGGAGCTTCAGCTTCGGCACCCTTGACAATACCAACACTCGTCTTCTCAGGCTGCTGCTGCGGCGTGCCTCCCAGCAACCTCTTTTTAACCAACCTCTCCACAAGCGTCCTCGGCAAGAAACCCCCATAAACCATCTTCGACCACCACGCCACCCTCTCACTCCGCAACAGCCCCGCCGGTGCAATCAAAATCAAACTCTCCACAGCCTCAGGGAACCAACTGGCATAATCCGCCGCAATCCCGCCTCCAAGCGAGTACCCAGCGACCGCAAAACTCGACCACTCCAGCTCGGAACTGCCCAACACGAGCGAGATCTGCGTCGTCCATAGCCGCGAGTCCTGAGGGTAGAGCGCCGGATCCGGGGCGTCGGAGTACCCGCGGCCGAACAGGTCGAAGAGCAGGACGCGGCAGCCGTGCTGCTCGACGAGTTCTTGCGCGAGGCCTGCGAGCGCGATGCAGGGCGTGCTGATGCCGTGGACGAAGAGGATCTTACGGCCTGTGGTGGGGCCCCATTCGTAAGTGCGTATGCTGCCGTAGGGCGTTGGGACGTCGCGGGCGCCGGGGAGAGATGTTGGTGGGTAGGCGCAGGTGGCGAGGTGGTTGGTGTGGGTGGCGGTTGAGCGAGGAGCGCGGTAGATCTTGTCACTTGGTATTTTGTGATCGCTGAAGTATGAGAATACTGCTTTGGATGCGAAGTAGAGGATTGTCGGCGTGGCGATTGCGGCGAAGAGTGCTTGTTTGTCGGTCAGGCCGTGGGAGCCCAAAGGATTCGACACCATGTTTGGGTGGCGTGTGGACGATCACGCTGTCCACGGGTAGGTTTGATGCTTAGCACTGCAGTGACATGGAATTGACAGAGTGCCTTATCGTCTGGACATCAAGTAATTGCAGGCGAGAAGCACGACATCGTTATCGGGTTCGTTATCATAGAAATCTAGTAGACTTGGTCGAAATCGAAGACGTGACACGAACCTCGGCTTCCCAATTTTGGCATCCGATGTGCCGAAGTCCGCATTTAAAGTCAACCAAATCGAAACACAACACTATATGCCCAGATCAATTCAGTACATAATCTCATACCGTGATGGTGATTGAGAGTGTGGACAGAATTGAGGGAACTTGGAAAAGAATAGTTCATCGTTGAGATCCACGAGCAATATTCTATGAAACTTGCCTTCAGATCTTCCTCTTCGAAATAAAAAATGAATGCTAACGTACCTGGCAAGCGAGTGAGTCAGGCAAGCGAGTGGGTCAAAACGCGCGCGTGACGCGTCTTCTACCTTCTTCCACTTATTACACAACAAAGTCTAGTTACAATGCCCTCTGAACTCGAGGGACGTATTTCTTTAGCCCTTTAAGCTTATATTAGCAATCAAATTTCATCCCTTCGAGCTATAGCTAATGCATACGACGTTCCTTTTGAAACCCTTCGTAGACGACACCTTAGAGTCCTCTCACGTAAAGAAACCACACCTAACTCGCGAAAATTCACTATCAACGAAGAGCAAGTCCTTCTTCGAAAGGTCCTTCAGCTATCTACTAACGGATTCCCTCCCTAGCGTACAATTATTAAAGAGATGGCCAATATAATGCTTTAGGCTAAGAATCTAGCCTACCCTTAAACAGTCAGTACAAAATGGGTCGCCAACTTTGTAAAACGCTATCCTAAGCTCTCAAGTGTATACAATCGGAAGTTCGATATCTAAAGAGCAGAAGTTAAGGATCTAAAGCTAATTAGCTTATGGTTCAAACTGGTGGAAGACACAATCGCAAAGTATAGCGTTATAGAAGAGGACATCTTCAACTTTAACGAGACTGGCTTCTAAATAGGTGTCATCTCGACTTCTAAAGTGATCACATCATCGGATAGGAAGGGTAGGCTAAGGACAAAACAGCTAGGGAACTAGAAGTAGGTTACTGTAATTAAGGTAGTTAATATAAGAGGATAGGTAATCCCTCCATTCATCATCTTTGATAGTAAGCTTCACCTATCGACCTGGTATAACACTAGCATCCTAATAACCTAGAGAATCGCTGTTAGCGAGAATAGATGGACTAACGACAAACTGGGCCTCGAATGGATCTAGTACTTCTACGAAAATACGAAGCATTATAAGGGCAAGTGGAGGCTCTTAATATTCGATGGTTACAGCAGCTATTCAACATCCGAATTTAGAGACTTCTACCTTTAGAACTACATTCTGACTTTGTGTATGCCTATACATACATCTCGTATTCTTCAGCCTTTAGATGTGAGCTGTTTCGGCCTTTTAAAGAAGGTATACGGCTCTCAGATTAAGAACAAGATGAGGCTTAGTATCAACTATATTATAAAGGAAGAATTCCTTCCTACATTCTTTATAGCCTATTAACAAACTATGACTATTAAAACTATTTCATCTAGCTTTAGAGCAACTAGCCTAGTTCCATTCAACCTAGAGAGGGTTCTAGAAAACCTTAGACCTGTTATTAAAGCTACTCTATTACTAAGAAGTAGTTAGACCTCTTAGAACCCTCAAACACTAAAGACTTTGCCTCAGATTAAGAGACAAAGCTAGCTAGTATTATCAGAGAATCGTAAAAGAAGGAGATTATTAGCTTCATTAGATGATAGGCCCTTTCAACAACTTTTGAAAGGCTTTAAGAATGTGGTATATAAGAAGGCACTTTTGATAGTTGAGGTAGCTGCTCTTCGAGCTAAAAATCAGCACTAAAAGCAAAAGAGAACACAAAAAAAACAGTACATCCGAACAACCACATCAATGACTATTTAGGATGGTTAGGACAGTACTTAGAGACCTGTAGTTAAGGAGCAACCCGAGGATAATGATAAGAATATTGATATAGTATTACTTAATGAGCAGCTAAGAAGTGTTCGTAAGAAAGCACCAAGCAAGTGTAGCAGATGTGGTTCTTTTAAGCATAATGCTAGGACATGTAGTTTATAATACGATTTGTTTTGTTTCTATATCTTTAATATTGCTTATATAATTAATAGTTGAAGGTGGAATATGCAAAATCTTGACCTACTCGCTTGCCTGACTCACTCGCTTGCCAGGTACGTTATACTTCCTCGATGATGTAAGCGACTGAGATTGAGTATGAGAACCATGGCCAGGTGCTTTCGATCCGTGTCATTGATTGTCTACCACGGGGAATCGATTGTGCTTGCCGCAGAGGTATTGTCCAATACGTGGCGGTAGCTTCGCTGGCTCTCAATCATGAGTGACAATCTTGCCCTTCGCTTGCGCATCCTGTTCTCCGTGTTGCTTGAGCGGTACCCATTCAGCATCACCGAGACGGTCAGCTGTGAGTCCTGCACTCCCTGGTCGCCTGAAGCCACGTTCCTGCTGTCGTTCAAAGCTCAGTTGTCGCAAACGCTGAGCTTCCGCTGGTGTGAAATGTAGGTAAAGCTCAATGCCAAGTGCATGTAAGAAAAAGGCGAGCAGACCAGCACCACCGAAGGTGCCCTGCAAAGCAGCCATGACCTCCGCCACGCCGGTGCCATTGAGATCCATCTTCGCCGCAGTATAGCCAGACGGATCCGCTGCGCAGCTTGGGTACGTTGCGGCCGACATTCCACCAACCGAATCGATCTGTTCGCATGGCAACACATGATATCTGTCGGGAAGACTGCCCACTATCTCAGCTGCAATGATCTGTATTATGCGGAGAGTGATGATGCTGGCAGAGTATGCCCAAGCTCGCATCATCCAGGCGCGATGCTGCTCAATTTGCAGGCGCTTGATATTGATGTAAGCAAGCGCTCCGCTAAGAATGACTGCAATGCCAAAGACACCCGCGAATGTTTGGGTTGCAAAGTCGCCACCAAAAGAGACTCTGGAGATGATGATCCCAGTGACCGAGAAGATGAGCATGAGTAGCATGACAAGGTAGCCGTTGATCCGGTGAAGAATGAGGGCTTTGTAGCGGATGATCGGAATGAACTGCAGAACTACCAGAATACCCGCCGGAATGACTACGACGATGTGCATCGTCATACTGACTTTGTATAGTTGGCCTTTGGTTGTGGCTGCCCAGGTTTCGCCAGGTCCGTTGTTCCTAGTCCAGTAGCCCCAGACATCGAACTTTTGGACTTGAGAGAGGCTGAATCCGAAGATGTAGCCGAGGCTGATGAAGGCAAGCAATGCGTTGTAGCCTTTCTTGAATCCGACTGGGTTATACACTTTGCGAAGAAAGTGCACGACCACGTTCGGATTGTCGTTGTGCTTGTGGATCGCCATGTCAAGGAGTTTTCGACGAGGAAGAATGCTTGGAATTGGAGATGAAGGGATGCAAGTCAGTTATTTCGCAATCGATGCTGATATGAGCGAGGAGATGAGATCTGTGACAGGTCATTTTTCGTGGTGTACGGTTACATATATATACCTACAACTTTGGATGCTCGTTGAGAGATGCACGCCTAATGCTTCAGCTGTGACCATCATAGGGCGTAGAGAGTGGTGAACAAAACAGGTGCCTCGCGACGAGGAAGTTGGTTTGGCAGCCTCGAAGGATTTACACTTTCGCTGTTAGACGGAATTAATGTAGATGTTCAGTGATATTTGTAGTACAAAGTACAAGGACAAGGGAAAGAACTGTAGGCGGCCTTAATCAGCGGGCGAAACTCGGATAGCCTAACCCAATTTGTATCCACGAGGCGCTCGGCTGTCGTAAGTTGCATGCCAGCTGTTTAACTAAGCCAACGAAACACCAGCACACTGCACAGCTGCTTACTACAACCGCAGTCTCTTGAAACACCGCCATCTCACCTACGCTGCATACGCCCGCGGTTATGGCGGCTGCTGCAGGCAAGAAAAGCATCGTCTTTGTCCATCCGGACCTTGGCATTGGAGGCGCAGAGCGTTTGGTCATAGATGCGGCCGTAGGATTGCAGTCCAGCGGACACAAAGTCACCATATTGACATCATATCGCGACAAGAATCATTGCTTCGATGAAGCCAGAGATGGTAGGTGTATTCTTGCTCGAACGTCAGAGCGACAGCTGCTTCAGGCATCAGAGGCTAAGTATTACTCAAGGAACTCTCGACGTGCGTGTGCGTGGCGACAAACTGTTTCCGCAGTCGGTCGGTGGACGTCTCATGATCCTCTGCGCAATACTTCGACAAATCGCGTTAGTCGTCAGCACCAGTCTGCTCTCAACTGAGCTGAAGACGCTTGCTCCAGACGTGATATTCGTCGATCAGCTGAGCATCTGTGTGCCTCTCTTCAGAATCATCTACCCGAAGGCCAAGATTCTTTTCTACGGACACTACCCTGATCGACTTCTCGTCAAGCAAGATCAAGGCTGGACCAAGCAAATCAAGAATATCTACCGTGTGCCCTTTGATGCGATCGAAGAATGGAGCACTGGGTGTGCCGATTCTATCGTCGTGAACAGCAAATACACCAGAAGTGTGTACAGATCGACATTCCCCTGGTTTCGCATTCGCTCTCTGCGGGTCATCTACCCGTGTGTTGACACAGCAGTGACTGAACAAGCGAGTTCGCCAAGCTCACTGTGGCCCGACAAGAAGCTGTTACTCAGCATCAACAGATTCGAGGGTAAGAAGGATCTCTCATTGGCGGTTGAAGCATATGCAGGCTTGTCTAAGCAGGAGAGAAGCAACGCTAGACTGGTACTTGCAGGCGGCTACGATTCGACGATCCATGAGAACGTCCGAACACACAAGGCGCTGCAGGAACTAGCAGACTCCTTGCAGCTCACTCACGCCACCTTCAAACCACAAGACACCGCCCCCACTGACATATCGACCGACGACGTGGACGTACTGTTCCTGTTGTCTGTGCCACAGGAGCTAAAAGCCCGCCTCCTGCAGTCAGCGAGTATCCTGGTCTATACTCCGACCAACGAACACTTTGGCATCGTTCCACTGGAGGCTATGCTTGCTGGTGTGCCGGTGTTGGCGAC
>Ga0265797_10009809_pt1 | contig 12313 bp, 11 predicted proteins | sample P2T30metagenome_FD_192433 | JGI IMG/M metagenome (GOLD analysis project Ga0265797, IMG submission 192433) | Plant litter microbial communities from East Loma Ridge, Irvine, California - P2 T30 | ecosystem: Environmental > Terrestrial > Plant litter > Unclassified | place: USA: California... | reverse complement strand
GCTGGGCGACGCAAGTAAAGCTCTGGGCTGAGCCACCAGTCGTGAATGTAGATGACGTCGCGCGCCATACTGATAGCTCGGGATACATTCCACATGTAGTCGCGACCGTCTACAAGCCATTGGGCGTAGATCTTCTTGCGCACTGGAGCGAAGCTGTCGAACCGCTGGCGTTGAGACCACAATGTGTTCTGTGACATGAAGTTGATGGATTCCTCGAACTGATGCAGCATCCGCTCATTACGAGCAAGTAGCTTCATCTTGCGTTCAGCGTTAACGAGCTTGAGCTGGTGATGACCTGTTGCAGACGCTTTTGCTTCGCTTGCAAGATCTCTAGCCTTCTTATCTCGTATCCTGGCAGATTTGGTATCTAGATGGAAGTCGGCATCGACCAAGAAGACATCGTAGACGTTCATCTCCTCAGGCGAGTCTACACAAACAACATAGCTGTGTCTCACTAGGAACCACTTGGGCCAGTGGCGGTTCATCATGGCGAGTTTGGTCCAGCCTTTCCTGTTGTCAACGCCTTTGGAGGATTTGATCATCATGTAGCCTTCCTTGCCATGGTAGCCGCCCTCAGCCGCTAGGCGGACACCCAGAGCAGACAGCTCGAGGAACTTGCACAGGCGGTTGCTGTCAGGACGGAAGATGAGGTAGGTCATGAGACCTCGCAGATATTGTTCCAACTTCTTCCGTTGGCGTTCATGATGATTCTGTTTCGCCTGTAAGGGCTGACCGGCGGCGCCAGCAAAACTGCCCTGTCTCGCTACGAGGGCGCCGACAGCACCCTGAGCTTGAGAACCACTTACGCTTGACTGTCTGCGACCTAAGAATGAGGACTTGCCTCGCTTGGGTCTGTTGGGGCGTTCGGTAGCGCTTGCATCGCCGTCTGGTCCGCTGGCTCCTGCTGCAGCCTCTTCCTCCTCTTCCTCACCTTCGTCATCAAGGATGCCGTAGCCTCGAAGACCTCGGAGATAGGGCAATACACTTCTAGGGAAGCGTGGGAGTTTTGTGCGTGGGTCTTCTTTTTCTTCTTCCTTCTCGACCTCGCCGTCTTTGGATGTCTTGTCCTTCAGTTCTCGCATACGGTTAGCCGGGCGACTGCGGAAAGCGTCTTGCTTCTCCTGAACTTTGAACTTGAGATGCAAATTGGCAAAATCGGCGACACTTCTGTAGACAACCCACTTCATCCTGGTCAGACCACTGCCGTATTCCAGCTCTATGCGCAACGCAGTATGCCGATCGCCCTCCTTCTTTGCGGGGCGGTCTGTGTCGGTGATGGTAACCTTGAGCTGCTCGAGAAGGACGGGAATACGCCTGTGGCCGTGCTCATCGCGTTGGAACATACTGGCAAAGAACAAGGCTGCGGGTGCACCAGCGAGCAGTTCAGCCATCAGCTCGGCCGACTTTGCGTGGTCGATTTGGCGTTCGGCCTTTTGTCGGTTGCCGAGCAGCTTGAGGCTGTTCTTGATGGACTTCCACTTCTGCGCACTCAAACTTGACGTCCGCTCGCTACGCATCCGCCATGGTGAGGGCTGTGTGTCTCCCGCCGCACCCCTGAAGGTAGTCAAGCTTCGCAAGTTGCCGGTAGGACGATTCTGGTGACCCTCTTCCTCGCCGTTGGGGTCGTGTCTTCGCAAACCTCCGTACGAAAGTCCCCTCGCACTGTGTAGTCCGCGTGTCCATGCGCTCTCTTTTGCGATGCGCGAGCGACCCTCGTCTTCTGAGTAACCCTGACGCTCGTTCTCGGGTATGTCATCCATGGTGGAACGGCGTAGGAAGCCCGGACGTGTCGAGGTAGGCGTCATGGTGGGTGAGTCACGCGAAAAGAAGCCGCCTGTTGTCTGCTTGGGCGTGGTAGGGGCCGTTTGGGTGCCTTCGCCCTCGCCATCGAACCAACGGCGGCTGCTCTTCCGCCTCTTTTGTCTCGGTCTTCTCGAAGCACCCTCGCCAGCGCTAGACTCGCCATCAGCATCGGCCTCGCTGTCGTGTCCCTCGAATCGCGGCTCGTCGTGCTCGGACGTGGGCGAAAGCTGGCCGTGGGGTGAGCCTTCATGGCCTGAGGTTCCTCCCAATGCACTCAGGCTCCTGCCGTGTCCCTGCATCGGTGCTGCCAGTGCCCTCAGCTTGCCCATGAGCGACGAGCTCTGTCCACTCCGCTCCTTGCCCTTCCCTTCGCCGTCTTCGACCTCCCATGACTGCTGTCGCGAGTTGGCGGCGGGCGGATCGGATGTGAATGTGGCGGAGCGAGCGAACTGGACGCTCTTGCGCTCTCGGGGTGCGTCGGAGAGTTCGCCCTCGGTAGGGTGTCGGGACATGGGCGCAAAGGGCGGGTAGTAGGAGCTGGTGGATCCATTGGACATGTGCGAGGAGGGCTTCGGGGCGCGGAGGGGGGCTTCAGCGGCTTCGACGGGCACGGGGATGCTACCCCCGTTGGCGTTCGCTGGGACATGGAAAGGGAATTCGCCGGCTTCCTTGCTGGAGATGGGCGAGCCGGTTGGGGCAGAGCGCATGATCTTGGGGGCGCCGTCCGAGGGCGAGGGGTTGTGTATGTCTTGCGTCTCATTCCTGGGCTGTCCCAGACTAAGCGGCGATAGCAGTCGGCCGGAGTCGTCTGTCCTTCCTGATACTGCGGGTGATCGCGATCGAGGGCTGCGCGTCGTGGGCGAGCCCCCGGTCTTGCTGGAGCCAACCATGGTAACGACACGGAAGAGGCAGAAAGTGTCGGTGGGTGTCTTCTCACGGCGAGGTCGCGTGGGGGTGTGGTTGCTCGGCTTCTAGGGCGTTATACAGCCATGGTAGCCAGGAAACGTGCTGCTTCCGTCACTCGTCACGATGGATTGATGGAATGCTGCCCCAGGTGGAGTGGCAGTATACTCGCAGTGACAGGTCTATGTCCCGGATAGGCGAGAGAAAGAGACACGCGGCGCAGGTGATCAGTGTACGTCGTGCTGGGTCCCTGCGCAGTTCGAGTAATCTCCCAGGTGCTTTCCCCGGGCGTGAACTGTCTGGTTGCGCTAATACTTCCAAGGTTTTGGCGTCAGGGGCCCTCTCCGCCTTGCTGACCGCCTGCACCGCGTCCATGCTCCACACCACAGACATGTACGATGCAGCGCCCTGCAGAACGCGTCAAATATCGCTTTCGTCGCGTTCGTGACATCGCACTTATCTTGCAACGCCCGCTTCTCTGCGAAATAGACTCGATGATGTCGCCGCCGTCTCTCTGCGGCGTGGCTGCATCCCGCACTGTACTCCCAATCATTACAAGCATACCGAACTCACCACACGTGTGCACAATGGAAAGACCCCTTGTACCGCTGTATAATCGCGCCATGCATCCATATGCCATGGTCAGCACATCGTCCAGTGCCGCCTGTGAAGCTTGTCACACGATGATGTAGTTCTGCCGTCGACGGCAGCCTCGGTCGGCGATCCCCTGCCCCTCCGCATGCCCATGTTCCAAGATACACCAGACGAATAACTCCACATTCTTTTCTCTAGACCTGCTAATCGCCCAACCCTATATCGTTATCCTCACTATTCTTAGGCCCCACCAGCCAACATGGCAGCGACCACGAACCCCCTCCACGGGACGCAGAACTCGTCCGACCTCCCCGTCTCCTCCCGCACCATCACTATCGCCGGCATCCTCGTCGACGTCCATGGCCTCGACCAACTCCCTCCATCCCCATCGTCAGTCGCCTGCCTATGGCTCCTCAATCCGCGATTGCAGACGAAAGAGACCATGGCCCCCATAGCCAGACACGTCATCTCGACCTGGAACAAGCCCATACAAGACGGCCGGGCCGGCAAGAACCCCAAAGGTTTAATTGCTGCTGCGTTCGACCAACGTAATCATGGATCGCGCAAGGTGGATGATTTGCACAATCAAGCCTGGAGGGAAGGAAACGAGACGCATGCCCAAGACATGTTTGGATGCTTCCACGGCACCGCGACCGACACCTCTCAGCTCATCAACCATCTCGAATCCTACATCTTTACGGCCAAGGATAGCCCCAAGATCGAACAACACTTTGCCCTTGGAATCTCGTTGGGTGGACATGCGACATGGCATTGCTTGCTAGGTGACCCCCGTATCACCGCTGGCGTAGTCGGCATCGGCTGTCCAGACTATACGCGCTTGCTGACTGACCGCGCGCGCCTATCCAAGCGAAAGACATACATGGAAACAACACCACCTGGAAGCGCATTCCTCGGATCCCCCGATTTCCCACAAGCGCTACAGGACGCCATCGCCCAGTATGATCCCGCCGGTCTACTGCTACCGGGCATGTTCAATCCTCTAGGAAACGACACACTACCCGACCAAGAGCAGCTATCCAGAATGAAGGCCCTGATGAAAGAGAGACTTCAGGGCAAGCGCATTCTGAACCTTAGTGGTCAAGCAGATAAACTCGTTCCCTACGCGGCGGGTGAGCCCTTCTACAAGATCTTCAAACAGGTACTAGCAGAAGACCCAAGTCTTGACATCACCTTCGAAGATGTGTTATTTGAGGGCGTAGAACACGCTTTTCCTAAACCAATGGCAGACAAAGCAGCGGACTGGCTATGTGACATTTTGGCCACGGACGATGGGCCTATGTCAAGTAAGATATAGTGAAGCGCACAGCAATCGCAAGTAATTGAAGTTTCAAACGCATCAACATGACGGCAGGCAGTGCTTATTTGCAATTCTTGTCACTCTCCCTCACCCTCTACTTCTATTTCTTGCTACTACCAGAAGTACCAAACATATCGCTTCCATGTCCGCCTTCTCTCGACGCACCATGCGCAATCTGCGAAACCGCCTAGCCCCAGAACACAGAATCCCACGCTACCACGCCTTCTCCACTCCCGAAGAGCAAGCAGCATGCATCGATGACATAGCCCCCTCCCCTGCCGTCCTCCCTTACGCCGTGAACAGCTCGCCCACGTTGACTGAAATATCCTTAGCCCGGGAAATAATCATCAGGCCATTGGAAGAAGACGGAGATATTTACGACCAAGGGACGTCAATCAGCGAGCCTAAAACTGAAGAAGAACACACTCTTGAGCGCATTGGCAGATTGATCGCCATGTTGACACTGTACAATCTAGCCAAGTCGTGTGATGAGATCAAAGAAGATAATTGGGAAGAATACATCACACCCTACGAAGAAGGCGATCTGGAGATGCTGGAACGTGTCTGTCCAAAGCAATGGTGGGACGAGGAGATAAGAGAGTCATGGCCGAATCTCATCGTATTTGCGCGGCGGGCAAGGAGATTCGTCAACGAAAACTGATACGCAAGGTACATAGTCCACTCACACTAAAGTAAACCTCTCCACCAAGCCCCCATCATCCATCCACGCACACACACCCAAATCCTTCGCTGAAAAAGGAACTTTACCCAACCTCTCATACACGTTGCCCTCCCTCCCCTCCACTCTCGCCACAATAATCGCATGATAACTTGCATCTCTCTCCATCTCCAAAGGTCTCACATGCTTCCACAGTATCGCGGCCCACAACTCCCTTCCCCTCGCCCTCTCCGTATGAGTCTGCGTGTCGAAACAAGTATACGTAGGCTCCATATTCTCCTCCAATTTCTCCTTCGTCTGAGCCACAGCACCCTTCTGCCGATTGGGGAAAACATCGCCATCTCCTTCTCTCTGTTCGGCCGCAGGGTACAAGCGTTCCAGCGGCGCGCTGATGTCTATATACCCGTCCTTTACCTCTCCGAAGGGGTTTTGAGCGCTCTTCAACGTAATACTCGTAGCGTGGATCTTGGCTAAAGCGGTCCACTCCCCCTTGTCCCACCCCACACCCGAATTCGGGCTGAAGAGGCCGAACGGCCCGTCGATGGCGGCCCAGGACCAGCTCGGTGCGCGGTATACTGCCGGTGAGGTTGTCGTGCCGACGGCTTGCCAGATTAGGTCCTGAAGTAGGGTTGTGTACCAGTGTCCCGCAAGGTAGGTGGTAGGGGAAGGGAGCAAGGAAGCGTAGGTGCGTGCGAGGCCAGAGAGGGCAGGCAGTTTATCCGAAGGTTTGGTGAGAGAACGGCGGGAGTAGGCGTCTAGCACTGCGTGCCAATGTAGCGTGGGGTTGTCTTTATCTGGGATAGGTTTATCCAGAGAGGAAGGGTGGGTGTGGGATGGGAATGTACGGGATGTAGTTGGGAAAAGAGTATCCACTCGCCCTGGCAGGTAGAAACCCTGCTCACTGAGGAAGGAACAGTAACACTCGAAGAACATCTGCTCCGTGCCGAAATGAAGTACACGCGGTGCGAGCCAGCGTTCCTGCAACGCCCAGCCGCGTTGGCTGAGTGGTTCGGTCTTTAGCATTGCGGCTGTTTCGCGGGAGGAGGAGAAGGCGTAGAGAGTTCCTTTGGTACCATCTGTGGTCGTGTACTCGAAAGGGGAGTATACGGGTGCTGGGCGGTTGGGTGAGAAGATGGTCAGCCCAGATGTAGAGGAAGGAGAACCCGTTGCGGAGAGCATGATGTAGGCGTTTGAGTAGACGGAGGCCATGCGCGATGTTTCGCGCGACCAGTCTTCTGAGTCGTCCTGGCAGATACTGACATTGTTAGTGTTTGGTATTCTGAGTAGGCTGGGTAAGGTTGGCTTACCAGAGGGAGTCGATCCATAGATATCCGATACCCATCTCTCTGGCTATGAGGATGGCGTCCTGAAACGTCTTTGGGAGCTGGTCGGTATCAATACCCCTCTTGTTGGCTTCGATATTGGCACGTGTGGTTGCGAAAGGGCTTGACTCGCCCCAGACATAACTCAGTGCTGCGTACCGTCCCAGTTCTCCTTCGATGGGCGCATAAAGAGCTACTCTGTGTGGCGTCGAGTCTCGTATATCCAGGACACGAGCTGGAAGAAGTGCCGCATCGACATGACAGCGCCGATCCGTCCGTTTTTTGTCGCAATCGCGTACCCAGTTTAGGGCATGTGCAAGTGTATGCGGAGACGAGGAGAGTGTCTTGCGACCTCGAACGACAGCGGCCAACGGATCGCCGTCTACAACGCCGTTAGTCGAAGCAACAGCTTCACCAAATCACTTTGATACTTACAATCAGCACACAACCCCACAGCAGCAACAACCCAAACCTGAAACCAATACTTTGTATCGACCGACACCACCATGAAACCTCCGGTATCATTCACACCCCTAACGAGACACATCTCCCAATCCGGTCCTCCGCCACGCTCGGCACGAATTCCAGGTTCCTTCTTCGCACCAATGAACTCGGATTGAAACTGCGCGACATCGCGTTGTACGGTCTTGCAGATTGCGCAGTCATCGGCAGCGGCGTTTTCGAGGTCTTCGATGGATTGGTGGAAGGGTAGTCCGACAGGTTCTTGATCCTGTGGACAGTCTTGCTGGTTCTTCCAGAGGTCCCTGAGAGGTTGGCTACTGATTTGGACTAGGCACGGGTAGTCGCGTCGAGTGACAGTATGGATCTTGTAATCGGGTGGTAGCTTAGGGATGTCGAGGACGTCCAACGACTGGCAAAGATCGCATAATGGCATGTTGACTTACTGCGAACCTTTCATGTGTAGCCGTGATGAAAAGGCGAGCTGCGCATTGGGCCCTTCTATAGATTTAGCATTGTTGTTCTCTGTCGACATCATCGCCAGGCAGCCGTGGTGGCGAACGTATATTGCCAGACCACTGCACGTGTTGGAATACCCTTGTACAGCACCTTGCTCAGCAATGCGATTGGAGACGAGTTACCTGGGTTGCCTTGGTGAGATAACTTGATAGGTGCAGCTCGAGGCGTGGCTATGCCGGCACGAATGTACTGTGCTGTGCGGGGAAAGGATCAGCCAATGGGCATGGCTCGTCCTACGTAAATATTACCTATCAGGCTTGTTCCTTCCATTTTTGCCAGCGCCTTGCTCTGATCATAAGATGCTACTTCTTACGTATGACTGCATTGGTTCGGTACGCAAGCAATTCAGCGAAAATTCCCGTAGCCATGGACATGCCTCACAATTGCTAAAGCATTGCCCTTGTCATCTATAGCGGATGCCCACCGTACATCTTGCCTTCAACGACTGCTCCCACATCTTCTGCCGAGAAAGCGCAATGGCCCAGTCCATCAGTACCAGTACTGACAACGCCCCACTGCAGTTTCTTCTCGGCAATGTTCCCACCACTGCCAACCTGTTCTGTCGGATGACACGCTGCGCTGATGGCCATACTGCAGCTGCCTGCAATTGGCATTCCACGCTTGTATGGTGTGTACCCGAAAGCAACTATGCTGATGACCATTAGTCCACCCAACACTATCACTGATATAATGGCCGGCGGCGAGTAGCCCAAAGTCTTGTAATCGAATGGCATGTTCGATGCATCAGACCCAGTGCCCGGTTTCCCAAATGGGTCGTAAAAGTCGATGGCGATGAGGAAAATGCTTTGCGAAACCAGCCAGTGTAATGTGCCACTCAGCACCATGAGAGGTATACCGAAGCGATAGGGTAGCTGGAGGAAGTATGTCGACCGTTGAGCACCGGCAGGTTGATGAGTTACGCGAAGGCCTTTACGCTTGCCCGAATAAGACACCCATTCGTAGCCCATTAGCATGGCCGTGAAGAGCGCGTTGTAACTAAAGTACAGAAACGAGAGAGCTACTTGGGGCGTGTTGGCGATGACAGCGATGGCGATCAAACCGGATGGCATATACACCCCCATGATGGCTGCACGAGGATCCACAGCGCCTAGAGGCAATTAGCACCGTGCTCAATTTCACATGACAATCAAATCATACATACCGAATGAAAACTGATCAAGGGTAGCCCCCGTGGCTAGATTGTCAATTCCCAACTTGAGGAGGAAGCTCACTATAGCTAGGGCAAGTAAAAATCTGATCAGTAATGTAAGCAAACTGCCAACGATATCTTCGGTTCATCAGCGTAACCTACAAGACTACAACAACGATCCTGCGGGTGATGCTGGTCACATCTTTCCAGTGGTAACGCTCATCCCGCCATTGTCTCGGTCCTACCTGATACCCTTTGCGGTTTCGAAAGTCTGCTAGTGTAGACAGACACATGTTCTTCGTTGTAACGTCTTCGTTCTCCAGAAACGATACGACGGCGTCACCCATTGTCATGAGCGGCTCGTCGTGCACGAAGAGCAAAACGTAGAACATTAGACATGCTTTGACTGTAAAACGTCAGAGTTGATTCGATCTCGAACTGTTGGTCGACGAGCGTGTTCTTTACACTGCTGCGTGTGTATAGGCGTGGAGAACGACAGATGAACTTACAGAGATTGAGGATTGTAATAACAGTCGTAATAGTAGGCTCGAAGTGGAGCTTACAGTGGGGTTGAGCCGGCTCACTTAAACAGTACTCCACCGGCGTACGTGACCGGTCGCAAAGCCCTTCACCGTCGCAAAGCCATCCAACCCGCCAAGATTCTTGCTTCTTGACATCCTGTACCCGGGCTGAACATGGGTCGTATTGGTCGCCCGACGCGGAACATATCCAGTTGTATGCAAAGCTAGCTCCCTCGGCATCCGCAGCATCGTGTCCATCAAATTCCGCAGCCCAATAAACGTGCGAGCCATTGATAAACTTGTTCTCCGTTGATGGGGGAAAGAAGCTATCGTCGGACACTATAAGCAGATTTCGATGGTTGGATTGTATGCTAGTGGCATATTCGTCAATGCATCTGTCGGGCTCAAGCCTTTCGAGGTCGCCCGTGCGTGCTTTCCCCCAGAGGTTTTCATGTACAGATTGGATTTCGCCAGGACTGGCATCGACCGACGTTCGCATTTGTGGTCCTTCTGTAAAGTTAGATATAACTGACCGGACGGTTTCGTCTGTGCAATTCATGCAATGTTCACCGTCCAGAAATGCTCGTCCGACAGAGAACACCCAGTAACCGTTGGTTGAAATCGAACCAAACACCGCGGAATTGTAACTGAGAGTCGTAAGTATCAATAGCTTCAGGATCAATTGCTGTCTTACAAGAGATGTAATGGCAAGGATGATAGTCCCAATGCTGCCCACAGCACAGCTCTACGCCGGCTGATATGTCTGAGATTGCGTATGCCAGGTACACCCACGTCGAGGTATACACTAGGCTTGCGACTGTGGGCAGAATCGACTTCGCTTCGCGTTGGTGCAGATAAACACTGCATTGTATAGTTGCTCCCAGCCAACAGGATCGTACTCAAGATGTTGATGCCAAGATGGAGCCCGGTGTTCAGCCTTTTGACGTGATCGCAATCGCCATCGAAGAAGACACCCTTGGCGCCAGAGGTGGCAGCCATACCTGATACCATGGCCACGAAGTTAATGAGAAAGACCACTGAAGCCAAAACCGCGAAGTTGAGCACGCCAAACCGCCATCCAGTGAAGCGAGGCCCTAGATGTTTCTCCACCGCACGCTTGCGCAACCCAAGTATCGATGCTGCCTTCGCGCGAATGCTTTGTGGTAGCTGCAAGCTCCCGAGAGGTTTTCCATTCCGATCAGCTTGGGCTGTGAGCGGCACCTGCATCTCGAGATTGCTATCGGATCTCCATTCGGGGTGTATCGTTGAACGTATCCTAGAAGGCAATAACCGCCAAAATGAATCAGGTATTGCGAAACCCATGAGCAAAAATGTTGGATCCTGTCCAAATAGACAACGTAAAAGAGACCAAAGAAGCGCGTAGTACCATGCGAGAGACCCAAAGTACATTTCAAAGTCATTGCAATCGGATCATCACGAGACGAGCGCGCAAACAAGAAGATACCATGCGAGAGATCGCACCCTCGCTGGTACGAGCCCACCTATCAGCAGTGCCGCCTGGTTTTTGCCAAGTATACCGGCCGCACATTTGATGGGTTGAGGCTTACTCTGAGCCTCCTGCAAGGCGCCCCGCGCCACTTTGGGGGGCCAAAATCTGTATGCTAATTCGGTTCTATATCGCCAATCCGTGTGTATGGACTACGGTGAATGGACGACTATCGCACGCGTGTAGGAGGGTGAGATCAATGAACACAGTCATCGTATCCAAGACGTAGACGTAACGCGGCGAGGATGCGAGGAAGGTTCGTTTTCGTCGGGTGTCGCGCACCTCGGAACTAACGGAAGCTGCCTTCCCGAGAAGCAGCGCACCCAGCAACCTGTGAAACAGCCCCATCAGGGGGTGTGACAGCGAAAATAACCATTAGCGAAGCCGTTGGGAGAATAGCGGTCTCGACTCAGGCGCACCGCCTGCACGAGTCATAAACAGACTGGGAAAAGGTGCTGTCCGGGAAACGCGACGCCGCGTCGTGCGCGCGACATGTTCGCGTTGCTGAGGAGCGGTAGTGCGGCAGAGCTCGGGGCAGTGCCTTCTCAATGCTCTTTCGTCACCGCGGCAGCATGTTTGATCGTGTTTAACGAGCGAAGATCTACTGAAAATAGAGTCAAGGAAATTGCGTGCCTCGGGGCATCGGTAAAGCACGTCAGCTTGCGCGTGAAGGAAGACCCGTGGACCGGTCCGTGGCCACTTGGAAGTCACCGGATGCGAATTCATCAACGGTAGTTTTCAGGAAGTGGAGGTGATGTAAATGATAATCGTAGTTTCATTGAGTTCTTGCCTGTTAAGTTTAGCGGCACGTACTGGCAGATGCGATCGAGTGTCTTTGATCAAGCATCGCAGCGTAAGCATCATAATAATATAGTACATGTCAGATAGAGTCACTTCCGGTGAGCCATCCGATTCCACCATCAACGCCGATTCGCCGAAAAAGAAACCCACATCGAAAAACCGTAAATCAATGCAGCCGAAATGATAACTGAGACGTGTTTTGTTGCCGTTCGTGGGGTAAGGAAACAGGAAGGAAGAGAAGAGATGGGTTGAGACGCGTCACATCTCCATCGCGTCGGTGTCTGCAGTCGCCATAGGGGCGTCGGCGACTGGCTGAGAAATGGGTGTAGAGGCAGGCGATGGCGTCAACTGGCGAGCATTGATGCGCTCACCCTCAACACGAGGGGTTGAGCCGAACATGAGGTTGCTGACAGTTCGCTCTAATGACCAACCAACGAGCTGGCACCACTGAAGGTTGTCCGAGAACAACCAGTAGCCCTGGACACCGTGTTGCTTAGCGCGTACGAGATACGCGTTGAGTGATTCCTTCTCCAGCATCACCAGGACGTCGGTGAAGTTGAAATGACGCTCAATCACGCGGGAGTATGCGCGTGCCGCGTCGCGTAGGTTGGGGTTGGTCATGACGTTCTTCCAGCCTACTCCGAGAGATGCGATGAGCGTGTTGACGGTGTTGCCTTTGTCGTCGATGAGCTCTTCGGTCTTCTGAGCATCCATCTCGTTGAGGGGAGTGATTTCAA
>Ga0265797_10009808_pt1 | contig 12318 bp, 9 predicted proteins | sample P2T30metagenome_FD_192433 | JGI IMG/M metagenome (GOLD analysis project Ga0265797, IMG submission 192433) | Plant litter microbial communities from East Loma Ridge, Irvine, California - P2 T30 | ecosystem: Environmental > Terrestrial > Plant litter > Unclassified | place: USA: California... | reverse complement strand
CAACCGCATCCTCACGCCTGCCGATGACCCGGTGGCGTCGGTGCGCCTGCTGCAACTCGAGCAGCAGCAGAATGTGCTGACCCAACATAAGGAAAACCTGAATGCGGCAGATAACAGCCTCGTTCAGGAGGAAAGCGTTTTGCAGTCGGTAAATACCGTACTTATCCGGGTGCAGGAGCTTGCCGTCGAAGCGGGTAACGGCGCACTGGCTCCAGAGCAGCGCAAAGCTATCGCCGCGGAATTGCGCGAGCGTGAAGACGAGCTACTGGGCCTGATGAATACCAAGAATGCCCGTGGTGAATATCTTTTCTCGGGTTTTCAAGGCAAAGCCGAGCCTTTCGTACGCAATGCCGATGGCACTTACAGCTATCAGGGCGATGAAGGGCAGCGAAAGCTGGAAATTGCCAGTTCGCTCAGCGTACCGATCAGCGACAACGGCAAGAAGGTCTTTCAGGACGTTATCAATGCCGGTCGCCTGGATGCAGCCGTCGCCGCCCAGCCTGGGTCGACCCTGCGTGCCTCCACGCCGCTGGTTCAGGATGAGGTGGCATTCGGCGCTACGCCGCGTTTTCCGGATGGGGGCGTGGATATCATCTTCGGCAACCCGGATGCCAATAGCTACGAGGTGTTTGCCGCTGGAACCACCACCCCGGCACTGGCCACCGGCGCCATGGACGACAAGCCAGAGGATAGCGACAAGCTGGTATTTCGCGGTGTGGTGATCAACTTCGATGGAGCCCCCGCGGCAGGCGATACGGTAACTGTCACCTCCGACCCCAGCCGGCAGAAACAGGGCGCGCTCGATACCATCGCCAGCCTGCGCAAGTCGCTCGAGGAGGCCCCGGCAACGCCGGAGGGTAACCTTCAGGTCCGCGATGCCGTCGCCCAGGCGATGACCAACCTGTCGCATGCCAGCGTCACGGTCGACGCCACCCGTGGCGACATTGGCGCGCGCCGAAACATCATCGAAAGTACGCTGACCGGCAACGAAGACACCGCCCTCGCCAACAAGTCGGTGCAGGCCGAGCTGCGTGAGCTGGACTATCCCGAGGCGCTCTCGCGCCTGTCATTCCAGACGCTGATTCTCGAGGCTGCGCAGCAGAGCTACGTGAAGATTAGTAGTCTGAATTTGTTCAATAAGCTTTGATCCCTCCGCAGGTAATGCCACATTCTGCTTTTGCAGGTGGCAATCAGTAGCAGCTTCTCTGCAGTTGGCTAATTTTTTGCTTGATTGCCTTTGAATGTCGGAAGATTGACGCAGGGTCGATCGCCAGTGGCGCGTCGCGCCTACCATGCCCGTGTGGAGAACGAATGAGCACTCAAGGCCGGATAAAAGGAACCAACATTCCTATCGACTACGAGGCTACACAGGCCTTTTTCGAGGAGAGAGGCCGGCGAGAATATGCCAGTGCTCTAAGTACCACGATGTATCAGGACAATGACCCCGAGCTGGTCATGCAGCGCGATCAGGCCGAAAAGGCCGTGCTGGCACCACAGCTGCAGCTTCCTGCAGCAACCCGGGCTCTCGATATCGGCTGTGGGGTTGGGCGCTGGGGCTGGTTTCTTCATCAGACCGCTCCCGGCATCGACTACCTGGGCATCGATTTCTCGGCAGCTCTGATTCAGAAGGCCAGGCAGGAAGCCCAGCAGCGGGGAGACAACTCGTTGCGCTTCCAGACCATGTCGGCCATCGATATCCAGCCAAACGAATTGCTGGTCAGGCCACCCTTCGATCTGGTGATCATCTCGGGGCTGCTGATTTATCTCAATGACGATGACTGCATAAAGGTGTTGCGTTCAGCCTGCGAATTATGCGCGCCCGATGGAAAGATCTACCTGCGCGAACCCGTGGCTGTGCAAGAGCGCCTGACGCTTGATCGATTCTATTCAGAAGAACTGAGGTACGAGTATTCGGCCATCTACCGCACGGTTGCCGAGTTGGAAGAGTTGCTGGCGCAGGCGCAGCTCGTGCCGGCCTTTGCTATCCAGGTATCTGCATGCCTGTTTTCCGCTGATCTGGAAAAAAGAGCGGAAACTCGGCAGCACTATTTCATCCTTCAAAAAAGTTGAGCGCTATGGCCACAGCCTATTGCTTCGATCTCGATGGCACCCTGACTCAGCAGGAACTGCTGCCATTGATCGCATCGTCCGTCGGTTTGGAGGATGAGATATCGGTACTGACCGAAGCGACCATAAATGGAATTCTCCCATTCGAAAAATCCTTCAAGCTGCGCGTTCGCTTGCTGCGTGATGCGAATATCGACTGGATTCACTCAGCGCTTCTGGAGCAGGTCGAATTCAATGCGGACATGATCAAGTTCATCGCCAGCCGGCCTGACCAATGCTTCGTGGTGACAGGCAACCTCGATGTGTGGGTCAAGCCCGTACTTGATCGCCTGGGTATTCAGAGCTTCACGTCGATAGCGCAGATGAACGGTTCTCGCATCGAAGGGATCGAGCATATCTTGCACAAGGGCGATGCCGTCCTTGGCCTGCGCGATCGCTTCGACCGTATCATCGCCGTCGGCGATGGCATGAACGATGTGCCGATGTTCGAAATGGCAGACTGGCGCATCGCGTTTGGCGGTGCCCACAGCCCGAATCACCTCCTGGTGAAGTTGAGTGACTTTGTCGTGAACGACGGAGGTGCGTTGTGTCGCCTATTAAACACGTTGTAATCAGCGCCGCCGGGATTGGCTCCAGGCTGGGGTTGAACAAGCCCAAGTGCCTGGTCGAAATAGCAGGGCGCACGCTGCTCGATTATCACCTCGAACGCCTGAGTTGGGCGGAGAATATCTGGCTGGTTGTCGGCTTCGAAGAAACCGACGTCATCCGCCACGCAATGTCCTTGCGTAACGACCTGATCATCGTTCGCAACCCGGACTACGCGAGGACCAATACGCTCCAGAGCATCCATCGTGTATCGCGGCATTTGCAGGAGCGATTTTTGGTCATCGATGCCGATACCGTCGTCGAGCCGGCGTCCTTCAACGCCTTTATGGCGGCAGCGAACGATTGCAGGCAGTTGATCGGTATTTCCCGTTACACCACGAGCGATGGTGTTCGCGTGCTCCTCGACGAAGCCGGCGCGTGCGTCACCGCGTTCACGCGGGCGCCAGAGCATGCCTGGGAATGGACCGGCATTGCCGTCATCGATCCGACGGTTGTGGTCGACAAACCCATCTACGTCTACCAGGCACTTGAAGCGTCTCTGCCCATGCGCGCTGCCGAGATCAAGGCATTCGATATCGACACGATTGCCGACCTTGATATGGCGCGCCAGGTTCTTGCAGATGGATGGCTCGATAGAGATAACTATGCATAACGACTCGATCAACACCGCCAAAAAACACCTGGTCATCCTTCATCAACTGCCTGAGTCCTGGGCCAATGTGCGGTCCGTCTGGGAGGCCGCTCGGGCTGACGATTCAGTCGACGTCTCGGTGATATTGCTGCCATTCATCCATCGCGATTACCAGTGGCAGCGCGACCAGGCTGAGGCGCACCTGCGCGCGCTTGGCGTGCCGTTCGTGCCGTGGGATACCCATGTGCTCGATGGCGAGCGGATTGACGCCGTGCTGTACACCTCGCCTTATGATGAGACCAGGCCGGCCGCCTATAAATTTGCCGAGCTTCGCCTGCGCGTGGGGCTTACCGCGTACATCCCCTATGGTCTGGAAGTGGGGGGCGGCGAGCAGAACTACGTCTACCAGTACGGCCAGCCCGTCACCGCTCATGCGGATGCCGTTTTTGTAAGGTCGCAAAGTGTTCGCGAGATGTTCGCCCGCCATTGCCCGACGGGTGCCGGCCATGTCCACGTCACCGGGCATCCGCGTATGGATGGGCTGGTCGATATCGCGCAGTTTCCAGTGGACCCAGCGCTGCTGGAGGCGATTGGCGAGCGCAAGGCCGTGCTGTGGAACGCGCACTTTTCATTCGATGGCGACCTGTGGTCGACCTTCGATCAACTGGCGGCCGGCATTCTCGATGCGTTCGCCTCGCGTCCGGATCTCGTGCTGCTGTTGCGCCCCCATCCGTTGTTATGGAAAAAGCTGATCAACCTGAACATTCTGAACGAGCACGAGATAGCGGATCTCAAGGTGCAGCTGAGCGCGTTGGGCGTGATCGTCGATGAACGCTCTGATCACCGCCATGCCTTCGCCGCCAGTTCGGCGATGATGAGCGATGCCGGGTCTTTCCTGATGGAGTACCTGGCGACCGGCAAGCCGGTGTTGTACCTGAAAAACCCCTATGGCCTGGGCCTCAATGAAGAGGGCGCTGCGGTGGTGCGTCAGTATCAGAGCGCTGTGGATGTCGAGCAGGTCGCCGCGTTTCTCGATCAATTACGGCGAGACGAGGATCCACTGCTCCACAGTCGCAGCGCAGCGATCAGGCATTTCTTCCACCAGCTCGATGGTGGCGCCGGGCGCCGTGTACTGGACGTGCTCAAGGGGCTGATGGCATGACAACCCTTCATCCGCTCGCGGATATCCAGAGTCGCCAGATAGGTGATGGCTCGCGGATATGGCAGTTCGTGGTGGTCTTGGCCGATGCCGTCATCGGTCGTGACTGCAATATCAACGCGCATTGCTTCATCGAGAATGACGTGGTGCTGGGCGACCGGGTTACGGTGAAATGCGGCGTTTATCTGTGGGATGGCCTGCGGGTCGGCGACGATGTGTTCATTGGCCCGAACGTCACCTTCACCAATGATCCGTTTCCACGCTCGCGGCAACGGCCCGAACGTTTTCTGCCGACATACATCGAGGACGGCGCTTCTATCGGTGCTGCCGCGGTCATCCTGCCAGGCCTGAGGATCGGAGCCGGTGCGATGGTCGGAGCCGGCTCGGTGGTGACCCGGGACGTGCCCGCGCATGCGCTGGTCGTCGGCAACCCAGCACGAGTCGTGCGTTATCTGGATGATCGCCATGCACCCGTTTCTTGACCTGAAGGCGCTCATGGGGCGCGACGAAGAGGCACTGCAAGAAGCATTCGCCCGAGTTCTGCGTTCTGGTTGGTACGTGTTGGGGCCAGAAGTGGAAGCGTTCGAGCGCGAGTTCGCGCAAATCTGTGGCGTTGATCATGTTGTCGGGGTCGGCAATGGGCTGGATGCTCTCACGCTGATCCTCCGCGCCTATCGCCAGCTTGGACGTCTTGCCGAAGGCGCGGAGGTGATACTGCCAGGCAACACGTTCATCGCCACGGCGCTGGCCGTTACCGAGGCCGGCCTGGTTCCCGTGCTGGTCGAACCTCAGGAAAGCGACTTTGCCATTTCGGTTGCCGCCGTCGAAGCAGCAATCACCGCCAGAGCGGGGGCGGTGATTGCCGTTCATCTTTACGGGCAATTGGCGGATATGTCCGGCTTGCGAAAGTTGGCACAGCAGCATGGGCTGTTGCTGGTCGAGGACTCGGCACAGGCGCATGGTGCGCGTGACGAGCAGGGCCGTGTGGCGGGTGCACTGGGGGATGCCGCAGGATTCAGCTTCTTTCCGGTGAAGAACCTGGGTGCTCTTGGTGACGCCGGTGCGGTTGCCACGAATGATCCTGCTCTGGCCGGCCAAGTGCGCAAGCTGCGCAGTTATGGCTCTACCGAGAAGTACGTTCATGAGATAAAGGGCGTGAACTCACGCCTGGACGAGCTGCAGGCTGCACTGCTGCGAGTCAGGTTACGCCGGTTAGGTGAGGATGCCGAGCATAGGCGAGCCATTGCCAGCCGATACCTGAAGGGTATCTCGCATCCGGCGATCACCCTGCCGAGCGAGCCGTCGTCTGCGCTCAGCCACGTCTGGCATCTTTTCGTGGTGATCTGTGCCCAGCGCCAGGCGCTGCAGGAGCATCTGCTGCGTCGTGGTATCCCTACCTTGATTCATTATCCCGTTCCGATTCATCGACAGGCCGCATATGCCGAGCTTGGCGCAATGCCGCTGCCGGTTACGGAGCGATTGGCCACTCAGGTGCTCAGCCTGCCTCTGTATCCCGGCATGACAGAAGACTATGTGGCTTTGGTCATTGACGCCTGCAATGATTTTCCGCACGACGGAAGTAGAGAGGACCCATGTCGCTAAAAGATTGCAAGATCATTGATCTGCCAAAGATCGAAGACCCGCGCGGCAACCTGACTTTCGTCGAAGGCGGCCGGCATATTCCGTTCGACATCCAGCGTGTTTATTACCTCTACGATGTGCCGGGTGGCTCCCATCGCGGTGGCCATGCACACAAGGGGCTGCACCAGTTGCTGATCGCCATGTCGGGCAGCTTCGATATCCTGCTGGACGATGGCCGCACCCGATTCAAATATCACATGAACCGTTCCTACTACGGCCTCTACATTCCGCCCATGATCTGGCGTGAAATCGACAACTTCTCCAGCGGTTCCGTGTGCATGGTCATGGCTTCGCAGTTCTACGACGAAGATGACTATTTCAGGGATTACGATGCATTCAAAAAGGCGTTACAAGGACCTTCGGCATGAGCTCTGTCAGTTCTAACGTTCCACCACTCGAGCGTTTGCTCGATGGGTTGGCGAGTCTCAACGGGCTGAAGGCTTCACGACGTGGCCAGGCGGGTATTCGCTACGATGTCGATGTCACCGTTACCGTCATGTCCTATAACAATGCCCCCTACCTTGCGCAGACGATCGAGTCGGTGCTGTCCCAGGAAGGCGTAAGCCTCGAGTTGCTGGTCTTCGATGACCGCTCCACCGATGACAGTGTCGAGGTGTTGAAGGGCTACGTTGGCGATCCGCGCTTCAGTTTTCAGGTCAACCCGGTCAACCTGGGGATGGCGGGTAATTACAATCGCTGCGTTCAATCGGGAAGTGGCCGGTACCTGGTGGTTCTGGGCTCCGATGATGTTCTCTATCCGGGCCATCTGGCGTCGCTCGTGGCGGCCATGGATGCCTGCCCGGGTGCAGCGCTCGGGTATGCCCAGTGCAACTGGATTGATGAGAATGGCACGTTCATCCGCTACGCCGATCATCCGGGCCACCGCCAGCAATCCTACTCCGGCGGGCGTGACGAGGTCGCGGACCTGCTGACCTTCGACAGCTACATCACCCCCTCGGCGGCGATCCTGCGACGCAGCGCACTGTCTCATGTCGCATTGTCCGAAGGCGGTATCCACCGTCACGACCTGCTGGCTGGTGATTGGGAGCTGTGGATTCGTCTAGCGCGAACCTTTCCCGACTTCGTGTTTCTGCGGCAGGCGAGCGTTGGTTACCGCATCCATAGCGGACAGATATCGAACACGTTCTACGGCAGCGAGCGCCCGCTGCGCGAGCACACCGAAATTCTGGAAATGAACCTCGCCGATGCGCCCACCCGCAGGCGCATGATCGCCAATGGCGATGCTATCTGGGCGTTGTATCAGCAGCGGATAAACGCCTATCCCTCTGAAACCACGGCGTCCTATCAACGCAGAATCGATGCGATACATACGGCGTTGATGGCCAAGGGCGAATTGTCCATGGCTCCATCGCAGTTCCTGTTCTCGATCATCATGACGACATACAACAGGCGCGAGCTGCTGCGTTTCGCGCTCGATAGCGTCAAGGCTCAGACATTCGAGGATTTCGAGGTCATTCTGGTGAATGACCACGGAGAGGGTGTCGAATCGCTTCTGGAGCAGTACCCCTTCTGTCTTACCTATTTGCGTCAGGGCCGCAATGCCGGACCTGCGGCGGCGCGCAATGCGGCGCATCGCCTGGCCCGCGGTCAGTATCTGGTTTATCTGGATGACGACGACATCTTTTTGCCGGATCACCTGCAGGTGCTGGCAACCGCACTGCAACAACACCCGGGCGAGGTGGTTTACAGCGACGCCCTGTTCATTGCAGAGCGCGTCGAGAAGGGCGTGCGCCATGTGCTCAACCAGGAACGTCGTTATCCGCATGGTGACTATTCACACGAGCGCCTGCTGGTAGACAACTACATTCCGGTCAATACCTTTGCCTGGCCGCGGTCTGTTGCGCTGGAGGTGGGGGGGTTCGATGAGGACCTATCAGGTCTGGAAGACTGGGATTTCCTGATGCGGCTCGCTGCTCGGCTGCCGTTCCACCACCTGCAGAAAGAGACCGTGCAGGTACGCATGCGTGCTGACGAATCGTTGCCTGAGCGACGCTCCCAGCAGGCGCTGAAGGACTATCCTGCGCTGTATATGGAGCTGTATCGACGCCACAGCGACACTGGCAGTTCTGCAGTCATGGCTGGCAGGGCAACGCTGTTGCAGCGCCTTGGTGTCGACATTGAGGTCAACCGCCCGCTACCGAGCATGCAGGCATGGCTGCAAAAGCGTGCCTTGACACCTACTCAGAAAAAGCTGGTGGACGGGCGCTTGCAAGTGGAAGGTGTAGCGCCCCATTTCGCGGTTCTGATCGTGGACCTGCAGGGGGACCGCGCAGCACTGGCGTGCACGCTTGCCTCTCTGGACAGCGCGCGGCAAAACTACAGAAGATTGCAGGCGCTAGTGCTGACTGCTGCCGACGACATCCCGAAATCGACCACACCATGCGAGGTCGTCGCGGTGCGGCCTGAAGAGTGGATCACGCCGCTCAATGAGCGTCTGGCCGCTTCGTCTTTCGACTGGTGCCTACTGCTACGCGCGGGCGATGAGCTAACCCCGTCGGGCCTGATGATGGCTGGGCTCGAGTTGCTCACCGCGCCGGACTGCCGTGCGATCTACTGCGATGAAATGTTCCGCCAGGACGAGCAGTTGGCGGCGGCTCTTCGCCCGGCCTTCAATCTCGATTATCTGTTGAGTTTCCCCGCGGGGATGGCCAGGCACTGGTTGTTCCGCCGGGAGGTCGTGGTGGCTGCCGGTGGGTTCGACCCTGCCTTCGAGCGGGCTCCGGAGCTGGAGCTGATCCTCAGGCTGATCAACGAGGGCGGCCTCGATGGCCTGGGTCACGTGGCGGAACCGCTGCTGATCACCGAGGCACCTGCACTCGCGGACAATGAGGCCGAGCAGCAGGCGATCGTCCTGCACCTGCAGCAACGTGGCTACTCGGATGCGGCTGTCACGTCGGCAAAGCCCGGACGTTATCGGATTGACTACGGTCATGCGCAATCGCCGCTGGTGTCCTTTCTGATCCTCCCTGGTGAACGTCTGGAGAACCTGCAGCGCTGTGTAGAAAGCGTTCTTGAGAATACCCGCTATCCGAATTACGAGTTGCTGCTGATTCAGACCCCTCTCCAGGCTGATGAGCTCGGTACCTGGCTCAGCGCGTTGGCCTCCCTTGGCGAAGCGCGTATTCGGGTACTGCCTGCCGGGCAGCAGGCGCTGGCGCCTCAGGCGCTGCTCAATCAGGCTGCCGAGCAGGCGCTTGGGGATTACCTGCTGCTACTGTCGGCCGAAACGGCGGCGATCAGCGAGGACTGGCTGGACGAGCTGGTCAATCACGCACAACGTCCGGAGGTGGCCTGCGTCGGCGCCAAGCTGCTGTCGGCAGACGGGACAATTGCGCGGGCCAGCCTGATCCTCGGGCTCGAGGGGCCGGTGGGCAAGCCCTATGTCGGCGAGCCCCTGGATGCGCCGGGTTATATGCAGCGCCTGCAGGTAGCACAGAACAGCAGCGCCGTCGGCCATGAGTGCCTGCTGGTTGCCAAGGCCGTGTTCCTGCAGCTGGGTGGGCTGAGCGAGGAGGACATGCCGTGGCGCTATGCGGGTGTCGACCTCTGCCTGAAGGCGCGCCAGACGGGCTATCTGACCGTGTGGACACCCTTCTCGCAGTTGATGCTCGACCCGGTAGACAGCACCCGGGGCACTACCGCCGAGCATGACGCTCTGTATGCCAGGTGGCTGCCGGTGCTGGCCCGCGACCCCGCCTACAACCCGAACTTCTCGCTCTCCCAGCCGGGGGGCTTCAAGCTGGCCGACACGGCGTTGTCGTGGCGGCCCCTGTCGTCATGGAAGCCGGTGCCCACCGTACTGGCCCATCCGTCCGACAACTACGGTTCGGGGCACTATCGAGTGATTCAGCCATTTACCGCCTTGCAACAGGCCGGGTTGATCGATGGCGGGCTGTCGCCGGGGCTGATGCACGTGACGGATCTGGAGCGCTACGACCCGGACGTGATCATTTTGCAGAAGCAGATTGGCGATGAGCGTTTCGATGCGATGCGCCGCATGCAGGCCTTTTCGCGCGCGCTCAAGGTCTACGAGCTCGACGACTACCTGCCTAACTTGCCGGTAAAGAGCGTTCACCGCGCGCAGATGCCCAAGGACATCCTGAAATCCATGCGTCGCGCCCTGGGCTACGTCGACCGTTTCGTCGTGTCGACTCAGGCCCTGGCCGATGCCTGCAGCGGCTTGCACGACGATATCCGGGTGATCGAGAACTACCTGCCACCTGCCTGGTGGAAAGGGCTTGCCAGCCCGCGCAGCCGGTCCGGCAAACCCAGGGTCGGCTGGGCGGGTGGCATAAGTCACACCGGTGATCTGGAAATGATTGCCGACGTCGTGCAAGCGCTGGCCGATGAAGTCGATTGGGTGTTCATGGGCATGTGTCCGGAGAAGCTTCGGCCCTTCGTCAAGGAGATTCACCAGGGGGTCGATATCCTGGCTTATCCGCGTGCACTGGCTGCGCTCAATCTGGATCTGGCGGTGGCTCCGCTGGAGGAGAATCCGTTCAACCAGTGCAAGAGCAATCTGCGCTTGCTGGAATACGGAGCCTGCGGCTTTCCCGTCGTCTGCAGCGACGTGCGCAGTTATGAAGGATCGCTGCCGGTCACCCGTGTGAAGAATCGTTACCGGGATTGGGCAGACGCCATCAGGATGCATGTCGCTGACCTCGATGCGTCGGCCCGTGCAGGTAACGACCTGCACCAGCAGGTCATGCGTGACTGGACGCTGGAGGGCGACAACCTGATTGCCTGGCGGCGGGCCTGGCTGCCTGACTGAGGGCGGATGTATCGGCGTGATTCTCGGATTCAAGAATCCGTCAAGAGCGCCGATACGCTGTTCAGGATGAAGTGGAAGAGTCATGGCTCCCGGGTTGTCAAGGGAGTCGCAAAAAAATTCAACTTCTCTCCTAAAGCTTCGTAGATTCAGGTCGATAAAGAGTATGAAAGCGAACTCAATGTTGCCTGAGCATTGCAGGCCAGAGTCGCAAGCCCAGGCAAACACGTTAGTGTCCGATGGAGGACAAACATCATGGCTTTGACCGTAAACACCAACATTGCGTCGTTGAACACTCAGCGCAACCTGAATACTTCGTCCAACGCGCTCAACACCTCTCTGCAGCGCCTGTCGACTGGTTCGCGCATCAACAGTGCCAAGGACGATGCGGCTGGCCTGCAGATTGCCAACCGTCTGACCAGCCAGGTCAACGGCCTGAACGTGGCAGTGAAGAACTCCAACGACGGCATCTCCATGGCGCAGACCGCTGAAGGTGCGCTGCAGCAGTCGACCACCATCTTGCAGCGTATGCGTGACCTGTCCCTGCAATCGGCCAACGGCTCGAACAGCGAAGGCGAGCGTAAGGCACTGAACTCGGAAGTGACCGAGCTCAAGAAAGAGCTGAACCGTATCTCCAACACCACCACCTTCGGTGGCAAGAAACTGCTCGATGGCAACTTCGGCACCACCACCTTCCAGGTTGGTAGCGCGGCGAACGAAACCATCAGCGTGAAAATCGACGAGATGAGCACGGCGTCGCTGAAGGGCAAGTACTACGAAGGCAGTATCGCCGCTTCCACCGGGCCAGCCACCGCTTCGGGCACCATCACCGTTTCCGGCACCGTGAACGGTACCGATTTCTCGGTCGACGTAGCGGTAGCCAGCGGCGCAACTGCAGTGCAGATCAGCCAGTCTGTTGCCACTGCGATCAACGATGCCAACATCGGGGTCGGTGCGTTCGTGGACGACACTGGAGCCACCACGCTGATTTCTGGTCAGAATACCGATGGTACTGAGAACGCGCTGTCCGCGCTGAGCATCAGCGGTACCGTGGCAGGTGCTGGAACTGGGGCATATACCGCTGCCACTGCCGTCACCGAAACCGAAATGACCAACATTGACGTCAGTACCGTGCAAGGCGCCCAGGAGTCGGTCATCGTCATCGACCAGGCGATCCAGGCGATCGACAAGCAACGTGCCGACCTCGGTGCTGTGCAGAACCGCTTCGAGAACACCATTGGTAACCTGCAGAACATCGCAGAGAACGTTTCGGCTGCACGTGGTCGGATTCAGGATACGGACTTCGCGGCAGAAACCGCGAACCTGACCAAGAACCAGATCCTGCAACAGGCCGGTACTGCGATCCTGTCCCAGGCCAACCAGCTGCCGCAGGCGGTGCTCAGCCTCCTGCAGTAAGCCAAATCG
>Ga0265797_10009806_pt1 | contig 12319 bp, 12 predicted proteins | sample P2T30metagenome_FD_192433 | JGI IMG/M metagenome (GOLD analysis project Ga0265797, IMG submission 192433) | Plant litter microbial communities from East Loma Ridge, Irvine, California - P2 T30 | ecosystem: Environmental > Terrestrial > Plant litter > Unclassified | place: USA: California... | reverse complement strand
GTTCTTCTGGTCGTGATAGTGTCTGAACCAGTTACACTGCCCCATCATTGGTCCGAGCGTAGAAATGAGGAAAGACGTCCACGCTTCAAACTCCGCCTTCGCAGCCTCCCCTCCAGCCTCTTTGGGGCCGAACTTGTTGCTCGAGTCGTACACCCTCAGCACATAGTTGATGCAAGCTAGGGACTCCCAGCTTGTTACGCCAGTGTTGGGGTCCTCGAGGGCGGGGACGCGGCCGTTGGGGTTGATGGCTGTGAACTCGGGACCTTTAACCCCCGCAGAGGTGGAGGAGAAGTCCCAGAGTTTGACGGTGTAGGCTAGGTTCAGTGCTTCGAGCAGGATGGCGACTTTGTAGGGGTTTGGGCCCGTGGAGTGGGCGTGCAGAATGAGGGGGCGGAGGGAGTTGGTGGACATCTTTTTTTATTGTTTTGAGCGGTTGCTTGGATCGAGAGGTTGGTAGGTTGATTGGTTTTCTTGAATACCTTGGTAGTTGGTCTTTTACTGTTGATGGTGGGATGGGTGGACAAAGGTTTGGGTGCAAGATGAAGAAGGAGAAGGAAAAGAAGGTATCAATTAGGGGAATTTGTTGCTTGTTATATAGTTAGAATATTGGCCTGAATTACTTTACTCAGGCAAATAGCTCTCCGATCAAAGGTGGCTCGATTTGTCAGAAAGATGCCAGTTTGAATCGTGGATGTTGCGTCACCTCGTCTACGACTCCGGGCGTATTTTTGTGTCTATGATCTCCAATTCTGGATCCACAGTTGGGGTAACTGGAAACAAACTTACGGATGGTCAGAGAGATGATGCTTGTTTCTGCTCATTGCCGGACCCTGATCACGATCCACTTTGCAGAAGGTGTTGCTGCGGGGCACTGCCTCCTTGGGCAAATGACCTTAATGGACGCAAATAGAGTACGTCTGTTCTATGCGAATTGGTTACAGTCAGGTTGTTTTCGAACTTGCAAATGCCATTGACGCCGGATTTGAATGAGTTGATGGCGCGGACACTGCAAATCATTAGAAAATGGTCTCGTCCAATGAAGTCTTCCCGACTACGATCTGACTATACACGATCTATAACGAGCTAATCTACACTCTCGGGCGTAACATTTGCTCCTAATTCAGCCGCGACCTGACTGGAGGTAGGCTCCGTTGGAGTTGCAAGGCCGCTGGACTCATCGACGGGCTCTTCCTCAAGCTTAGTGATCTTCCCGGTATCGCCTTCAACCACTGGAACGATCTGGACAGCAGCAGCAGGATCTTCTTCGCTGGCGGATCCGTCGACCGCAACCTTTTCCTTTTCTTCTTCGGCAATCTCTGCGGCCTCCCAATCGTCGACGACAGCTTCCTTCTTTATCTTAGGCTTAACGAGCGGCGTCTTCTTTGCAAAAGTGACTTTGCCGCCTGTCAAAGCTGCGAAGGAGTTGAGACCACTGCTGCTCTGGTTGCTAACCATAGGCATGCGTGGTGCAGCTTTCTTCGCCGCGACTCTTGACCATCCGTCGCCGCCAGAAGCCTCAGACTCGCGGCGGCGAACGTTCAGAGAACTGTCCGTGCAACACAGCTGGAGGCTACCGTAGCCCTTGGTAGAAACTGCTGTCGCGAGGGACTCTTTCACGCTTTGAAGGAACACCTGGACATCTTGAGCCGAAAGCGTGCGGGTCATGGCTTTTAAGACGATTTCCTCGTTGGGAAGGAATTCGATGTCAAAAGTTAGAGGCGAGCTTGACGGGACCAACGCGATGACTTCGGGGCGCAATTCTTCGACCGTCAGACCGAATCTCGGGTTGCTGATGATGAAACTGTTAAAGGGTTCGGCAGCTTCGTTACTGGCCTTAACCTTCTTTGCCCCCTCAGCATCGGAGTTGTACGCGCTTCCAGCGGCGGAGCGTTGTGCTTGTCTGATACGAAGACATTCTGCGAGGGTCTTATTCGGCGCAGAAACGAAGCGAGGCGTCTTCCACACCATGACATGCCGATGGGGCTCAGGATCCATGCTCTCAGAATCCATTCCAAAGTCCTCGGCCAGGTGGTGGATGAACACGCGCTCGCGTGACTTCATTGGTTTGAAGCGAAGGCGCTTCTCATCGTCCGATGTAGCGAAGACACGGAACTCGCGCTCCTGCATCTGGCCCCATTTGGGACTCTCGCCAAACAAGTTCAAGGTCTCGGTTGAGTAAGGAACGTGGTCGCCTCCTTCTGTGTGCAGCGATTTGTCGATGTTCAGTGCGATAGCCAACTTACGGTTACGTTCCAGGCGTGCACACTCGTCGTTGCAAGCCAGACTTCTGCCGTTATTTCCTTCAGTATCCTTGGAAGCATTACATTTCATCTCCTGCTTCTGCGCCTGGCAGTCGCACGTAATGAAGATCTTGCTTTGACATGGCTTCTCTTCCTTGCAAGGGAAAGGTGCATGGCACATGTTCTCGTCCGGATGCCCGCACGTCTTCTTGGGCTTGCCGCAGGGTTGCGAGCACGCTTGGCCATTCGCATCTTCGCATTCTCCTGGTCGATGGCAGGGTTTGCGGCAGAAGTGTGAACCGCAACGCAGCTTGTGTCCACACACATCACCACAGCGGACGTCTTGCAACCAGCACTGTTGATTCTTGAGGGTCTTCTTCCCACACATGCACCGTTTCTCCATAAGGAACGGACATTTGGGGCAAGCCTCATCATCTTGATGACAGTTGTGGGGCACCTGGGGGTGACCACATGCTTTCGCACGTTCGCAGGCGTATCTGCAAGGCGGTGACTTGGTACCGCATGGTAGAGGTGGGTGCAGAACTGTACGGCCACAGCGGCAACTGATCTCGTCGAAGATGGCTTCGCGACAAGTGCCGCACGGGCCCTTGTGGCAGAGTTCCTCACATATGTGAGTACCGCACTTGAGTAAACGGCCGCATTGCCGTGTGCAGATATGCTCAGCTTCAAAGCCTTCATCGATGGGCCTCGGTGCAGAGTGCAGAGGTCTCTGCTTGCGCTTAGAACTTTGACGCTCGGAAGCCTTGCGCTCACCAGTGCAACATCTCTCGTCGCAGGCATGGCGGCCACAGTTTAACGACACCCTGCAAACACGCATGCACTGAGGCGACTCAGTCTTGCCTTGATGGCAGACCGATTTGGAAGAAGTGCGACCACATCTGCACTGGATGATGACACTCTGCTTGCAGTTGCCACAATTTCCAGTATGGCAGATTTGCTCGCATGGATGACCGCATGGAAGTGTTTTCCCGCAGGGCTGTGTGCAGCTCGGGATGTCGTCCTGACACGTCTCTCTGATCCGGTCTGAGATCTCCTCCAGTGGGGTCTTCCCGCACGGGCAATGTGTAACAACGTCTGGCGATCTTGGGCAATGCGATGCTCGTGTCTCTTGCGTGTGGCACTCCTTTTGGCACTTGTGCACCCCACAGTCGAAATCACGCTCGCATAGATTTCCGCACTCGAACATGCCTGTCCAGCTTTCCACGACAGGGTCGCCACCTTCGACGATATGCGTTCGATTGCTTTCCTTCTCATCTCCACGATCAGCGCAGAGCAAGTCTTTCTCAACCTGTCCACAGTAGCACTTGGCTGGTACGCGCTCCTCGCAAGCTCCACAGAAGCCTTCGTGACAGGGTCTTGGGCAAGTATGCTCGCCACAGGGCATCATCTCGTCGCAAACTTCACCACAGCTCCAGCCGGAATCATAATCGGTATCTGAGCATCTCTTTGTCACTTCGTGCTTACCGCAAAAGCAGATCTGTGTTGGTCCCATATGGGTGCAAGGCGGACAGGGTCCAGCGTGGCAGGTGAGCTGACAAGGATGCGGACATTTCCTCGCTCTTTCTCTGCCGCAAGTTTGACCACACGAGTGAGGCGGAATGCCTGTGAGAGGCTTTGGATCATCTTCCTTCCCGCACCAACAACTGTAATTCTTGGGCAGGTCGTCTTTTGGTAAATTGCAACCTGGACAACGCCACTGCCTCGGAGGTGGCACTTCTCCTTGTGCATTAGGTACTGCCACAGTCGCACCTTGGTTCATCGACCACTTCTTGATGCAGGTTAAGTGGAATGCAGTCCAGCACGTGTGACAAGCCCATACTTTTGAATTTCTCTGCACCTCGCTCGTGCAGATGGGGCACTCGTAGTGTCCGTTGTCGATGTCCTCATGGGTTCGGGTGGCGATATCGGGTGCCTGAGATTTGGACATGCGCCTCTTCTGTTGCCGTGGCTGTTTTGGAGGTGCCTTGGCTTTCGTTCTTGACGAGGCTTGCTGACCAGGTACAAACTCAGCGGCCTCAGCCTGTAGTTGCGCTTGTGTCATGGTCGAATCAGATTGTGTCAGCTGGCCGCCGAATTGCCTGCCATCGGCTGTTCGCCGGTCTGGTTGGTTACCACGTCCGCCACGGCCGCCTCTTCCTCTGCGAGATGGCCTGTTTCGCGAGGCATGGTCTGAAGTAGAAGCTTCTGGGGTGGCCTGATTTGCTGTGGAAGGTTGAGCTGAAGGCGCGACAGATGCCGGTCTGAAACTGAGAGAGTCAGAGGCGTTAGCTCCACCTCTTCCCCTCTTTGCACCTCGTGGACGGCGTTGTCTGGGCCTTGGCGTAGATTGCGTCTGTGAAACAGACTGTCCTGAAGGCTCAGCCTGCATGATTGCGATGTCTGAAGTCGTGAAGTCACTGCCCGTGAGCTGCGTCGTTGTGTTGCCCCTGCTTAGTAAGAGAAAGCCTTGTGTAGTCGAATGCCAAATCGTAGACGAAAGCTAAAAGATTCGTGTATCAAGAACTTTTGGGCGTTTGCAAGTGAACGACGCTTCCGTTGCGATTAGTCCTGAGAAATTGCGCCTGCTGAGATGGCCTGAACGGGATGCGATGGTGTAGATGAGGCGGATGAGTGGCGAGAAGCAGCGCAGAAACAGCCTAAGGATAAGTGTTCGGCCGTGTGTCCCAGTCACGGGATGGTGGCGAGGTTGATATTCAGAATTGCTCATCTAGAATAATCGACGTTTTGGGTCTGGCCTAGCCAATGACGTACGTCGTAGTCGCGAAGTCATCAACTTTGCCCCGGGAAACGGCTCGTCCTTGCCGAGCACGCGCGCGACAACGCGAATACCTCACGATACCTTGAACTATTCTCAGCCCTCATTTCAGGGCGATAGTTGGCCAAAACCTCACCATGGCATCCACAGAGCTTACGCCGTCAACACAAGGCACCAAACGTCCCCACGACGAGGTCGACAACACCGCTGGAGAAGACGGCGCAAAGGGCGACGAAAGCGAATCAGAAAGCGACGACGATTTTGGACCAGCTCTGCCATCTGCCGACCAGCCCAAGAAGAAGAAGAGGAGAAAACTGCCATATGAAAAGCAATACATAGCCGCCTTACCGTCGGCGCCTCGATACTCGAAGTCCTTGATGCACAAAGAGCAATTGGCTTTCAACACTTTCACACCACATACCGACTTCCTCATAACGAGCTCCGTAGACGGCTTCGTGAAGTTCTGGAAGAAGGTGACAGGTGGAATCGAGTTTGTCAAGGAGTTCAAGGCGCATACTGGGGAGGTCAAGAGCGTGTCAGTCAGCGCAGATGGACGGGCATACGCAACAGCCGGCACAGATGGGACCGTCAAGATCTTCGATGTCGTCAACTTCGACCTTCTTGCGATGCTGGAACCAGAGCTGCCACCGAAGTGCGTTTGCTTTGTCAATGGCAGTGCTTCATCCGATGTCACTCTGGCTGTTTCAAATGAGACAGACGGGCGCATCATGATGTATGATGGACGGGGCGAGATCCAGCCACCTTTACATACCATAAGTGGTCTGCACCGTAAGCCTGTGAATCTCATGGTCTACAACAATGCCTTCGACTGTGTCATTTCAACAGATGAGAGTGGCATGGTGGAGTACTGGCGCCCTTCGGGTGGCTATGAGAAGCCATCCAACGTGTTCGATATGAAGAGCTCGACTTCACTGTTTGAATTTAAAAAGGCCAAATCTGTGCCTTCGGCAATTACTGTTTCACCTACAGGCACACAATTTGCCACTTTCTCTTTCCCTGATCGCAAAGTCAGAGTGTTTGATTTTGCCACAGGAAAATTGTACCGCACATACGACGAGAGCATACAGACAGTCACCGAGATGCAACAAGCGGGTACACTTAGTAGCGAACCCTTCGAGGCAGTGGAGTTCGGCAGACGGATAGCAGTTGAGCGTGAACTGGAGAATCCAGCTATACGCAACCGGGTCAATGTCATCTTCGATGAGAGCGGACACTTCATCTTATATGGCAGTATTTTGGGCACCAAGGTCGTCAACACGTTGTCAAACCGCGTGGTGAAGATCTATGGCCGACATGAGTCTTTCCGACCACTCAACCTCACACTCTACCAAGGCCAACCCGACAAGAAAGGCATCGTCACTGTGCAAATGGCTGCGTCCGACAACCCTCTTCTTCAAGAAGCGGAAGCCCGCGACTCTATGCTTACCACCACAGCCGCTAACAAGCCTCGCTTCTACATGTTCACTGCCGACAACGACGTGCCCAAATCTGACCGCGACATCCACAACGAAAAGCCTAAAAATATCATCGCGCAGAAGCAAGCCGAAGAGAAAGCCGCCGCCGAAGCCCGCATGTCGTCCTCCGCGACCATTCACACTACCATGGGCGATATTCATGTGCGCATGTTCCCGCAACACGCGCCGAAGGCTGTCGAGAACTTCACCCAGCACGCCAAGAACGACTATTACAATGGCATCATCTTCCACCGCGTCATTCGCAAGTTCATGATCCAAACTGGTGACCCGCTGGGAGACGGCACGGGCGGTGAAAGCATTTGGGGCAAAGAGTTCGGCGACGAGTTCACGCCTGCTTTGAGGCACGACAAACCTTACATCTTGTCGATGGCAAATGCTGGACCAGGCACGAATGCGAGTCAATTCTTCATCACCACGGACAAGGCTCCTTGGTTGGATGACAAGCATACGATCTTCGGACGGTGTGTGAAGGGTATGGATGTTGTGCATATGATTGAGAACGCGAGGGTGTTCAAAGAGAAGCCCGTGGATGACATCAAGATCATCAACATCAGTGTTGATTAGGGCGGGCTGTGAATCGATTGTGCAAATCAAGTACTGGAGCTTTTGTTCAAGTCTTCCGCCAGGCATCGTCTCGTGACAGCAGTCGACTCCTCGCGTACTTTGCATCTCCTTCTACCGCCAATGATGTTTCGCAATCTCAATTACACCAATCAGAAAATTCATACCTGGTTCAAATGCGGAAGCGCGACTAGCTGTGACTAAATCGCAGCCCGAAGAGACGGAGATACAATTTCCAATGCCGTGAACTTCTGCAAAACTATTGTCGGTATAGACCAAGGGACGAGCCAGAGACGAGGTAGTGACGAGCGGGGAAGTGCACGCTTGAAAGCTTGGCTACGCCACGTCTTCCAGTGATCGAAGATTCTGCTATCCTTATACATACATGTACCCACCAGACCTTATTTGACACTTTCATCGACAGGAATGTTGGGCCAATGCCCGGTATCGACACCACGTCATCACGTCATGTACAGATACTGGCTCCACACATGCTTCTTATACAGCGATGCTTCTTCGCGCGTTTATGCCAAACAACTGTTGTAGATGGACTCCGCATTCCCAGTCTGGGGCGCAACATTGGCAATACTTGGCTGCCTATAGCACTCAGCCACCCTGGCATGCCATTCGTGGAATCGATTCATCGAGTCTCTCCGGACAAGTGCTGCCTTCAAGAATTGTTTTCACGTGGCTTCATTGTGATGGAAACCAACAAAGAATCCTTCCGATATGGCAAGATCGAAGCTCGGCTACACTGCGATCTGTTCCGTAGAAGAGTATAAGTAGACTTGGTTCACTCCGGAGATGGAGCACTCGAATCCGCAGCAGTGCGACCAACTCCTCAGTCACCATGAAGTTCACCACTACCGCCATCGCGGCCATCTCACCGGCACTGATCCAAGCAGTCGCTATCAACAAGCGACAAAACGAGGTCGAAGGCGCACCAGATGCTACTCAATCCGACCTGTCTGCCCGTCCGCCTCACCGATTCCCGTTCCCGGTGACCACTTTCCCCGTGGCACAAGGCGATGTTGTCACCGACGACACCATCTACGTCCCGGCTGGAACCACCTTCGACTGCGAGATGAAGAGGTACTCGCGACCTGCCGGCTTCTGCAATGAACAAGCTGAGGGCACCGATGCCGACGCTGTCTTCAACCTTCTTCCCGGTTCTACTCTGCGCAATTGCATCATCGGAAAAGACCAGTCCGAGGGTGTACACGCTCTTGGAGACGCTTGGGTTGAGAATGGTAAGTCTTTCCAGACAGAACATAGATCCAATAGACACTGACAACTTTCCAGTCTGGTGGGAGGATGTCTGCGAGGACGCTCTGACTTCTAAAGGACTCAACACCCAGTCAGTATACCCTGATCTCTTGATATGACTTCTCGTGGCTGACTATTGCACAGACTCCGTGTCATTGGTGGCGGTGCGTTCAATGCTTCCGACAAAATCTTCCAAGACAACTCCCTCGGCGGCAAGTACAACATCACAGGATTCTACGCGCACACATTCGGCACGTTCTACCAGTCGTGTGGCAACTGCTTGAACCAGGCTAAGCGCAATGCCACGATTGAGAAGTCGATTGCTCTTTTCGGCACCAGGCTCGGAATCATTTCTCCCAACTGTATGTCGCTGTAGCGAAGAACCACTATCCCCTCGCCGATTGTGTCCGCACCTTTTGGCATACCAAGAAGGCTCTGCTAACAACGTATCTTATCTAGACGGTGATGAGATCCGCATCAAGAACACCTTCTACGAGAACATCACCGAATTGGTCACCAAGGAGATTGGCAACAACGTTCAGACTGTAAGTCATGTCGCACTCGACCAACCTTGACCACTAGAAACTCGTGCTGACCCTCTCCAAAGTCTCCCATCCACATGGGCTCCGGACCAGACAGCGCGTACGCTGTCTACAACCTGACTCGCGATAATATCACCGAGTGGACCGGCGAGACTCCCGAGTGGCAATACGTCCCCGAGGACCCTTACGAGTGGCTCGATGCTGCCTGGCCTAACGGGTACAACTGAACTTCCCACGTCTGGGTGCGGACCCCTGCTCAGTGCATCGTGTCAATAGATGATAGCCGATTATGGCAGAGACAGAGCTTTCAATATTAATAGATTCTTTTCATCACAGACCGTGATACATGGCTACAATCACATTGACATAAAATTCTGGGAATCTTTAGGGTCGTCGTGAAAGGACGTTTCAGTAGCACGAAGGGAATCTACGGGTCCCCAAAGCTCATACATTCTGCTGTATGCTCCGAAGGCAGGGTTGCTAGAGAAAAAGATGCTGTTCCTGAGCATCATCAGTGCAGGCATTACGAATCTGGTAGAAAAATTAGGCTGGGTTGTGTCTGTAGTAAAGTGGAAGGGCGAAGTGTTCCGTAAGAAAAGTATCCTGAGAGAGAACTGGGTATAATCACGATGACCGGCGTCTTGCCGCTGTTGCACGGCGCAAGGCGCTCGGAACACTCGTATTGCTCTCTCCGCTGTTGTTGAGCACCTCGTCATGGTCGTCAGCTTCCACAATTACCTCGTGAGGCTCAGCGGCGGCTTCTTTGACATCACTGTCGGCACCGTCACCACTCTCCACATTTATCTGTCTTTCACCATTCTCTTTAATGTGGTCACCAGCGTCTTCGTCGGTAATCGCGCGTTCGCGCAGTCCATGTCCTGTGAATCTTTGTAGAAGTTGGTCGTAGAGCTCGTCATCGTCTACAGAGTCATCGGACAGCTCTCGTGACTGTGATTCCGCTCTTTGCGGTGAAACCGAGCGACCCCGTTCACATGAACCCGGACGCGGACTTGACTGTTGGCTGGTAGATGCAGGCGGGATGGTGTCTGATGTGTGGTGTTGGTGTGTGGAGGTATGGCCATAGTCGCGGTGGCGATGAATCGCATGTGCTGACAGCGGTGACGAAGAAGCAATTCGAGTGCTCGTTGGCATAGGTCGTGGGAGGGTTGGTGGTGTCGGTGAGCTGGGACGTCCGCGCAAAGACAGCTCGCTATCGTGACCACTATGTTGAGGACGCGGTGTTTCGGGCAGTTCGTGTAAAGGATCGAAAGTTTGTCGATACTGCACACGTACGACTTCACGATCAAGTGATATGTTCTCAGCAGCCTCCGCATCTTGTTGACGGCGAAGCGTAGCCTCGTCTCGAGCCCTTTGACGCCGAGCAGTTTCGTGTGCAGACTGACGCTCACTATACTCTCGATCGTTCCGGGGCCCTAGGAAGGTGTCGCCAGGAATGTTGTTATCGGGAGCTGAGTCTGTGCGCTTGTGGCGGAGGCTAGGTAGTCGGCTCAGGCCTGGCGATGCTTTTGTAGGAGGTGATAGACGGACTCCGGTATTTACCGAGAGGCTCAGACGGCGACGACCATCGTCAAATGACACTCTCCGTCCAGAACGATCTGCTGGTCGGCGTTCGTTGTCTGATGCACGTGGCATGTTGAACAGCGATGACGGTAGATCGTACACAGCTGTGCCGTTGCTGTGGACTCTGACGGATGGCTCCGAGGGCAGGGTGCTTTCATGATGAAGGCTAGGCAGTCGACTTAGGCCCGGTGTCGCTCTTCTCGGAGACGACAGACGTGCCCCGGTGTGCATCGACATGCTACCACGGTGGCTATCATCAAATGTAACTCTTCGTCCAGAGCGATCAGCAGGTCGACGAGGTTCGTTCTGTAAAGCGCGCGGCACGTTGAACAACGACGGTGGTAGATGGTAACCCGCTGCGTAGTTGTCTGGATCTCTGGCGGAAGGATCTGAGGGTGAAGTCTGTCGGAATCTCATCTTTGGCAACACGGATGAAACATCGACAGGCGGGCCGGTATGTGTGCTCCATGAGGCGTGCTCGGAATCCACGTTCGAACGTGGAGGGAATGCGGTATCACGTAGCATGTGCAGAGAACTGGACGATCGGCGATACCGCTCATCGTCTAGGTGCTCCGTCGGGTACTCAACAACCCCGCCGTTCATTCTCGTACGATCATACCCCACGCCTTTACCTCGCCGATCACGATCTGAGTCGTGGAACGCCTCCGGATAATCAGTTGGACGTCTCGGGCTTCGAGGCCTCCTGTGATAGTGCTCTTGCGGAGATAGTCGTTCCCATAAGTCTGGACGATCGTAATAACCTTTAGCTCGGCCAGGCGCGTAAACACGCGTCCTAGTTCTGGTCATTGCTGGTATTGATATTTGCGGACTCGTGCGCGATTCTGGTGGATAGACCGTAGGGATGTGTCCAGACGGAAAAACTTCTTCTGCATGGCGTTTTGGCTGTATTGGCTGCACCATATTTGTGTCTTCGTAGAGCGGAATTGCGTCGAGACCGTGACGGTAGAAGCCTGGGGGTTCCTGATAGTCTGGCACATCGGTTTCGGCTTGTCTAACTGGGTCACTCCCCTCTTGATTTCGACTGGCAACGAACACAATGATGTAGCCATTAGTACGTTTGTCGGAGTATTCCAGATCTGCAACAGAGCGCACCAGCATACGTGTCAGTAACGATGGCTCTGGCTGTACTGATGTTGCATCGTATAGACTCCACTGGTCACCATGCGGCAGCGCAAAACCAGACCAAAGACTTCGCCATGTAGCTTTCCTAGTGTCATCCTTCAAGCCAGACCAGATCAACCCCGTTCTTCGGACGTCAGGACGCTTGGGTCGCTTCAGAGGAGCCATGCGCGTTATGAGCGTTTTACCATCTGTCTGCTCTACCACGAGCAAGTGTGCACGACGCGTGACGTTGAATCCCGGCACCAAATTCGGCGAGATAGATTGCTTGCTTTCGGATCCAAAAAAGCGCAGCCTACCGCCTTCAATCAATCAACCTTTCTCGTGAAATATATGGGCCCACATACCTGCGTAGCTTGCTTGATGTCTTCCCGGCTTTGTGAAGGCTTGGTGACGCTGCCAACTCGGGCCGGGTCACGGGCAGCCAGTCACCGTGCATACTTGACCACTTTTGTGCGTACTCAGACTCAAGGAACTTGCGTAGTGCGAGCTCTGAGTCATGGCCTTCTAAGTAAGGCCGAGCGCGCTCCATCATTGCCTCATATGTGCTCGAAAGCTTGATCGCATCATTTCTGATCTGTAGTTTGAAGTCTTCGATGGCTGCTTCGCGTGAAAGGTGGAGCTGATCTTGGTCTCTAGGGCGGTAGCTAACTGGCGACGAATCGTCTGCTTGACCTGTTCCTGGAATGTCTCCAGGCATAACCGGAAGGGAGTGCG
>Ga0265797_10009805_pt1 | contig 12319 bp, 12 predicted proteins | sample P2T30metagenome_FD_192433 | JGI IMG/M metagenome (GOLD analysis project Ga0265797, IMG submission 192433) | Plant litter microbial communities from East Loma Ridge, Irvine, California - P2 T30 | ecosystem: Environmental > Terrestrial > Plant litter > Unclassified | place: USA: California... | reverse complement strand
AGGAGAAGAGGAGCGCGGAAGTGCTCGTTGTCTGAGTCAAGAGGAATACGTCAGATCTGGCTACAGTTTTCTTGTTCGATCGTGTGTATTTCGCATGTTTGGATCAGAGGAAGCTTCGCAATTGCACTCACGTAGCATGTGAACCCAAAGACGTTCAAGAGAGGGTAATCGATCAAGAACCCATCCGTAGAGCGACGGCGAACGTTGAGAAGTGGTTGAGCGTAGAAGGAGGCAGACCAGGCGAGGAAATAGAGCCATCCACAAATGCTTTACAGGAAAATGTATGTGTCAGCATTGTAGGTTTACCAGTGTCACACTCGATGTAACCAGAAGCAGGCTGCGAAGTTGCATTGTTCCATTGATTGATCTGAGGAGGACTGACCTTGACAAAGCACTTAAGCGGTCATCCATAGTACAACCAGGCCAGTGTGATGTGCGCTAGAGCTGGTGTCGCTGTTTAAGCTCTGGGCAATCCTTCTTCTGTTGTCTGCTGCTGATTGCCAGCGGATGCGGAAGAGGAACGTTTCGAGAGGCACTGAAAGATTGTCGAACGAGGGAGACACGAATTGCTCACGAATACGGCTCTTGCGCATTGAGTTCCGAATATTGCGCTAAGACGACAGGGGTGGTCATCGGGATGGCCTCCAAACGAATGATGCATGACCATCACGAGATCGACCATTTCTATATCTCGACGAGTGTTGCTCAGATCGAACTCGGACTTGATCTGGTGGATTCGCAAAGCCTAAGCCTTCTATTTAGCTTCCTCAAGTTTCGTAGTTTGGTAATACATAGAAGTATCCAGCTGTTCGGACATAAGTCAAATTGTTGAGACGTATTCAGACTCGTACGAGGTAACAGGCTCGTACGAAGCGACTGTAAGTCCGGAGAATCCTTTCGGCATGCGTTGATGAAATATATTACTGCATTGGGCGAGGATCTTCAATGAACGTGGTATGAAAGCGGAGTAATTCGTGATATCTTTGAACCTCGAAGCAGCCTGGTTCTCGATCACGTCATTTCACCGACTTTCCCGAAAGCAACAATTGGGGATGTAGCGCTCAGTGCTTTTCGAGCCGAGCGAGCTTAGAGACAGACGACTTACAAGTGAGTATGTGGGATCGTCACGTCGATTACTGCTACAATTGTGTATGATGCTATGGCTTCGATGATTGCGGCGAGGATAACAGTGATATCCGCCTCTTCATCATGCCATCCTACGGAAAGGTGCTGATGCTCCAATCCTCACCTCCCATTTCCTCTCGAGGCGGCATAGCATTTCTCCGAAGAACCGTTTCCATGAAAGCAGTGTCAACTCCTTCGAAGGCCCAGTCGTCGAAGCTAGTGGCCGGAAATGGCGGAGCCACGTCGTTCGGCACCATTGGGGGATGTGGCATTCCAGTCGCATGAGGTACGACATTCTGTGTATGCCCACTCTCAATCCGCTCCGCATTCAAAAAATCTGCTGGTGAAGGTGTGATCGGAGTGGCTGTGACGTCTCGAGCGTGAAGTTCTTGTCCAACTTCGGCAGATTCGTGCCGGCATAGCATCATGGATCCAATGCCACCGATAGTCACGCCCTGGACCAAGTGCTGGCTTTGATCCAGATTGGCTGCTGACAAGGCGGAGACACCTTCGCGGGAGATGCGAACGCTGCCTAGATATGGCATGCGCATGATGTTGATGTGGTTCTGGCTCTTAGCACTGTTATGAGGACTGGTAAGCAGATCGTGTTGACGTGCGGCATCCTCCTCAATGACAAGGAGACCTCGCAACAAAGCGACACAACGGACCACGAGAACGTCGCTATGTAACTCAGATATCGGATCGATGCAGTCTAATGCTCTGGTGACAGTCGCTCGATCTCCGAGGCGTTGGTGCGCGAGCAGGTGATCCCTTTTTTCGCCATAATGGCTTGTCGCATGTCCTAGCACCAATGCCATGCCGGCAATCAGCGCCATGAAGTCACTCATACGGCAGCAAGCCGAAATGGGGTTGAGGGTGCGGAGTTCGATCTCGCGATTCAAAATTTCCCTGCTGGCATTCGCACAAGCGATCTTCGAGTGCACGCGCTGGGTAGGATCGTGAGGCGATAGCATATGCGGAAGGTGAAGCTGGACAACTAGGCTGTAGTAGCACATGTGGCCAAACGCACGGCGACTCTCGCCCAGGGCTTCTAGAGAGTCCTTCCCAAGTCCGGTGAAGGATAATGGGCGCCAGAAAGTTGCTGGCATCTGCTCGGCGGCCAGAATGATTTCCCGATCAATTTGGCTGGTCATCTTGATCGCTTGATCTGCTGACTCGGTCGCATTGCGTTCGAGAATTTTGCCAGCGAGACCTCCGACTAGAGAAGACAGATTGCGCCCAAGGCCGGACTGGCTGGTAATGGTTTGAAAAGGAAGTGTCGAGTATCCAGTACTAGTAGGTAACCCAAGGAGTAGAGACAGCAAGCGTTCCATAGAGACGATTGTGCTCCACATTACCACATGGTCAAGGTCGCTGTCAGCGCGGAGGAGCAGGAAGTGCTGGCGCCCCGCTTGATGCAGGCCTAGCATCTGAGCTGCTGTCACCGCCCGGCGAGTAGTGATCCAGGCGCGTCGAATGTTGCCGCAGTCGACGTGGTAGAATATCTCGAAGATGAGATTCTCCATACCTTCCAGGGATCCTAGCAGTGCGTCATCCAGGTTGACCAGCTTGATGGCCGATTCGGCTAAAGCCTTCATGGTGACATGTTGGTGCTGGGAAAGACCTGAAATTACTTCCGTCGGGGAGATGCATTGCAATGCCCCTGCAAACAGCAGCATCTGGCGTGCCAACAGTGTTGGATGTGCTTCTGGCTGCAAAAGGCTTCCAGATGTGTTCACGGACGTGGATGCTGCCTCGACGGGCTTACCAGCGTGTACTTTGTAGTCAGACCGGTAGTACAAGGCCGAGACAAGGCCCACACGGTCGGAGAGAATGATGATGTCCGTCCGGCATGGCAGCGAACGGAGGAGAGCCTCTGTAGTGGCTGCCAGGGCCGGCGAGATAGACGTTACAATTACATTTCTGGCAGGTTGATACCCATGAGCAGGTACTGTCTGCTGAGGTTTGGCATCAGCATGGGGAATCGCATTGTGGACAACAGCGGTGCACCTTTGCGTTCCAAGGTCCGCCAGCTATAGACGCTGCAGTAGGTGACGGTGTTGCAAAGCTATTGTTCAGCGGAGGAGACAAAGCGTCGGCTTGATCGCGCACATTGTCATCGCCGTTCGGAATGGCGGAAGCAGGAGAGTCGGCCTGACTGGTACAACGGCTTCCTCTGCGCTCGCAAACAAGGCATGTAATGCTGTCGAACCTGGCGAAGACACACTTGACCTTGCGCCGGCGGCACTCGGAGCAGCTATGCGTGCCTTTCCTGAGCTTACGCCGGTGAGAGTCCATACAAGTAGTTGCCGGGGATAGTTGCGTGTGCCATTGCAGGTTTGCATGCCCACATGCGTGTCGAACGGTGACAGGCGAGGAGAAAGTGAGTGAATGGACACGGCACAAGCACGCTGTGCTGTCCGCGGGCTTCCTTACGTCTCTGCGGATCACACGCTGTACCGTCTGGCGGCTAAAGAGTGAACAGACGAAGTTGAAGCGTGAGGCGGCGCAACCTTTGGATGTTCACGTGACTTGCTTCGTCCGAGTCTAACCCTCTTTGGGACGCGGCTCTGCGAATTGGTGCGAGACAACGTCGTTCGATTAGAAGGTTCCTCCGCCACTCCTTGTTGTTGCTACGGCTCGGAGGAGAAAAAATGGTACATGCGCGTGAAATGGGACGCGGCGTAACCATCGATGATGGCCGGGAAGAAATGCTTGGTGGATGGGCGCAATGCTTGCTCATCACGCCTCCCTGCACTCCTACACCTTGACCAAGATTCAGACTCGATAACATATACATCTAGCCATCCGCTCCAGGAAATGCCATGTCAACTCTTTCATATCATCCTCATTCCTCTTTTTGAATAAGGCCATACTTTCAAGCAGGAAAACTTTCTTTCTACAATCATGCTGGGCGACTCAAAACCCTCCAATCACCCTACCGCTAACATGGCTCCTTTACCTACGCCCACAGCATCATCCGAGAAGATCCCTGAACAAGAGTCGAGCATTGACACGCCGGGCAACGTCAACGATGCCTTGGACGTCACCAATCAAGGCGAGTATGCCAGCGGCGTAGGCTTGCTCTTGTTGATCATCTCTCTCATGCTCGGCATGTTCCTCGTGGCACTTGACAATGTGCGTAGCTCCTCGCTACTACCCTCAGTGGTTGTATGTGCTCAAGGGCTGACTGGCATCCACACATTAGACCATCCTCAGCACAGCTATACCAAAAATCACCGATGAATTCCAGGACTTGAACAAGGTGTCATGGTATGGCGCAGCTTACTTTATGACCTTCGGCGGCTTCCAATCTACATGGGGGAAGCTCTTCAAATACCTCCCCATCAAGCTGTGGTATCTGATTGGCATCCTGATCTTTGAGGTTGGCAGCATCATCTGCGCCGTGGCCAAGACTCCAACCACATTAATCGTCGGTCGAGCAATCCAGGGCGTTGGCGGCTCTGGTGTCACCGTCGGTCTGTTCAGCATTGTCGGTTTCGCCGCACCGCCTGCCAAGCGCCCGCAGTATCTTGGTATAGTCGGAGCCATGTACGCGATCGCTGCTGTGATGGGGCCTCTTCTCGGCGGCGCTTTTACTGAGAGGCTCACTTGGCGTTGGGTTCGTCCTCCCCTGTATCTCCGCTTGTGACCATTACCACACTAACAGCATCACAGTGCTTCTGGATTAACCTGCCCGTTGGCGCCGTCGCTGCTTCCGTCACCTTCTTCTTCTTCAATCCGAACAAAGCTGCCCAGCCTGTACAAGCCACCTGGAAAGAGAAGATCCTGCAGCTTGACCTTATCGGCTCAGCTTTGATGATCGGCTTGCTCACCTGCTACATTCTCGCGCTGCAGTATGCTGGCCAGACACACCCCTGGAATAGTAGCACTGTCATTGGCCTCTTCGTCGGCTTTGTTCTCCTTTTTGTCGTCTTCATTGCTTGGGAGCTTTATCAGAAAGAGTATGCCATGATCGTTCCCCGCATCGTAAGTCTTGCCCATCGTAAATCAGTCGACAACACTATCCATATCACGCTGACCAAACCTTACAGTTCGCAAAGCGCTACATCTGGTCCGGCTCCTTCTTCATGGTCTTCTTCTCAGGCTCATACTTCGTCGTCCTCTACTACCTCCCAATCTACTCCCAAAGCGTCCACAATGCGAACCCAATCGGCTCCGGCGTCCGCATGCTGGCATTGATCATCCCGCTTACATTCGCAGCCATCGCGCAAGGTTTCGCTTTCACCAAAATCGGCATCGTTCCCGTGTTCTGGCTCATAGGCGGCTCGCTCGGAGCTGTTGGCAGCGGGCTGTTCTACACCATGGACGAAGCAACAGGCACAGGGAAATGGATCGGATTTCAGATCATCGTGGGCTTCGCGGTCGGACTCACCACGCAAGTTGCTTTGCAGAATGCTCAAGTCCAGGTCAGCTCCGAAGACTTGTCGCAAGCCACTGCCATCATCAACTGTAAGTCCGAAAGCCACTCCCACAAAACCTTACGAGCGTAACGCTAACAGTATCTCATCGCAGTCTCCCTCACCGTCGGCGGCTCCTTCTTCATTTCCGCCGCCCAATGTGGCTTCAACAACCAGCTCATCAAGTACTTCGTCCAGAACCTGCCAGAGCTCAACCCTGCCCTCGCCCTGTCCACCGGTGCCACTCAAATTCGTACCGCGTTCACTCCAGAGCAGGTCCCTATCGTCATTGACGGATATATCGCTGGATTGCAGACCGTTTTTACTATCACGACGGCTGCTTTCGGCTTTGCTGCCCTGGTTGGTGTTCTGGGTAGTTGGAAGAGATTGAGCGCTGAGGACATTAAGAGGGTGCAGGATGGTGGCTAGATTGACGTGGATAAATACGCCGATGTCCCGTGATGCATCAGACGGCGAGAGGGGTTTTGCACAATGCCACAGAATGTGATGGCGGATTGAACAGTATTGCGAGCTTGCAGCGGACCAGAACTAGATTGCCGCCGTACTACAGCGTATTGAGACGGTCCAACGAAATCTTCTCGCACTCAACTAATAGTTGAACAGACTTTGCAATAAATCGTTCGCTCGCCATGATCTCAACGTCGCCTCTGTCGTGAATAACGTCTAACAAGTATCAACAACCAATTCCACACATAAAGCCCAATATACAACAACAGCAAAGCAGCGCAACTCCCAGCTATCGCAACCAGCGTCGCAGTCGCAAACCTATACCACGTAACCGTAACTGCCACCGGCACACTATCAACACTGTTCATGACCTGCATCGCCGAAAGCGCCACAGACACCAGCGCGAATAGCGCAACAAGCGTCATATAATTGTCCGCAAAGTAGCTCGAGTACTCGCGATGGACGTTGAAGTACGACAGTGCCAAAAGCCTCACGCGGCAGATCTGGTTGAGTCGCCCGAGGCGAAGCTCGCCGTACTCGTAGCGGTCATGGATGTCGCGATCGACGAGGTGGTGCAGGACACTCGTTCGGAAGGCCTGCCACGCTTTCCAGTCGATGTCTTCGTTGACGAGTCCATGGGACTTGGCGAGCTCGAGGTCGGATGGATATTCAATCAGATGCACGTAAGAAAGAAGGAATCCGGACGCCGCTCGGTAGACTACTTCGTTGCCGCACACAACTTTGGAGAAGTACCCCCAGTCCAGAAGTTCGTCGTCCAGGCGTTTGATGTATATGGTCTTGTCGAACCAGATGAGGTGGAGTTGTGCCCTTTCGGTGATAATGATGTCTCTGTGGATCACCTTTTGATGGTGCAACGGGCTGATGTTGCCTTTTCTCCCAGCGTACCAAAGCTGTTTGTGGATTGATTCCAGAGTATCATCGTGGAGGACCTTCTGGAGTCTATTTTGCACCTTGGGAAGATCGCTAGGAGTGATTGTATTCGCCACAAGTTGGCAGGCAAGCGCGAAAGGTGGTGTAGGCGTGACCTGCTTGACGGCTTTGGTCACAAATCGGCCGCTCTCCACAACACTCGTTAAAGACATCGAATGGGATATATTGTCGATGGGGGTTTCTCGAGCTCAGCATTTTCCTGAGATATCCTATGCTTCACAAATCGAGCTGCATGCACCCAGCCGCCGGGCTGTGTCGCGTTTGTGATGCAGTGAGCACATGGCGCATGTGATGGTGGCTTGTTGGCGCTACCTCGAACTGCCTCCACGTCCTCTCGTCAGGCTGAAGCGGCCGAGTCCAGCTGAGTCCCCTTGGTCCGTCCACCACGTTCATATTCTGTGATACTTATCGAAGGACGAGATGATTGTTATTCGGCCTCTTCCTCTCTCCCAAATCTACCTACCTATGCGTCCTGCCGTCCATGAAGTTGAGCCGTCGATGTTGCCAGCTTGCGGTTTCCGAGCATGACCCCCCACACAGCTTCACCTTCCGCCAAACCACACTTTTGGCGGATACAGAACATCAAGATTCGCGAAAGAGACGCTGCGATAGAGTGGTTGCAAGAACAAGTCAATGACCTAGCGATATCGGAGGGACAGGGTTTCAGCCTAGCAGCGGATAGCGAACGAACACTGTGCGCAACGCTCACGAGCTACGAGTGTCCAAGACCGACCCATCGCAGCTGGCATGTGGACAAAGACTTCATCGGCTTCACGCCACTGTGTGATCCGGAAGATGCCAACGTGGACATCGTTGCAGTTACGGGCCTGGGTGGGCATGCCCTGGGGTCTTTCCGTTCTACTGATGGCCTGTCCGTCTGGCTCCGAGACTTTGCACCTGAGGAGATTCCACGAGCGCGATTCCTCACGTATGGCTACGACACCGCTGTCGTTGCTAGCCACAGTAACCAAGGCGTTCATGAACTCGCACATACATTGCTGGATGGCCTAGTGACCTTCCGCCAGCGCACGCAAACGCATCGACGTCCACTGCTCTTCGTATGTCACAGCCTCGGCGGTGTCGTGCTGAAAGAAGCGTTGGTGTTGTCGAGCAAAATAACCGATGCGAAGCAAAAGAGGCTGCTTGAGGTCATGACTGTGACCTACAGGCTCATCTTTATGGGCGTGCCCAACTTGGGACTGAAGCACAATCAGCTCGAGACTGTAGTGAAAGGTCGGCGCAATGAGCGTTTCGTCAAAGACCTTTTGGTCAACTCAGATGGCGAAGCGTCGCAGATTTTGAGCCACCTAACGAGCGACTTCTCGGATCTCGACAAGCGACGAAGCCTGCCGTTCGAGATTGTGTCGTATTACGAGACGGTGAGCAGTCCGACGGTGGTGGTAAGTGTGCACCGTGGTAATTTCACGCAGCTTCTGTACAACCTTGCTGACTATCCCTGCTATAGGACTTAGGTGATGGTCGTTTCGAAACCGAAGGGCCGAGAGAGCTCATGGTCACCAAGATGTCTGCCGAACGTATCGGGCACAGCGTTCGCAACATCGAGCACTTGTCCAGCGACGCTGACCACAGGAGCCTGGTCAGATTTGAGCATTCTTCGGACCGGAGGTACATCTCCATGATAGAGAAGCTCAAGGAAATGGCAGCGGAAGCCCCAGAAGCGCTCCAGTCACGGGCTCAGTCTGGATACTTTGGGGGTTCGATACAAGTCAGTAAGTAGCTTACCCACGTTGCTAATACTGTATCCAACGGCTCTTTTTCTTCGCTAGATCATGCAACTTAAAATGATGCTGAGACTAACACACCTACAGGCCAGACATCCAAGTCTTTGAAGTACTTGCCCTTCTCCCGGAACTACAATTTCATAGGCCGCACAGCTGAGATTGATGTGCTAGAGCTGGAGCTCTTTGCAGAGCAAAAATGCCAAAAACTCGCAGTCGTTGGGCTGGGAGGCGTTGGCAAGACGCAGGTGGCCCTCCAATTCGCATACACCGTCTTGGAAAGGCATCCGGACGTCTCTGTCTTTTGGGTACACGCATTGAGCTCCGAGACTTATGAGCAGTCGTGTAGAGGAGTTGCGAGTGTACTGGAAATACTGGGCGCGGAAGGCGACAAGGAAGATGTGAGAGAGCAGGTCCAGCGGCACCTTAGTTCAGAAAGAGCAGGGAAGTGGATGCTGATCGTAGACAACACAGACGACATGGAAGTTCTGGAAGGACTCGATGGCGAGACAGGACTCATCGACTACCTGCCTGAGAACGACTCGGGCTTGATATTGTTCACGACGCGAGACAAAACGACGGCACAAGCGCTTGCAAGCAACAGTATCCTGGACGTGGAGAAGCTGGACCTTGCGACGGCATCAGATCTGTTCAAGAAAATGCTGACTCGAAAGGACCTCTCGTACGAAGAAGCGATCATCGTAGAGCTCCTCCAAGAGCTCGACTGCCTTCCCTTGGCAATCACCCAGGCTGCTGCCTACGTCAATTGCAACGCAATATCTGTCGAAGGATACCTCAAACTTCTGAGAAGCACCGAACAAGATCTCATCTTTATCATGAGCAAGGAGATGCGCGACAGTACACGATACAAGCACGCTGCAAACGCCGTAGCCAAGACATGGCTTGTGTCTTTCGACCAGATTGTCCGACAAGACGCGCACGCGGCCAGTCTACTGCAGTACATGTCCTGGATCGACTGGAAGGCGATCCCACGTTCTATTTTACCTACAATCGAGCCCGAAGCGCGGATGACAAGTGCAATAGGCACTCTCTGGTCGTACTCATTCATCACCACAAGGAGTGACGGCAAGACATATGATATGCACCGGCTCGTTTACGTTGCAGTAAGGGTCTGGATCCAACAGAAGGGGCTGGTCGCAGAGACGCAGAGGAACGCTCTGGAGCATCTTTCCAAGGTCTTTCCAATCCCCGATTGGGATAACCGGGAAGTCTGGCGAGAGTACATGCCACACGCAGCTCAGATGAGGGATGCTAAGTACGGGTGCCTGATCGACGAACTCGGGAAATTGTGCCTCGAGGTCGGACGCTGCCTGCAACTTGATGGGCGAATCCGAGATGCAGTAAGCTGGCTTGAAGAGTCATACGATCTGAGAAAAGATCTTCCAGAGGACGACGCTGACAGACTGTCGACGCAACATGCGCTCGCTGGGGCATACGAGGCTGACGGACAAGTCAAGAACGCGATACAGCTACTAGAGCATGTAGTAGCGACCAAAGGGCGAGTGCTAGCAGAAGACCATCCAAACCGACTAGCATCCCAGCACGAGCTTGCTAGTGCATACTTGGCTAATGATCAGGTCAAGGATGCAGTTCAGATACTAGAGGGCGTAGAAGCAATTGAAGGGCGAGTGCTAGCAGAAGATTATCTAGACCGACTATCCTCGCAGCACGGGCTTGCTCGGGCATACTTAGCAAATAATCAGGTTAAGGATGCAGTACAGCTACTAGAGCGCGTAGTAGCGATCGAACAAGTATTAGCGGAAACCAATCCTAGCCGACTAGCTTCGCAGCACGAGCTTGCTAATGCATACTTAGAAAATGATCAGGTCGAGGATGCAGTACAGCTATTAGAGCACGTAGTGGCGATCGAAGATCGAGTGCTAGCAGAAGACCATCCCGACCGACTAGTCTCGCAGCACGTACTTGCTCGGGCATACTTAGCTAATAATCAGGTCGAGGATACAGTACAGCTACTAGAGCACGTAGTGGCGATCAAAGAGCGAGTGCTAGTAGAAGACCATCCCGACCGACTAGTCTCGCAGCACGTACTTGCTAGTGCATACTTGGCTAACAATCGAGTCAAGGATGCAGTACAGCTACTAGAGTATGTGGTAGCGATCCAGCAAGCACTAGCGGAAACCCATCCTAGCCGACTAGCTTCGCAGCACGAGCTTGCTAGTGCATATTTGGATGACGAGTGTGGAAGGGTTAAGGAAGCAGTACAGCTACTAGAACACGTAGTAGCGATCCAAGAGCGAGTGCTATCAGAAGACCATCCTGACCGACTAGTCTCAAAGGATGTGCTCGCCTATGCATACGAGAGAGCTGGTCTGACTGCGAAGCTGGAGCCACAACTGCCTAGTCAAGCAGATGAGCAAGAAGCCGGTTCCTTCAGTGCAACGAAGTCGACAGCAGAGCCCGAGGAACCTTTGCCTCTTCAGCCAACAAACATCGCAGCACCTGTGATGACAAATCTCCGCAAGAGAAAAGCAAGAGAGTGGGTGTGAGAGGCAAATTCAAGAACGTGTGGCAGAAGTTGAAGGACAAGTGATGATGCTGCAAAGAGGTAGCGATGTTCGCAAAGCCCGGATGCGTTCTTCTGATCATGGAAGTAATTGGAAATGGGTCTTGCTGTCCGAACTCTTTCTCCTCCCCAACAACAACCGCCCACTCCCCTCAACCCAGAAGCACACAACCAAACTCCAATCCCAAGCAATCATACCCCAACCTCCGGCACGCGAAACGCAATCTCCCGGACATTCAGCCCGAATGCGGCTGGGATGTCAATATCAACGTCAACGCCAACGGCGCAGGACGACCGGGTTTTCGACCGGAAGAGTTTGTTGCGAGGAGAGAGGAGGATTGGCGAGGATGTCGTGGAGTCTTTGGAAGGAGAGACGAGCAGAAAAGGGTTGGATTGGACTTGGGGTATGGTGGTGTTTTGTAGCATTTCTTGTTTCGATGGTATGATGGTTTTGTGGATTGAGGTATCGATAGATGAGGAAGCCCAATGCCTCAAGGAAATGGCCAAGAAAACTACACGATCATCCACAAAGCTAGCATCGCTCACACACAAAACACATACGCCACCAACACCATCCAAAGGTCAATAAATAAAAAGACCTTTCAATTAAACCTAGGACCATGTACATACCGCTCTGTCCCATCAAGGGCGTTTTTATTTCCCGGTTCCCCACCTATACGCCAGAACGCTACGCTAGCTACCCGAATGTGAAGCAAAAGCAAAAGCAAAACAGAAAAAGCAAAGCGAGAGGTGTAGAATCTGGTTTCAGTTTCGGAATCAGGCGCGCGCGCGAAATGTCGTTCTAGGTAGGTGAAAGGAGGGAGAGAATGGTTGCCCTGGAAAGCAAGAAACGCCGCTCCTTGTAAAACATCGTGAACGCCGGGGACTTTCCAATGGGAGAAAAGCTTTCTGGGTCTTGGTCGAACTTTTGGACATGTCGTGCCGTGGTGTATGTTGATGATGCAAATGTGGGTGGAGCATGAGACTCGAATGCTGGGGTGGAACCCGCCTGTCCTCCTCTGCGGAAGGCTGATGATGGGTCGTGCATTCGTGAGTCGTGTTGGTAGTGC
>Ga0265797_10009801_pt1 | contig 12320 bp, 6 predicted proteins | sample P2T30metagenome_FD_192433 | JGI IMG/M metagenome (GOLD analysis project Ga0265797, IMG submission 192433) | Plant litter microbial communities from East Loma Ridge, Irvine, California - P2 T30 | ecosystem: Environmental > Terrestrial > Plant litter > Unclassified | place: USA: California... | reverse complement strand
AATGCAAGGACTAGCAAGCAGCAGTCTTCGAAATCAGGCGTTCGCGTTCAGGAAGGTGACTAGCGATGTGCTAGTTCCGGACTGCTGCCTATAGTCTCGGCGGGCTCGGTGAAATCAAGATTCACGCAGCGCGAGCGAAGAAGTTTCCCGGTAGACTAGATAACCGCGCGGGAGGGTTCATCTCGTGTAGCGAGACTACTGTAGCCGTGCCGTATTCGAGGAAGCGAGAGACCAAAGGGACCTTCCTCACAAGTAGTCTCCGCGGGCATGTCTGCCTGCAGAACGCATATGAAATACTCTGACAATCTGAGCCACTCGCGTTTTGCCTCCCAAACAGCAGTCCTGTGCTGCGGGAAAAGTAAAATCTTACACTCAATCTACCTATTTTGTATCGAACAATCCCTATCTCGCGTTCTTCCTCTTCATCTTCTCCCTCTGATACTCCTTCGCCTCGCGGCCCTCCTCGCCCTGGATCTCCGCGATAAGTCTCCTCTGCTTCTTCTCGTACGCGGCGTCCTTCTCCCTCTTCTCGCGCAGCTGTTCGCGCGCAACGAAGTTCGCGTCCTTGCGGAGCTCGCGGACCGCACCCTTGCGCTCGCGCTTGTACTCCTTCTGCAGTTTGGCGGCGTCGGAACGCTCCTTGTCCGGGTCGTAGTGCTTCGTGGGGTCGAAGGTCTCCTCGAACTTGGGGATGGACTGGCGGATGGAAAGGGCTTTGTGGTTGTGAAGTTTGAGAGGACGGCGGTGGAGGCGAGACTGCGAGAGTAGGATCTTGAGGTGTTGAAGATCCTTCTTAGCGCCTGATGCCTTGAGCTCTGGGACGAGGGGTTGGAAGATCTCGATGAAGGCAGACTTGTCTTTCCAGAGGTTGGCCATGGTGCTGATGTTCTCCAGGTGTGCCTTCTTCTGAGCGGCGTCAGGGGCCTGCTTGGCGGCAAGAGCACGTACTGAGAAGCGAACAGCTTCTGGCAGGTAACGCTTGCTGAGCTTCTGGTAGTTCAGAGAGAGTCGCACGAGGTATGCTCCCTGAGTATGTTGAGCAGAAGTTGTCGGGTTTGTGATGCCTAGCCAGCGACCCATCAGTGTGATGGCGGGTGTGACAACCTGGTGGAAGTGGTCACTGGGAGGGTAGACTGAGCCGATCGCAGTCAGAATGACCAAGTCACCGGCTGTGGGTTGACCACGCTCATGGAAAGCCTGAAGGTGGGTCCTGAAGGCCGTGGCAATCTCCGTAGGGTAAGTTCTTGAAAGAGAGTGAAGATGTCTGATGAGCTGCTCGATTGTTGGAAGGGCCTGGTCATTGTCTCCCATGTATGCAATATGGTCGACAAGCGCTGCCGAGAAGTCTGCCATTGCCTCTTTGTTTGATGCAGAAAGCGAAGGGTGGTGCAACGCACGGATGCGCTGTACTATGGTGGGGATCTCCTGGACCGAAACATCTTTGATGACTTCCAACAACTCGATATGTGAGCGCGGACAGGGGTATGTGTATCTGGTGCCAAGTGCTGTGGTGTTGGCACCTGTGTTACTGGGCCCTCCGTTGGCGTTGGAGTCACCAAGGATCTCCTTGACGAATTCATCTTCTTCGCCAGCAGCGGGCTCCCGTTCGTTCTCGTCGTCAGAATCGGATCCAGCTTCGGATCCTGAGGCTTCTGAATCTGATTCTTCGCCAACATCGGTATCAGCATCCGAGCCACTAGCGATCAAGTCATCGTCAAGGTCGAAATCGTCCTCGTCAGGTTGCACGGCTTTCTCCTCCTTTGCGGGTTTTTGTGGCGCATGGGAAGAAGTGAAACCGAAAGCTGCTGTCTCATCGGGAGCGTCGTCCTCGCCCTCGTACTGTCCAGGTCTTGCGGCGTCGAATCCAGGCTTAGGTGCTTCAGGCTTGGGAGCCTCTTCTGGCTCATCGTCAGACACATCCTCTCCATTCATACGCTTAGCACGCTTCTCCTCCAGCTTGCGTAGTCGCTCAGCTTCAGCAGCAGCCTTCTCCTCAGCAGTCTTGGTGCGATCGGACGGCTTAGCTCGGGTATCCTGTGCATATTGACGCATGCGGATGTCGTACTCCTTATCGGCTTGAACACGGTCCATACTGTCGATCAACAGCTGGCGATCGGGGTTGATACCAGCAGCGCTCGCCTTCGCTTCAGCCTTCTCGAGTAATTGGGCCTTGGTCGGCGGCTTGTGTCCACTGAGCAGGGCGAGCATATCTGACATCTCTGCGTCGATCTTCTCCCGAATGTCCTCATCCTCCTCCGCCACCTTTTGCCTCTCGTACTTGTACTGCTTAGACTTGGCAATGACTTCCTGCATGACTTCGTTCTTGGTCTTCTTGCGCTCCGGCTCTTGTGGTTTCTCCTCCATATCAGCTCCATATTCCTCATCGTCATCGTCAACATCAGATCGCCTGCGCTTCTTGCGCATGAGCTCTCCATCTGAATCGTCGTCAGAGCCTCCCGACATATCTTCTTTGAAGTCATCCGTGGCAAGATCCTGAATTCTCTTTCCACCGTGCGTCAAGCCAAACCCGCCCTCGTCATCGCTTCCCTCAAGATCGAACATCGAACCACCCTTCTTGCGCTGCTTTTCCAAAGCATAACGTTCAGTCGCACGCTCCTCCGGCGTCATGCCAACATCGCCCTCGCCGATTCTGCGATCCACAAGCCCACCAGTCTTATTCCTCCTGTTCAACTCGGGCAGCAAAGTAGCCCGGCGCATTTCCTCGCCGGCGCTCTTCGTCACACCAGGTCTGTGCAGAATGTCCTTGTAGCGTCCAGTCTTTCCAGAAGGCAAGCTGGCGCTCTCGAACTTGGCCGGGCGGGAGGCCTTTCGCATCTCGAAAGGGTTGAAAGAGTCGCGGATCTGCTGCATGGCGACATTGCGGTCGACACGTTCCTGGCCGGAGCGGCCTTTCTGTTCCTTTTTCTGCTTCTTCGACTTTTGGGGTCCGGTGACGCCCTGCTCACGCAGCGACGCCTTTAGGCGTTTAAGTTGCGACGCAGGCATGATGTGTGTTGTTGTGTTGATTTATTGCCTGCCGTCTCGTGAGCTGCCTGCAATTCAAAGTCGCGATCACTTTTTCTTGAAGCAAGTCGAGAAACCGGGGTCTGCTTTGCGCTAGGGCGCGGGATTGCCGCTCTACGCCCCACCTCCGGCCAGCATAATATTATGCTGGCTCTGGTCACAATTCCAAATACGTATGGTCTATATCTTCAGTATTCAGTCCTCTCTTGGGCGAAGGAGTGATATCATAGCATGGACAACCAGCAAAAATAACCAGTGCTTGGCTCTGTTTGGCACATTAGTGTAAGTTGGGCAACAAACAATTTTGAGGCGAAGACTTGTATGAGTAACACACATTTGGACATTGCGTCCAACGATATTCCACCAGCTCGGATCTGAGGACAGAGGCAAAGTAATGTATATGAGGATAGGAAGGGTGACAGTGATGCAAAGTGTCAAGCCATTGAACTGCCTTCTAACGACGAAACTCGTCGTGAATACGTCCTGCGATCTGAACAATGATGTCCAGCACAAGTATAAACTTGGTATAAAGAAGAAGAGGCCGTGTAGCCGTTTTTCGAATGTAAAAACCCTGCAACAGATGTTGCTTTCGAACCCATGGCAGCATCAAGGGTCTGCCGCATGACATGATCTTGTTCATGTATGCCAGGTCCTCTTAGCTGGTTGCGGTCCAATTGTGCATGGATCCCTCTGTTCGCAGAGCACCAAGGCTGGCTCTGCTGAACCATAACAAGTCGGAGACGCAGACCAGACTCCGCCGCACTCTAGAGCCCTACCACGCAGGTGACCCCTCGCCATCCTAACATTACACGCACCAAGACTCGTCTCAGCACACCCTAGCCATCTCCAGCAGCCCCCCAATCAAGCATTACAAAGCCCATAAAACAGCGTCCAAGTAAGCACAAACGACATCAGCCCACCAAAAAGATCTCCAATCCAGAAGTCGCCCAGCGGGCGGAAAAAGTAAGCACCAGGATCGCTGTTCGCTTTCAGCGAGAAGACCAGTAGTGAGACGACCGCGGTTCCGATGAAGTAGAAGAAGAAGCCAGGCAGCGATTCCAGGCCGAGAGTGCCGGCGGCGACGCCGAAGAGCGAAGCTGTCAGGGCGCGGATGTTGGAGACGGTCTGGTGCGGCGGTGTCAGTTTTTGATATTCGTTATCTCTCTGACGTGACGTCGTCTGGAGGGCTGTGCGATCGGGCTATGTGTCTGCCTGATATGCTGGGTCAGCCAGGAGGGGGACTTACACGGGCGTTGTGGCCGACGCTCTCGCCTACGATGGGCTTGAGTGCGAGTTCGCGTTCGTCAAGCATCGTGATGACGGAGGACGAGGTATCGTCTCACGGGCCTTGTTGTGTGAAGTGGCGATTCGGAGCCACGTGGGTGGCTTATGTTATCGGATGATGTGAGGTCGAAAGTCACTAGCGCGGCGTTCTCGATATGTCCGTGATGTCCGTGGTGTTGCAGTCTCGCTCGGGGTTCGGTTTTCGCTTGGAAGTAAAGAGGTACACTATTTGATCCGGGACTGAGTGTTTTTATGGACCTAGTGATATAGTTGCTTGTCTTGGAAATGTCTCGAGGTTGCAGCGTACGATGCTGAGGGTGGGCTTGTGAGGGAACGTTTCGGCTTCGACTTCGAAAGACTTGGCTGAGCTGCAATCACCCTAACCCTTACCCGATGACCTTGAAGTGACAACATAAACCAACTCAATTTACTCTTATACACTTGCATACATGGGCATATCTGTTATTACATGTACTCGGGTGGATGAGAGTATCTGATCATACCTTAAGGCTTACAGACACGGGATTGTAGAGCCTTGTTTACTTGGTCAATTGGATCGTTCGTTCAGCCCTGAAGGGTTGATGGAAACTGCTGCCATAGTTTACGCTTGTACATGCAAATCCACAACCATGTGTACTGTCGAGCAACTATTCGATCTACTCTGAAGCGCAACGAAGCGGGAGCTTCAACGACAAGACAAGCACAGTATATTGGACAGAGCTATCATCTAGATCTACATATAGAGACTTCGATCAGTCCCACGAGATAATCCATATGCTTCATCGTATATCTCTCGGCACCAGCGTTCAGATGATATACTATCGAAAAAGTTTACCATAGTCATCCAAATACCTGCGAATCGATTAGTTTGTGACCCGCTCAGCTCACACTGACAGCCCACTTACTTTTGCAAGTGTCTCGGCAACGCGTAGTCTTCTACATCAGACGCCCTCTGCAGAAGTTGCAAAGCACGACGGAAATACTGTTGGTTTGTCCTGGGGCCGGAGGCATTGCCAAGAGACATGTATGCTTCTGCTGCCTAGATGATGGTGAGTACGCTGCCGAGCGAAAGTGACAGTCTAGGCAACATACCTTAGCCAGCAAGTCGCCAGACATGGCGTCCTGATTCGAAGCCGCAGCAACAGCTCGTTCCAGATACTCCGTAGCAGGCTGAAGCAATCCTCTTGCCTCCACGTAATCAGCGGTACCGACTCGCCGCTCAGCCTCTGTCGCTGACTCAGATCGTGGCGAACCACTCGCTCCGGACGAAGAACTGCCCTGCGAAGCATGTATGCGCGCTAACGCAGGCTGCGCTCGAGAAAGCCACATTTGTCCGAGCCCTCGAAGAGCCGCAAGGTTTCGTGCGTCTCGTTGGAGCAGGGCAAGCCACTGTCGCGAACACCACGAAGCAATGTCCACGACAGCTCCGTTGTCGACGTCTTTGAATGCGAGGATCTGGAGCGTGGCGACGATGGGGACTTGCTCTGGTGTTCGTGTCGGTTCTTGCATGAAGGTGGTGCTGTCCAGCTGTGCAATAATGGTGCGAGCCAAACCCAGAAAGTTTCGCCATTGCTGGGGCGAACATCGTAGCATATTGCTGATTTGGTTGGTGGCAGCTTTGCAAGCGCCAACACGCTGTTCTTCGCTCATGGTGATGTGGTAGCTGGAGAAGTGAGGATGCAAGTTGATGGTGAAGTATTGCTACATCTAGGCATCAGTATTCCCAGTCCTCAGTCGACCTTTTGTACGCTCAGGACATGCAGAATCGCCAACACTTCGCGTTCGCAGTCTCTCTCGGAGTGTTGGTCATGTCGTTCGAAAGCAGGTTCGTCATTGCAGAATCGGAACCGCTGCTTCACATCTCGCTTGTGGGTACTGTATACCAGTTTGACGAATGGTGCCGTTTCTACCAAGGATTATAATGCACGCAAGGGCGAGATCGATGACTTGCGAGGTACTAGAGATCGCGAAGAGAGGGAGTAGCGCGTTAGTGATTATGTCAATAGTGCTTCGCACGCAGGATGGTTGCGACCGAGAAGGCCCGTGACTGGCGCCATGCCTGGGGTCGCATGGGGACTAGTAAGTGATATGGTGGCTATGTCCACTCGGGGAGAGCGAGCACTATGCTTATTTCGTCCGTGCGAGATTGTCGGCCAGAGCAAGTGCCTCTTGGGGATATCTATCATGAAAGGATCGACGGTATGAGGCTGAACAAGTGCTAGCAGCAGCAGGCATATGATGCGAGTGAGCCTCGAATGTTGCCTGTGATGACATATTCTCGCAAGATTACTATGCCAGAGTCAGAGCTCGCCCATGCGATGTGTGGTCGCAGTGGTGGAAGTGAGGTTGCACTGATTACGAAGCACCGAGTGCCGAGAGTCTGCGAGATCCCGGATTAATCATCGTAGCCTGGACGGTGGCCCACAGGCATGGAAAGGGTAGAATAGTGGCGACAATACATTGGACGGCACGACGAAGAGGCAATAAGTTGATGTTTTACTGGAAACAGACGAAGTAGAGGTGCGTGGAGGAGTTTGGATGTCTCGATCCTCCGGACGTCACTTCCCCTTACGTCCGCGCGGCTGCAGAATCGCCGGGCTGCCGATACCAGACAGTGACTCTAAGACATGATTAATAGGTGCATATGACTGGATCAGCTACGCCGAGTTCCAGAAGCCGTTACCCACGAGGTATGACCGGGCGTTTGTTGTCTCAGTGTTCCCTATAGGGATCAGTGATGGCGTGCACTAAGGACAATCTGCCGGTGGGAGACAGGAAACGGCTGTACATGATGACATCGTCGCGAGAAACGGTGCACTTGCATGTACGCAATTAGCGGGATGAAAACAAGATACCTGCAATTTGCTACTCCTTGAGCAACAACAGAGAAGAGTGAGTTGCTGAGTCTCGGTGTCAAAGTCGTATGGGCAGCAGATCACCATCACGTGCAAAGGGCATGGCAATTAGCCAAAGTGCATGTGGCCTCTTCGTCTTCACGCGTGGGCGCAGGCCCGCTAAAATAAGGCTGCGCCCCGGAATTGCGTCTGGAAAGGGTCCACTTCTTCACCGTCGAGACCTTGGACCTTGCACCGCTCCCCCTGTTCGTAACACAGACCACCACTACTGAACGCATCCGTGACATCCAATCTCATGGGGGAGCCTCCACACAACAAACACCACCTAGCAACCACCCCGACCTTGCATACTGCTCACCAACATTCTATCTGGAGCCCTGCAATACACCAATATCCACCACTTGATCATCTCTCACGCGACCAATAAACATCATACCACCGGCGTGCCGAGGAGACGCTGCCGTCAGATCATGGAATGGAGCCAATCTACGCCCAAGGCACTCCTCTAGCTGCCTACCTTGAAGGTGTGTCTACCTCCCTACCCTGTTCGCCGTATACTTGTGGAACCGGACCTTGCATAAGCCAACTCGCATGCACCTCGCTGACAGTAGAGTCACAGGCGAGGGCTCATATGACCCGAACACCGACAGCGAACTCGACCACAGCCCCTCACTTCGTGCCCAGGATATAGACGAGCCTGTGTCTTTCGCACCCTCGAATAAACTCCCCTTGCCATCGCTACGCTCACGACGAAAGATCCTCCCGCCAATACGCACACCTTCAACAATAACCACCGGAGCCTCCCTGGCTCGCTTTCACAATGCCTGGTCGACCGCCGTGAACTCTCGGCTTGGTCGTGTTGAAAACGAAAAGTTTCTGGAACACTTCCGATATATCCTGGTAGCATCGCAGCTCTTGAACGAGTATCTCGACCAGGGCTCTCTACCACCACCAACCTCTGTGTCGGGACCAGGGAGCGATGGTGTGGCGAACGAGCCGGCCATTTTGACCGACACGAAAAGTTTATACGGCGCCGCTGCCACAGCGGCTGCTGCGTTCGCAGTGGTATGGCTAATACATTGGGCGAGGTCGGCGAAGGGAGGATATCTTAGCAAGAGCCGCATAGCACTCGTTGTGACACTGTTCGCACTGGTCACCCTGGTCGCATATGCATATGTCAGAAGGCAATGGCTGAAATACCTCCGCCATCAAGCAGTCGGTGCTGCGACAAACCTGACGAATAACTGGCAAGCTTTTGAAGTTTCAAGCACGAGTGCTTTGCAGTTCATTCAAGAAGTCGAGCTGGTTTCCAAGGGCTACAGGTTGAGCACGCCACTCCCGCCAGTATCAAGACTCGAGGACAGCGGTCCTGCCAGGCGATGCGCCCGACTGCGCAAAATGCTTCAGAAATCTTATGCTTCATTGATACCAGCTTGTATCGCTGGAATTGCCACTCTGCGCTCGATCATAGACGAAGATGACCTGGACAGATACTTCGAAGTCTACGATATCAATGCTCAGGATGCCCAAGAAGCTTCCGATGCCGATGGTCTGAGCATACTCGATGACGACCCAGAATCACTCAAGTCGCTTCGTGTGATGAGCTATCGCGCTAGTGTTCTTCGCCGAGTCACCATATCCGCTCTCATGTCTTTGCAAGCGGACGGCAGCAAGCCAGATTTCACACGGTGGCGCACGGCTACTGAGCTGTTGTTCTCGCTCAGCAGCAACTTGGCCAGCTCAGCAGACAAGGTCCAGTCCGTTATGGCAGAGATGGAAACTCTTACCGTCCCGTTGACACCGACTATCAAATCTCCAAACTCCGCGCCCGGCCGCGACAACATGCGCAGTCAAGTGCGTAAGATTTCAGCGCTGTCCTCCGGCATCCGTAGTCTACAAGCGAAGATGCAAGTTCTGAGAGAAGAGACCAAGAGTTCGATAGAATCATCAGACGACCTCACTGATCTGGGACCAAATCTGATGGCGCAATATGATTCCATCGGCACCGATCTTAAGGAACTTATGCAAGCTTGGGAAGCCGGCAAAGCCAGCCTACAATCAAACATCACACGTCAAGAGAAGCGTCTGTCAGCGGTCTCCAATGTTTCTGGCCTGCGCTCACCCGTGTCCTCCCTTGGCGGCCTCACAGCCGTTGACGAAGATGGCGACGGCTCACCTGCCAATGCTCTTCGACTGCTCTCTGGCGATGGAGATGGCATGGCCTCGAAGCGCTCGAGTATTGTCACAACTCCCTCAGAAGAAGGCGAGGCTGTCTTCGAGGCCATCGCGATGCCTAAGAAGCGATCTTCTCTGACTCGTGAGGAGAGGATCACGCAGATGCACCAAGAGCGCGAGCGACGCACAAGTCTGATGGCTCGACGCGAAGCCAACACCAGCATGATGAAAGAACTCGAGAATGTGATTACCTTACGACCTAAGAAAGGCATCAACGGTGCGACTCGCATCACGTCGATATGAACTGAGCTGAGCGAGACTGGCGACTAAGTGCTGCCCACGCTTCAGCTTCAATGCCTCTTTCCTTCCAATTTATCTTGTCATTTTGTTGTTTATGCGCCTCTTGCATATTTTTCTTTTTTTCCTTCGCGCTATAATTCAGGGGAGGGATCCAGGGACCTCCAACAGCAAGTAGGACATGGCGCACCTCACGATTCCGCATAGCAAGCCACGAGATACCCGTCGGCGGACAAGCCGCCTAGCGAGCGAGCAAGCAACTACGCATCCCTTATGTACTTTCCAGATCACAAACCTAATGAACAGACCATGAAATTTTGAACCACTGTGGCAAGTATTCCAATAAAGACTGACTCCTCATGTTGATAAGAACGACGCCCTGAACGCATGCATGGATTGATGCTATTCCTGGCCCGCTTAGCCGCGATCCTCCTAGAGGCGTGCGCGAATACAATCTCGTTCAGCCGCAAGTCAACCAAGCTTCCCAAAAACAAAGGAATATAAGCTCTTCTAGCAACCAGTAAACCATGAACGACATTCCCATCGCAATAAACGCCAACGGAGCAGAAACCCCAATCCCACTCTGTACAAAATGCTACACAGAGGCTTTCAGCCTAGAATCCTGGACAAAACTCCAGGGCCTGCACCCAAACAAGACAGGCCGCCACGGCAAATCCAGCGATCCCGTGCATGATGGCGAATTCGCGTACACCCACGTCTATATGAACAACGGCGACGAGAGTCTACCGCACCAGCGCGATCCGATATTGCGCCTGCGACGCCGCGTCGAGGACTGGACGCTGTCGAGGGAGTTCTGTTGTCTGTGCCGTGTTGTTTGTGATCTTGATGAGGGAGGGAGATTGGGGGGAGGGGAGTATGTTGATGCGACTGTGGATTTGCAGCTTTTTTATGCGAAGGTGCAGAGTGGTGTTAGGTTGCCTTGGCTTTTGAGTGTAAGGTTGGAAATTGAGCGGAAGGGAGGTGTTGGGGATAAGGGATTGTGGCAGAGGCGAAGGCTTTTGGGTATGATGTTTGAGGATGATGAGAGGGTTGAGCCTGTGAATGGATATGATAGTGTGGAATCGGGGCTGGATGAGGGACCATCATCCGTCAACGTCGGTGACCCCAATATTGGGGCACGTGGGCTTCTCGATGAAGCACGCATGTGGATGGAGGAATGCGAAGATAGTCATGCTGAGTGCGCGGCGCTGACATCAGTGCTCTTACCGACACGAGTTCTCCAAGTGCACGCCTATGAAGATACGTTCACTGTCAAGCTGGTGGATTCCACTGAGAGCAGAAAGCGCGGCAGCTACACGGCACTATCGTATGTCTGGGGCACGCGGCCAACTCTTCGCCTGCTTCGGAGTAATGGTTCTGCTTTCCTCGAGAATGTCGCATACGGAGACCTCCCGAAGACGATGCAGGACGCTGTGCGAGCTACATGCGCGCTCGGCATCACTAACCTCTGGATCGACGCTCTCTGCATCGTACAAGACGACGACGCCGACAAGGAAATTGAACTCCCTCACATGGACGAATACTACCAGCACGCATCAGCAGTAATATCAGCATCAGGCGCCTCAGATGCCCACATGGGCTTTCTAATGGACCAACCATCCAAAAGCGAGATCTACGCAAACGCAAGAGCCCGAACCGTCTTCACGCATCCGAAATTCGGAGCTGTGCCATATCGCATCCCGTTCCGAACATCGATTGGTATTACGACGTGTATTCTCGATGTCCACCCTTCTCTTTACAATCATGATGCGGAGCCGATCAACAAGCGTGGCTGGACGTTGCAAGAGTCCGCTCTAGCGAACCGTCTGCTGATCTTCCCCAGCACCGGTGGTCTGATAGCACGGTGCCAAAAGCATGTGCGATGCTTTGGCGAAGCCTTGGGTGATCCCTTCCACGAAGAGGCAGGACTCGGAAGCCGCACCGAAAAGATTGCTAGTGCGGAAGATGATATTAGAAGCGACGATGAAAGCGACAAGGGAACGCCGGATGTGCAGCAGACTGATACGACTGTGAGCGATGCTGAGCAGGTAGACGAATACCAACATGAGGCAAGCGAGGGTTCTTCGGAAATGCTGGAACAGATACTTCAGGCATCCTGGGACTTCGAGCAGGAAATGAGCCGCAGAGAGGCGCAGCGCTTAGCAATTTCTGGCGAGGAAGAGGCACTTGAACAGAAGAAAGCTGCCAAGATCGCGATCGTGGTAGCTGAATGGTTAGCCACGGTGCAAGACTACACGCGACGGAACTTGACCAATCCGGGAGATATACTCATAGCTCTCGGTGCTTTGGCAAAGGGGTTTCATGACAAACACGGACACCTCGTGGGATCTTACGCTGCCGGTCTGTGGAAAGAAACCCTGCTAGAATGTTTGATGTGGCACACCTCAACCCAAGGCCATCTGGACAACGAAGAGCCCGAAATGTTCTCCACAGGCCTGAGACACCATCGCCATGCTCCGTCTTGGTCCTGGGCCTCGTGCGGGCGACCGGTCACATTTCAAATAGAAAGAGAGCCGGACCTTGTGATGCACGGCAAATCGGAAGAGCCGAAGTGGTGCTGTGAAGTCTTGGACTGTGTGATAACGCCTCGCAGCGAGCTGAATCCGTTCGGCGCTGTGATCGGAGGGCATCTAGACATTAGAGGCATGCTTCTGCCGATCGAGC
>Ga0265797_10009800_pt1 | contig 12320 bp, 12 predicted proteins | sample P2T30metagenome_FD_192433 | JGI IMG/M metagenome (GOLD analysis project Ga0265797, IMG submission 192433) | Plant litter microbial communities from East Loma Ridge, Irvine, California - P2 T30 | ecosystem: Environmental > Terrestrial > Plant litter > Unclassified | place: USA: California... | reverse complement strand
CTGTTCCACGGCTGCCTGCTCGCGCCCCTCGTGCTGCACCCAAGGCTAAGCGCACGCCTCTTACTCAGATCCACGACTCATTCGACACCTCCCCCACCACCAAGTCAGCCTCTCCCAAGCCGGCACGACCAGTCACCAACCGCGACGACTCTGACTACACTGCCATTCCCGACTACGCCCCACCCCTCGACACACTGCCCAAGGGCAATACCAAGGCGCTCAAGGCTGAGTGGAAAGGGCAAGCGCTCTCGCTCGCCGACGATCCCGATCGCGAGCTGCTGCACGAGGCTGAGTTGAACCTCGCTGGCACACTCCGCCTCAACTGCGCCACCTACCTCACCAGCAAGCGACGCATCTTCCAGGCCCGCATCGAGGCTCTCAAGATTGGCAAAGAGTTCCGCAAGACAGATGCCCAGCAGGCGTGCAAGATTGACGTCAACAAGGCTAGCAAACTGTGGCAGTCATATGACCGTGTAGGCTGGTTCAACCCCGACTACTTCCGCCAGTACCTCTGAGCCCGCATCGCATAGCCTTTTCCATTCTTTTTCCTCTTCTTGGTTACGATGCATCAAGTTGCACTTTGCATCTCGCCGGCCCACCCGACTGGGCTCGCTTTCTTTTGGATAAGACTGGTATGATTTACAAGGAGTGATGGATGTCCTCCTCCGCATGATATTACGAACGGCGTTTCGATGGGTTTTATGGATACTACTGTTGGCATGAACAGGTGTTCGGGAGTGGATACTGTCCTCCCTCATGGCGTTTTTGGGCTTCTCGACTTTCCTTTTCTTTATCTAACGGCATGCGATACCCCTCAGCTCCCACCAACGAATGTTGTAGTCCCGTGTGGACATTGTCGCCGCAAATGCAGGCTTTCTATCATATTTAGTACTAGACCAGAATGCACTATCTCACATAACATTGACTGTTTCACGCAATGCCTTTGCGTGACCACTGTACTGTCCGTTGATCAATTGATGGCGTATTGCGCTGCTGCTGCAATGACGAGTCCGTGATACGTCCGTGAAAGGCTCAGGGTCTCGGGCGGGGATGCGTAAGCTCCACAGGCGTGCAGGCGTGGCGCGGCTGCTCTGTCACTAATTTGGGACAACGGCTTGGCCGACCTCAAACCCGCGCGCTCCCACCACTCCTCCCGCCCGCGACGACTACCTTTCACTCCACCAATCGACTCGCCGAGTCGCGCGGAACCGCCCATCATGTCGCGCACACAACAGGTCGAGCACACCGACTCCATCAGCAGCCAGGACCCCAGCCGCGACGAGCCGAAGAAGACCAAGAGCAGGAGGCCGCCGAGTAAGCCTGATATGGGACATGCGCGAAGGAGCACATTGCTGATGGGAGACTAGATACTGCGTTCAGGCAGCAGCGCTTGAAGGCATGGCAGTAGGTGGAATCATGGCGGCAGATGGCAATACCCTTGACTAACCGCGCAACAGGCCCATCTTAACGCCGAAGACCGTTCTGCCTCTCTTCTTCATCGTCGGGGTTATCTTTGCCCCCATCGGCGGGCTGCTTCTCTATGCTAGCGCGCAGGTCCAGGAGATCTCAATCGACTATACAAACTGCAACTCGACCGCGCCCGAAGTTCCCGTAGACTTCAATCCGAACGCCGAAAACCCGCTCAAATCGATACCCGGCGGCAGAGTGTCCGCGACCTTCAGGTCCAAGGAAGATCCCCAGGCGATGTGGGGTTGGGGCCGCGAGAACTACACCTTCGAGTCCGGCGTTGAGCAAGAGACAAACGTATGCATCCTCAGCTTCAACATCCCAGAGGATATCAAGCCGCCGATCCTGTTCTACTACCGCCTCACAAACTTCTACCAGAACCACCGCCGCTACGTCAAATCTGTCGATATCCAACAACTCAAGGGTGATGCCCGCAGCGCCAGCGACCTCAGCTCGGGCGACTGCTCGCCGCTGGACGTAGACTCCGAGACAGGCAAGCCGTACTACCCCTGCGGTCTCATCGCGAACTCCATGTTCAACGACACATTCAGCCAGTTGACGCTGGCCAACCCCGCGGGTGGCACGAATGCCGGTGGCCAGAACTACACAATGACTGTGGAGGGAACGTCATGGAGCCACGAGGGCGATCTCTACGGCGAGACAAAGTACAAACCTGAGGATGTCGTTCCACCACCGAACTGGCAGGAACAATACGAGAATGGGCGATACGGCGATAAGCTACCTAACCTGCATACCTGGGAGCAGTTCCAGGTCTGGATGAGGACTGCGGGTCTGCCTACATTCAGTAAATTGTACCAGCGCAACGACAAGGATGTGCTGACTGCTGGTACTTATCGTCTCAAGATCTATGACCGTACGTTCTCCCCTCCCACCCTTTGTCTTTCCTACAACTCCCACTAACCCAACCCCCAGGCTACCCCGTCGACAAATACAGCGGCACAAAATCCATCCTCATCTCCACGCGCACCGTCATGGGCGGCAAGAACCCCTTTCTGGGCATCGCATACCTTGTTGTCGGCGGTATTTGTATCTTGCTCGGAGCGGTCTTCTTGGCTACGCATCTGATCAAGCCGCGCAAGTTGGGGGATCATACGTATTTGACTTGGAATAATGATCAGCCTAGTAGTGCTACTACGACGGGGAGGGCTGGTGGTGCGTAGATGAGAGATGCGCTTAGGCACGGTAACGCTTGAATTCCATCACGTCGTTCTTGGGCTAGGGCTGCATTCTCGTTGTTTTGGTTGATATCGTACTGTACGTATGCCATAGCCTTCTTGCTGTGCGGTTTGGGCGTTTGGGTGTTTGAGAGCGTAGGGACTAGAGTATAGTCGTTTTTTATTGACATTATCCAACTTCCATTTTACTACATTCAAAAGTCTCCCAGGGCTTGCCACATACTGACTAACTCTCAAGAAGTGGTGTTTGACAATAAAAAAGAGCTTCGGTAGCATGGCAGGGGTCAATGACCAAGATGGAAACGAAGCACATCGACATTCAGCATTAAAATGATTCCACTCCTCCATTCAGGCTTGCGACATGCCGCCTCCAAGCAACAATAATCGACTTCTATATACACATCCCCAGCTCGCCACCTCTCTAGCAAGAAGTCTTTCCCCCACCAACACTGCAAGCAGCACCACCCTTGCACACCTACCCATTAATCAGCTTCACCATCCTTACCAGTACAGATCTCGGCGAGGTTAAACTCACGTTCTTGCACGCATACCACGTTTTGCCATCGGCGCAGCATCCTGTCTTAGATGGGCAGTATCCCCATTGGTTGTTGGGGTCGCTGCCTTCGGATAGCTGGGCGTGGTTGGTGGTGAAGTGCTCGTCGTGGTCGAAACATTGCTGGGGGTGGGAGTGTTAGTTGGGTGGATGGGTATGGAGACGGGGGGATGGGGATGGGGATGGGGGAGGGGGTAAGGGGTCATGGGGGATGGGAGGGAGATGTACCCAGGCGGAGACGGAGGCCGTGGCGGTGAAGAGGAGGATGAGAGCGGAGATCTGCATTGTGCTGGCGTGTGAGAGTTAGAAGATGCCTCTCTTTGTGATATTGACGTTCAGGTTGGCGCAGGATGAGGAGGAAGGCAGTGGACAAAGCCCTTCTTATCAACCTTGAACGACAGCCATGTTGACCATTTTCTTGCATCCGCGACTCAGATTTAGCCACGATGTAAATGAATAGATTGCAATCGCCTCATCACGAGACGAGCGAGAACGCACGAAGAACTTGCTTCGGTGAGTCCTGATCTGCTCAGGTCCCTCTCGTATCTGGGAACAGCAAGTGTCGGCCCGTACCCCTGTTTTGAACCAACCTCCGCATGTTTGAGTCCAGCGAAGGCACGAAACGAAACAAGCTCACGATATCTCCACCTCCGCACTTGGCTTCAAAAGCTTTTTTTCATGCTTGGTTTTGTTGGTGTCGCTTTCGAATATGTATTGCTGACGCTTTCTCAGCCTCGTCTCCTAGATCTCTATCTCACCGCTCTTACCTACACTGTGTCCCTCGCTCGCTTCCTCGACTACCATTTCGCACATCCTCCTTCCCACTATGAAACTTCGGAGCGTTTACCCAATAGCAACTCGACATCAACTTGATAGATCCCTCCAAGCGAGGCAGCCTAGACTGTACGCAGTAGCTGCACGGCGTAATGCGCGGTTCGGCGTCGGCGTAATGCGCAGAGGGCTAATTTCACGACGCGTGTTTCTGCACGAGGTGGGATTCCACCAGTAGAGATGGAAGTTCGAGCGATATGGAAGAGGAGTTGTCGTTGAGGAGGGAACGAAGGGATTGTGCTATCGATGAAGAGGAAGGATCAATTAGGGTGGCAGGTGCGCTGCAGGCTACCTAGGTATGTTGTGTAATAATGAAAGTTGTCGGCACTGCAAGAAAACAGATTCTTCTAGATCCTGGAAATTCATTCACATTGACCTCAGTACCAGAGTATATACGCAATTCGTCTTCCACGTGGGATCTTGGTGGCCGCCCGGGGCGGGACACTTGGAAGTACGTGATTCTACAAGCGCCATTCGCGAGCCAACTCGTCGCGGTCAGGACGTCGTGGAGTGTCAGTGTGCTGGCATGACCATGACTTCTTGGTTCTTGTGGCGTTTTGTTCTGCTGAGCCTGCTGTACAGAATGATATCAGGGTCGGAGGTCCACCGGTGCGGGAGGACACACTAACACGTGACGAGCCTTGGCATCTCAGGAGGGCTTCGACTGTGTTCACGGTCGGAGCTCATAACATGAGCGCGCTCATGCGCTCCCATGGAGAACAACAATTCGCGCATCATGCTGTTCACATATTCAGTCGCGTCTCTAATTCCTTTTGTCTCTCGCATGTCGCCGTCGCACGAAGATGATTTCTCAGCCTTGCCCCGCCTTACGCCACGCTGCAGGCGGGCTGTGCCATCAGCATTGGGTGGGGGATGAGGCCGCAGCCTGTCCCAAAAGCTCAGCTTTCGGATACCAGCCCTTCTTACTTCTTCTGCCACGTAGCAAGCTGCTGTTAATACTTGCAAGAAGCCCATTACTACTATCGCGTCTACCAGCCCGACTTTGCACTACACCTAAGCCTACTGACTACGACATTCACGCCACATGAGCGAGCGGCCCCATTACGATGCGCCAGTGAGACCTTTGGAAGCCATCCATCCCCACCTACAACATTTCGCGCGCCGACGGACCGTTCAGCGACTAGCGGAAGGGAATATCTGGAAGAAGTCTTCGATAACAGGGAAGACTCTTCCTGATTAGCCAACCGCTGCGCGCTGTTGGCTCCCTCTGAACACATTCAGGGCCTTCGAGAGTTCCTGCCATCGCTTGCGTGCGCATGCAGATACAGTCACCTCACAATGCGGTTGATTCATGCGACAAGCGATGGAGGTTTCGCATTGAAGGAGTTTGGCGAGGAAGTTCCCGAATACGCCATCCTCTCACATACCTGGGGGATGGACGAGGTGTCCTTCGGAGATATCACAAAGCTCAGCAGTGTATCCGATAGTGAGGTCGAGACCGAAGCGATGGCAAAGAAAGGAGGGGGCTGGGACAAGATCCGCTTCTGCGCACAACAGGCAAAGAGAGACGGTTTAGAATATCTCTGGGTAGACACGTGTTGCATCGATAAGAGCAACGGCGTGGAGCTCACTCAGGCAATTAACTCGATGTTTTACTGGTACCAAAACTCGCGAAAGTGCTACGTCTTCCTTTCAGACATCGAAGGCAAGTCTCCAGAGGGAGACAGCCGGCCGGCATCGGAATGGAAGGCTGCATTCAGGGCGAGCAGATGGTTCACCAGAGGCTGGACGCTCCAGGAGCTTATCGCCCCGCACATCGTCGAATTCTTTTCATATGACGGAGTACTGCTAGGTGACAAAGACATCCTCAAGCAGACTATACATGAGATTACAGGCATCCCTGTTCACGCTCTGTCAGGAAGTGACTTGACGAATTTCAGTGTCAACGAGCGCTTCTCGTGGACAAAAGCTCGCTACACGACACTCGATGAGGATATTGTGTACTCCATGTTAGGTATGTTCGGGTGCCAACTCCCACTGATATATGGTGAAGGCAGAGAAAGAGCATCCCATCGACTAAAAAGTCAGATTGCGAGAGAGGTTGAGGTACGTAGATGGCTTAAAGCGCCCAACCCATCCGCGAATCACCACAAAGCGTACAAGCAGCGACAGGCTGAGACCGGGCTCTGGCTGCTACAAAGTGAGAAGTTCAAGAGATGGAGAGAGGCAGCGGCGTCGAAAATATGGCTTCATGGAATTCCAGGATGTGGAAAGACTGTTCTCAGCTCTATTATCATTGAGCACCTGCTGCATCACTACCACAACGACGCTACTGTGGCGACGGTTTATTTCTATTTCGACTTCAACGAGGCAAAAAAACGAGACCCGGAGTTGATGTTTCATTCCTTACTCCGTCAACTCCTGGATCAGGGGCGCGTAGTACCAGATAACTTCTACACGCTGTTCTCGTCGTGCGGGAACGGTCAACAACAGCCATCACTGTCAGTACTTCTGATCATGGCACGACAGTGGATGCGACACTTTACGCATGTCTACATCGTCCTTGATGCGCTCGATGAGTGTAACCAGCTTCCGGAATTGATGGACATACTTCAGAAAATGGCGGAATGGCAGCTCAACAACGTACATCTGCTTATGACCAGCCGGAGAGAACGTGGTATCCAGATGCCCTTGGAGAGTCTCGTCTCGGAGGATAGCATCGTTTGCGTTGAGAGGGGCATGGTGGATAACGACATACTAGAATACGTTAAGAAAAGGCTGCCTAATGAACCTCGGTTATCAAGATTGGGTAATGGGATGGAGCAAGAAATTGAGACAGCAATTATGAATAGGGCTCAGGGGATGTATGCACGTCATGGCCCCATCCGCTTAGCCCAGGCTAATGCTATCGTAGGTTCAGAATGGCCGTATGTCAACTTGACACGCTGGCCAGGTGTACCACTAAACGGCAGCTGCGTCGGTCACTAGCTACTTTGCCAAGGACGCTGGACGAGACATATGACCGGATTCTTACCACCATAGAAAAAGAGCACCGCGTAGTGGTTATTCAAATTCTACAGTGGCTAAGCTTCTGTGCCAGGCCGCTCTCTCCAGGAGAATGTGCCGAAGTCGCGGCCATTGATGTTGCAAACGAACCTGTATTTGATCAAGATGACGTGCTAGCAGCCCCATTGGAAGCATCGGATATCTGCGACAGTCTAGTCACCATCTCAACGGACAAGGCAGAAGGAGGTTCAATGCCAGGCCAAGAGATCGTTACGTTAGCACATCACTCGATTCGGGAGTACCTTGTGTCAGACAGAATCAAGGAAAGCTCGGCAAGTCAGTACAGTCTGCGAGAGATTGAATGTCAAGTAGCAATAGCGAAAGGTTGTCTGGGGTATCTGAACCAGATCCCGCGGCCAGCCTCTGACGATGTTCTCAGGACCTCGGCGCTTGCACTCTATGCGGCGAAGTTCTGGGCTCACCATCTCCAGCGAACTGGCGATGAGATGAAAGAGGTGAGCAGACTTGCGATGAGTCTATTATCGTCGAATAATCCTGCGTATCTCATGTGGCTTCGGTTGCATGACCCGGACGATCCTTCAAGACGTCCAGACTTCAGCATCCAGCTCGAAAGTGTAGCAGAACCGCTTTATTACGGGGCTTTAATGGGCTTCGTATGGATTGTCGAGTCTCTTATGGAACAGGGCGCCGATGTCAACGCAGATGGCGGCAAGTTTGGTACTGCGCTGCAGGCGGCTTCAGCAAAAGGCCACCAGAGCATAGTGGAGATCCTGATCAAAGCCGGCGCCGATATCAATGCCTGGGGTGGAAAGCACGGCAACGCCCTTCATTCAGCTTTAGCTGAGAGCCACGTCGGAGTAGTAAAGCTTCTTGTCGAAGCAGGCGCCGACGTGAATACTCCAGGCGGAGAGTACACCAGCGCACTCCAGGCAGCTTCACATAAGGGGCACGAGGCAGTGATCGAGATTCTCGTCAATGCAGGCGCAGAAATAGATGCCCCCGGCGAAAAGTACGGCACTCCACTGCAAGCGGCTTCACTTGGAGGCTACAGTCAGATAGTCAAGTTTCTACTTGAATGCGGCGCCTACGTGGGTGCTTCTGGCGGAGAGCACGGCAGCTCACTACAGGCGGCTTCAGCTGGAGGCCATGAACAGATAGTCAGGATGCTGCTTGATAGGGACCCCGGAATCAACGCGCAGGATGGACGTTATATCGGTGCATTACAGGCGGCTGAGGAAAACGGAAACTCCGATGTTACAAAACTTCTGCTCGATGTCATCCACGTCCATGGTGGACTGAGGACTGCGCCGACCGATTCTGGCTATGCCTCGCAAAAGCAAGGAGAGAGTTTGGACGCTGGATCGATACAAAATTCCGAACTCCCAAGGGTGTCTTATCCCGAGGAAGATAAGGGCATACAAGTAGGAGAAACAGACGATATCTGGTCTGTAGCATCTGACCGCGAGAGTATCGGATCTAAAATCGCAACGAACAGGTCAAGGGTGGAACTTCTCGCAATCAAGCATCTGGCTTCGTTTTTCTCTCAACTAGAAGACCTGCGTTCCCTACACGAACTGGTGATTCAAAAGATGGAAAGAACAAGGTTCACGCAGAATTACAGAAGGATCCTCAAGTTTTACTATCGGAGACTACAGCCAGAGGCAGAGACCGATGCCGAGAAACAGATTACCAAAGTTCTTCGATCCAGGCGCAACAGAGAAAGTATAGCAAGCGGAATTGCGGATTACTTACAGCCTGTTGACGAGGAGGAAGCAAGATCATTAGCTGACATCGCGGAAATGTCAGCTGAAAGACAGTATCTCGATGATTATCTTGGCGATTGGCTGAAACAAGATGGTGGCCCATCAGATGAGGCCGTTCAGGAACTTATCCCTGATGACCAGTGTTCAGAGCCCAGCGACAGTGATAGCGGACTTGAAGACGATTCTGAAGCCGACTACATGAATATCAGTCGGGTACAAAGGTTCCTGCAGCAAGGCTCCGCGTTCCGCAGTCTCGTACTGGACATAAGACTCTTGATGTTACCGGGTCCTCTCCGCGACATAGTTGAGACAACACCAACGAGTTCGATACAGATCTTGGCCGAGAGCGACAATACTTGGGCGAACAGGACCAAGGCGTCTGTGGAGACATATACTGGGGGGCTCGAATGGGATTGGTGGCCCTTAGCACCCCGAATGCCAAGCTTGGACGTCGGGGAACGCTGTTTACAGTGGAAAGTAGGTGGCCTATCGCACTACATGAGACATTTCGTTCTAAGCTGATCGTAACAGTTGGGTAGGAGGACGTTGTTCGTGAAGATACCCCATGATCAAGCGGATGCCTTGCGCGAAATCATGAAGAGAACTGGCGAGCATCCACCCAAATGCCTTTGTTGTGTAGGCGCATCACGAAAGGCATCGGGCGTGACGATTGGGAGCACTTCGAGGCGCGCCTTCAACTTACTATGGAACAACAAATACAAAAGCGCTGCTTCAGGTGGTGCCTCCTCAAAAGCAGCTAGGACCTATACGCCAGTGGCCTCATCCTCCTCCACAACGCCTACTCCAGGAGGCACAGACTCAAATAGCGGGGTCATCGACAATGCTGGAAATATCAATATTCCCCAGACACAAGCATATCACGCGACATCGGGATCTACAACACCACCGACGGCGTCCAAGCGCGTCATCTTTGGAGTCCAGGGTGTGCGCAGATCTCTCGAGATTGAACAGCTCAGCATAATGGACGACACGAATGATCAGATGTTCTTCTCACAACTCAAAACCCAATACAAGAAGCACCGTTCGTATTTCGGGAGATTTCTGTCACCCTTCCGGTTTCGGCATTGCAACTTCGTGAAAGTAGGCCTTCTAAAACCATCATACCAAGCTTGAAAACTAATCTTACTAGTTCCAGAGACTCAACGTCAATCGCGTCTTTTCATGCGGTGAGGGCCAGCCAGACACTAGCGGATGTGCTAATGACTACGATTACTCACCCCGACATCCGACGGCAAAGATACCACTGATAGATCCGAAACTGTTCGCAGTCTGCCTAGAATCTTGCGACGAAGAGTGCATATGGTCTATCTTTGGGCCACGACTGCATGATTGCTATCAACTGTCGCCTTACATGAGCAGGTTGGCATGCATACCAAAGAAGAAGAGCGAGTTTGATGTACAGTCGGGGCAAGACATTGACGATGTGGCATGGGGTATCGAGGCTGACTACGCGCTTTCATTTTTTGTTCTTCTTATTTACCATCTCATTCCGATTTTGTCAGGTGTTGCGTACTGGATATGGCACCAGACAACTCATCCAGGCGATTGGCAGAACGCTTCAGTCTTGAGCATGACTATACTGACTGGCATGGCAGTCTTTTGGGTGCCATTCGCGTATATAAACGGCTCTCAGCTACGCGCTGGGAGTCGTTAAGATACAAAAGTGTTCGAAAGAACGAATACATTCCTCTCTTCCCCAACATCCCCTCATCCCTCCCCCTACTCATCATCCCTCATCCAAGCTATCTCCATCGGCTTTCTCGGCGACGGCCTCAAACACACCTCCAAATCCCTCCGCAACCACGCAACATCCTAAATTCCCTTCGCAACAACATACGTCCAGAGGCCGTACAGGACAAAATTTACGACCGATGTAGTATCCACATTTCCATGCCAGTAGTGGCTGATGAAGACCTTGAAATCCCGAAGAAAGGTTAGGATGTAGATGGCGAGGATGAACAAGAAGAGATATGGGGGTGTGGTAAATTGGGAGGGGTGGTAATAGTTGTGTGCCATGTGTGTCATGGTGCGTTGGGGTGAGAGCTTTTATGTGGCGAAAGTTTGCCTGGGAGCAAATGAAGTGGTGTGAGTGCTTGTCTTGGACTGTCTTGGATTGCCCAAGAAAGTTGTTTTTGCATGCGGGCAGAAATTGCGAGAAGGATGTACCAGCCTTCGTCCCGAATTGTCCAGCAAACTCCTACCTCCGCAACTTGACCTTCCCCTTCGCCAGCGCATTCAAATGATACTGACTCCCCATCCCAATCGGCCTCCCCTCCCACTCCTCCCTCCAAAACCTATCCACAACACCCAACTGCGGATCACCCCGATCATAAAGCGTCGTCTCCCTCATCAGATCCCAATGCTCCGCCTTCTTCCATCTCAGCAACATAGGCTTCAGCAGCCTCCCCGTGATATTCTTGTTCCGACACGTCGTCGCAAAGTCTTCGATCTGGCCGTCGAACCACTCGAGCGACGGATCGGCGGGCTGCCAGACAGACATGGACTCTAGAGCTGGCCAGAAGTCGAGGAGGGAGAGGGAGGCTTGGAACATGTAGGATACGTCCATGCGGGCGTTCATCAGGCACTGCACTTCCTGTTTTGACTCTTCAAATGTGAGGCCGTTGGGTAGGATGGAGGAGTCGAACGGAAAGGGGAGTTGGGCGTGCGAGAGATCGGGGCGTAGCGTGAGATGGCGAAGGTTTGGCGGAAATAGAGGATAAATATCCTTGGTGATGGAAAAGTCGACGTCGCCAGTGAGGAAGGGGAAGGCGACCTCCAGGGTATGTAGTTCGGTGAAGTCGGTGAGATCAAGGAAGCCGCAGAGTCTATCGCCAATGCGGGGTTGGGCGAAGAAGAAGGCGTCTGGGTCGGAGTATTCCGCGGTGAGGACTAGGACTTCTAGGGTGGATTGCAGGGGCCTCAGGTGCTCATTCCAAGCGTCGACCATGAGCAGATCCCCTCGTTGAGTAGTCTGTGCCTGTGCGTTGAAGTAGGAGTCGTACGTAAGAGACCTTAGCTTTGGCGTGCATTGGAACAACGACTTCAGACCCCGGTTAAAGGCACCCGAGTGTCGAAATACCAACGTAGTGATGTTAGTAGCTGTCGGAAAGGCTATCAGTGAGTGTGATATAGCCACACCATGTGCATGCGACTGCCCGCCGAGATTGAAAAGTTCGAGTTTCTCAATGCCCGGAATGTTTAGAAAGTGGCCGATCGGATTGCGGTTGTTGTCTCCGGGATACCAGACCCCAGTCTTGCGATCAACCATGAGAGATACTTCTTTGATGGATGAGAGGCGATCAAGAAGAACTTGCGATGGATAGCGCCGGTTCCAAAGAGTTCCGGGGTCGAGATTGCGGAGAACATTGTGGAGATGGTCGAAGGTGGCCTGCTTGTAGTCTGCTACGTCGAGTCGACGGAGTTTGGGAAGGACGAGAAGGGCAAGCGCTGCATAGGCAGAGTACTCGCGCATGTAGATGGCGTCTCTCAGATAGTCCCCGG
>Ga0265797_10009799_pt1 | contig 12320 bp, 26 predicted proteins | sample P2T30metagenome_FD_192433 | JGI IMG/M metagenome (GOLD analysis project Ga0265797, IMG submission 192433) | Plant litter microbial communities from East Loma Ridge, Irvine, California - P2 T30 | ecosystem: Environmental > Terrestrial > Plant litter > Unclassified | place: USA: California... | reverse complement strand
AGAAACGTCATCCCCGCGAAGGCGGAGATCCAAGTTTTAAGCACGCTACAAGAACATACCGCAGTGGCAGTGCAACCGACCTGAATCCCCGCCTGCGCGAACTGCTGTCCGGAATATTCATACGCAATGGTATGCACGTCATTCCGGCCTCGTTGGCCACCTTGGGGGGATTCAAGTGAGGTCACAGAATGTTCATTCACTTGCGTGGTCCGGACGTTTATCGACGGGCGGTTTTCAGGCCGCGAGCCGGCGACACTTAGGCCGGCTAACAAACCCGCGAGTTGCTATGTAGACAACAGTCGCATACACTGAGCCGTTTCGACCGTCCGCAATCGGCCAGAAGCGGACCTCTGATTAAGCATGGAAAATCTGAACCCTTACAATCGTTGTCAAAGACGAATATCTTCTCGACCGCCATGAACCGCCGGCTATTGAACGGCTGCGCGGCACCCTGCAGGACATCACGCTGGCCGACCGGTTGGCTGTGATCTACGAAGGCGGCGCTAAAGTCTACATTGAGGACAAATACCCACCCGACTTCCTGGACGAGCATATGAGTGTCATCGAGCACCGTATCGATCGGCCGAACTACAGCCATCTGCGAGCCTAGGGCGATTGGGTGAACGTGGTGAAGGGGGCGCGCGAAGAAATGCTGCAAGGATGCTGATTTATTAGCTTTTACATATGGTAGTCTGGCGAATTTGACTACTGACGCCAATGCACCCATCTTTCCGTCTGCAGCCCATCGAGGTTTCCAAAGAAAACCCATTTGCCAACGATAATTTAAATAGGAAGCCTATCGTCGAGTTTGTAGCTAACATTTTAGGCAAAACTGGCGGCGAGCCATTGGTGCTCGCGGTTGATTCGCCCTACGGGACAGGCAAGTCAATCTTTGTGGAAATGCTTCAGCATGAGCTTTCGAAGAAGAACTTCCAGATCATCCACTTCAATGCGTGGAAGGCGGATCATGTATCTGACCCTTTGATTGCTATGGTCGCCGCGCTCGACGAGGCATTTCCGAAAGAGGAGGCGTCTGTCGCCGGAATTGGCATGAAGGAGGTCAAGAAGTTCGCTACCGCTGTAATCAAGCGCGCTGCCATTCTTGGCGTCAAGGTGGGCACGGGAGGATTTGTGGATCTTCCCGATGGTATAGAAGACGCCGTCGTAGATGCCGCTACGGACACCACCACTGATCTCATCGAAGCATTCGCGAAAGAAGAACAAGCAGCCAAATGTTTCAGAACAGAGCTTGAGAAACTAGTTGCCAGCCTACCCGAGATGCAGAAGGAACCCACGCTGGTATTCTTCATCGACGAACTGGACCGATGCCGGCCGGACTTCGCAATGTCGCTCCTAGAGCGAATCAAGCACATGTTCGACGTGCCGAATATCGCATTTGTGCTGTCGGTGGACAAGAGACAGCTTGAAGCAGTTACAGCGGCGGTCTACGGCGAAAGGATCGATGCTGAGGAATATCTGCGTAAGTTCATTGACCTTGAGTTCGGCCTCCCAAACCCGCCGAAGGCCGAATTCATCAAAGGCGCCATAAAACGGGCAGGACTGAACCCTGTTTTTGACCGACGTAACATCAATGAGAGAGACCACATCGTTCGATTCGTATCGGTTATGTCCGACGCCTACGGCATGAGCCTACGCGCCATCGAACGTAGCATTGTCCGCCTCAAGCTCGTACTGTCATTTACGTCTGATGATCACGGGATCTATGCAATCCATACTTCGCTTCTCATTGTCTTGCGTTCTGTTGACAAGCCAATGTTCGACAAAATCGTAAACAGGCAGATTGGCCCCCTCGATGCAATGGATTATTTCCGGTCTTTGCCTGGTGGCCGCGGTAAGTTCGATGCGGACGACGGAAATATCCTTGAAGGACTTCTTATCGCGGATCTATGGGATACCGAGTCCATCAATACTTACCGCCTTCAGCAAAATACGATCATGCAACGCCAGGACAGCACTGACGCAAGCCGAAACAACGCACAGCACAAGATTGCAATTTTGGATTCATTCACTCAGGATTGGGATGCTCGTGGAAGAATGAAACGGGTAGCAGCCACGATCGATATCGCCGCAAATATCCGCGACTAAGAACGCTAACAAAAAACTTGCTACATACCACCAGCATATGAGCGAGCACACAAGCAACAAGAGTGCCTAATACATGTGTGCTCGTACGTGCGCTATCGCCTCAAATTAGTAGGAGCATTCGAGAGGCTGTTGGATTGTTACTACAGTAGAGCTCCTGGCATAGCGTCAGTATTCGCTTTGGGGCGGTACCGGACGGTCACGGCCACCGCTGGATTTTCGACGTAGCAACCTGTTATGCTGGACTAAACGACCGGGCCCAGCCAGGATAGGGCATTGCGCGCTGCAGGCTGCGATGCGGTCCGGCCCGGGAAGGCGAGCGGCACCAGCCGCGCCGGCCGCACTGAGCTGGCGACCCTACCATATTTCCTGCGGCGTATTGCAGTTAGCGAGAGCCGTCGAACGCGAGCCGGCGCCGTCGAATGCAGCTTGAATGCAGATAATGTGAGCATAATTCTCCCTAACTCGCAGTTGATTTGAGCCGAGTTCGGCGTCAAATGCGAACATGGTCCGTTTGAAATGCGAGCCGCTACACTTAGGGTGTCTCGGTGGCAGTGGCTCTGTTGGGCCTGCCTGTACAGTACAATCTTCCTGAGTTATCTCAATATTTATCTTCTTCAGAAACGAAAGCGCATGAAAACAAAGATTTTTATTTCGTACGCATGGACATCGGACGCACATCGTCAATGGGTTAGGCTTTTAGCAATTCAATTACGATTGCTTGGTTATGCCGTGTTGATTGATAGTGCCCTGGCGTATGGGGCTAGCTTGAGCAATTTTATGCGAGAAGCCACGGAAGCTGATCGTGTGTTGATGATTGTCGATGAAAATTATGTCGAACGCGCAGACCATTGTCCGAAGTCAGGAGTGGCTGTAGAGAATCAGTGGATCGAAGGCGTATTCGGAGAAAAGCCAGTATCTTGGCTTTCAGTTCTATTCGTGGGCAACCCGCGGTATAGCCTGCCAATCTGGATAAAGGATCGGCGCCCTAAGGGTTTCGACTTTAATTCAAATCCAGAGCAGAATGAATTTCCTGGGATTGAACAGATGGATGATCTCTGGCGGTGGGTAGAGGGGTTGCCAGCGGACAAAGAGCACGCGCTTTCAGCAGCAATGCTTCTTGATCGGATGGGGCGACTTGAGCGCATTGATGTTATGCGCGATCCAGCAAACTATGCGAACCCAGCGCTTAAGGACCGTGTTACGTTTCGCCACCAGGACTACCAATATTTCACAGTGGGTCACCGTGATTACGCGTTCAAAATAATGTTTAGCGCTCGTGGTAATGGGACGGTGGCCGTGTATATCGATTGTGGTCTTAAGGCTATCGGGCTCGTCACAGCTCCCGACATTGATCTCAGCAACGTCGAGACTTTTCTGGGACCATGGCGTGTCGTGGATGCTGGTGCACAGCAAAGCGTTGTAATGATGAATCTAATAGGGGCTTTATGCATCATGAAGATCGAACATGTGCAAGATGAGGTTTCTGCTCCGGCAAACCATCGACCAGAGGTGACGTTTAGCTATGAAATCTTGACGGATCGGTAGGTGGTTCATTTGTCGCGAGCACGTCAGCACTGATTGTCAACTCAGGTAGGCGGCCGTCTGCTTTGGGTCGGTTCCTGCTCTTCGTGACAGTCCGCGACTTTTGCGCCTTGGTAACCTGATATGCTCAGCTGAACGGTCGGGTTCAGCCATAACTGGACATCTACGCTTCTGACTATCGGAGGAAATTTGAAGACGCGTTTTGCGTTTGTGGTATTCGCTGTACTAACTGGCTGCGCTAACGAAGAGACTCAGGTCAAGAAAGCTAGCTCGGCTATTGCAACCAGGTCCCCTTGGACTCAAAATGCGGCGGCGATCTCGCCATATGCCGATCTGATCAGTGACCAACCCCGAGTACCTTTAGCGACCGATTTCGACGTCGCGTGGGACGGCATCGCACATGGAGGCGACATAAGATGGGAGTGCCGTGGAGTCCCTAGCGGAAAATTTATCGCCAACTCTCTGTGTGCAGATAAACCAATGGTCGACTTACGATGGCCAGATAAGAATGCACCTTCAAGTTATGGCGGCGTCATTGTTACTGACTAGGCGTCTAAGGGCTGCTTTGGGTCGGTTCTAGCCGTTGGTGACAGCTCGTGATTTTTCTTGCTTAGTCGCCTGATATCCTACATCTGAAATTTCTCCCTGGAACTGAAATATCTTATTTCCCTTAAATTGGATAACGAAATTCATGACATTTACCACAGCAATCATCACCTGCTTGAAGAAGTATGCAACTTTCAGCGGTACAGCTTCTAGACCTGAGTTCTGGTGGTTCTATCTATTTGGCGTACTCATATCTCTCTTAACGTACTTTACGCATGAGACAATCAGTGTGATTGTTTCGTTCGCTTTACTAATTCCAACGATTTCGAGTGCCTCTCGTCGTCTGCATGACACGGATAGAAGCGGGTGGTGGCAACTTAAAGCTTTCATTCCATTCCTTGGAATAATTGTACTAGCTGTATTTTTAGTGCAAAAAGGTAGGCCCAATCGATACCTCGGAAGCAACAATGTAGATCGTGCCCCGGTTGGCAGCAATTGATTTTGCGTCGTGGTCAACGTCGGCTTTGGGTCGAAACCAGCCGGTCGTGACAATTCGAGGACTTTCCCACCCGGCAAGCTGCTAACGTGCTCCGACGGCCTAGATTGGGCTAGTAGCAGACTATAGGTTCGCGGCTAGCCTGCGAACGTGTGCAACAAAGCCAGTGCGAGATGTAAGATATTGACCCTTTCATATAGAAATTTAGTGATTGATTTACAATTTTGGGCCGGATTGTATTCTTGAACAGAGGCTGAAATAGCATTTCTCGCACTGCGTCAGCGTCATAGCTTGCATATTTTTCCGCCATTCAACATAGTGCAATGAGAGCTGGCATGGTGCCGGCGAACGAGGAAAAGGCCCAGCAGCATCCGTAGCCCGCCATCGAGCGGGCAGCGGCATTGAGAGGGTTGGCATGGTGCCGACCAGGGAGACCACGAATGGCAACGAACAAACACGAGAACCCGAATGCGCTGGCAGATGAACTGGCAAACCGCCTTGCCGAGTTGCACCGCTCCTTGGAGGACTCGGGTGATAAAGGGACGGACTGGTCCTTGCCCGTGCACTGGAGGATCGCATCGGGGCTTACCAGCCAACCGCAGGCGATTTCGATGCAGCAGAGGCGCTGCTCAAGAAGCGCGGCTTCTAAGCGCGGAAAACGCCTAGCAGTACCAATGTCGCGCTCGACGCGGCGATGGCATTGAAAGGGAAGGTACGGTGCCTGCCCCGCAACCATGAGAACACTATGACCAAGACCGCAAAAAGTAACTTGTCCGACGTAGGGACCACTGGCCACGCTGGTGTGATCGTCAGCCCGAACCAATCCGGCGTTGTGGGTGCGCACCGTCTACTACTCGGCGCGACCCGCAAAGGAATGAGTGTCGGTCCAGTCTTGCCGCAGGTACTCGACCTGGCCCGTAAGGCAAAGCGCTAAGGCAGAGGAAAAACTGTGGGCAATGTTGTCGAGGCCTGGACCGGGTGCAGAGAAGGACACGAGGCGCGGTGCAAGAACGGCCGCTGCGATGCTCTGGAAACCGTCTCTTCCACGCTACGATTTAGGCGCATCAGACAAGCCTACGGCGACCTACCGGAACATGAGATTTTTATGTACGTATTAGCGGATGAGTGCGGTCCGAACTGCACACATCGGAAGGATTAGGTATGGGCTACAAACACTCTATTGACCCCTATGTGGCGTTACTGAAGCGATCGGAGCGCACAGCTACAGGGTACGGCTTCCTGGCCTTGTTCCTGCTGGTCCTGGCCTTTCTGGTGGCTGGCATCGATAGCGACGGTGCCGGGCAATTCTCGGCCCTGGTTGAACCAGTGCGGTCTACGGTTAGCCTCTTCCTTCTATGTGGGAGCGGGCTTTCGATCTTGGCCGCAATCTGGTTCATCGGCCGCTATGTGTACTTCGTCAAATGGCCTGAACGTTTTGAGTGAGCGCCAAAGGAAAAGCAATGAAAGAAATTAAGATCGTTCCGCCACTGCGGACAGTGACCGAAGCTGGCATGCCAGCGGTGGTCGAGTATTTCCGGCTGCTCGATCCGATCGATAAGTTCCGCGGAACAGTCGAGACAAACGAACATGGCGCGGAACGGGACGTGCTTTGGGGCTCTGGTGGCATCGCACGCGATCTCCCGGAAGGCTACAACTTGACCCGAGATTCTGCAGGGTTTATGGAACTGCGGGATCGGTACCTTCGAAGATAGGAAAACGATGAGCGCCCGAGACCATTACACGCTACCCCTTCTTTGCCTGATCTGCGGTCGTAGCGGGACCGCTTGGTGGTCCGAGCGAGAACGGCCGTCTCCGTGTACTGGCATCGGGCGCACGCTCGATGCGGTTTCGAAAGGATTCAGGATTGTGCCGCCACAATGTGGCAAAGGCGACAGTCAAGCCCACTGCACTGAGTGCGGTGTCGAAGCATAGGAAACGCGCTGTGAGCGCCCGAACGCGGCCGGTAGCCGGTTGAAGAAATTTTGATGAATAAGCCATCTGCAGATCAGCTCGCCAAAGGTCGGGAACGATTTCTTGCTGCACACCCCGAAGTCAGGGCGAAGATCGACGCGTTATCCAACGCAGAGGCAGAATCTATGTCCACAACTTTGGAAAAGCATCGTGAGCAAGAGACGACGCGAGAAATCGAAAAGTACGCGAGAGGTAACGATATCGATCCGGTGGAGCTAATGTTTAGCTTGGCTGCAGATACGGCTGAAGAGTTCGCACAGTGGTCTGAAGCGCGCGAAAAAGCGATCAAAGCGGCCTTGGGCCTTTGACCGAGGAAAACACAGGTGGAAATATGATCGCTTCAAGCAAAAACGTTGGGACAGTCGACAACCCAGATCAGGTCGAGCGCAGAGTCTCCGTTCCCGGAGCAGTAATGATTTTAGGCGGTGCGGCGGTAGGCGCTTATATTGGCTTGAACATCGGTGGCGGTATGGGTGCCGCAGTCGGTGCCCTTATTGGCGCCTTCGTTGGCGCTTTCGCCGCCGGAATGATCAAGGATTTTGAGGCTATCGTGCATCCCGACGGCAAAGTTGAAGTCAGATACAAAGTACGGGGTTCAGGTGATTAGCGTACAGCTATAGCAACAGACGTCGAGGAAAACTGGCGTTGCCACAAGAAAAAGGAATCACATGTCGCCAGAAATGCAAGCCGCTGTCCGGGCCTTCGAGCGGGAGTGCCCTAGCGGGTGTTCTGTCCTCCCGCAAGCGAACCCGCTCTACGCCTTGATCACCATAGATGGCTGGCCGAGGGCGGTTCATTACGAGTTCCGCGACAGGGCCGATGGCCGGGAGCTATATGTCGAGTTCCACATTGAGGACCCGGAATATGTTGGTATCAAGGACACTCTCATGAAAACTGTCACCGAGATTGGCGAGATCAACGGATTTCGGCTTAGTTATTTCGAATCGCGACCCTGGCCCCATCGAAAGAAGTGGCCGTCGGCCAGCCTCGCTGTTCCTAAAGATCCAGATGGGGCAGTTGCAGCTGCGGCGATGCGAAGTTTGATCGCGATTACGCGGGAACGGCTGGGCTCCGCAATAGCCATGCACAGCACGCTATAAGTCAGAGGAAAAGCCCATGAATTGGTTACGCAAATGGTGGGGGCAAGATGACGCAGATTTCAATGAGTATCTAGGTCTGCCGCATCAGCATCCACACTGGTCAGCTCGCCAGGTTCGCGCAGGGTTCGCGTTTTGCAAGAGAGAATGGAAGTGGGTGATTGGAGTCGCGATCGCAGTGGTCGGCCTCATCGTCAAGATTGGATAGTTGTAGAGGAAAAACATGACGGAATGGAAGCGCCGCCTTGCAGGGTTCACTGGTCTCTATGTCGTGCTGTCGATGTGGACGCCCGTCATCTGGTTCATATCCTGGGCACGGAAGACGTTCAATCAGCACACATTCGAGCTCTTTGACCTGCCGCCTTACGCGATTGCCTTTGGATTGCTCGTACTAGCCTGCGCTTTTGCCGCGACCATGGGACTGGCTTTCGCGATCGACTGGCCTGAAAACGAGAATGGCTGAGCTTAAGAAAAAGGCCCAGCAGTACGCACGCCGCGCTCGACGCGGCTGCGGCGTTGAGAGGGTCGGCTCGTGCCAGCCCAGTAACAAATATGGAATGCCATGACCAAACTCATTAAGGTGGCTCGCATCTGCCTCATGCTCGCACTGACCGCGACGGCTACCTCTGCAAACGCGCGGAATATCCCGCACGCCGAGCTAGTAAAAAAGCACTTACAGGGCGGGCACTACAAGCAGGTACTCAGCGGTTGTAAGGGACTGTACATGACCGCACCAGCTGCGGGCGCGGGTCGTGACTTGGAATGCTGGGCAGCGGCTACCGCGAGTGAACTCGAAAAGCAGCCGCCGGCCATCAACGCCATGATACTGAACGATGCAGCTCGGGAAGCGGCGCTATCACGCTGCAAAACACTCAAGATCGAGCAACGGTTCAAAAGCAAGGAGTGTGAAGCAGCTATCCGTGCTGACACGTTCATCTCGCTCCGACTGCCGCGAGCATCGAGAACTCTCCAGCCGGTAAAGTTCAACTAAAAGCAACCCTACCGCAATATTGAGCCGGAAAACTATCTGGTGCCGATCGGCGCCCCGCACCGGACGGCTTCCGGGACAGTCTCATGTGGATCGGCCTCGCTCTGTTCGCGGTAGAAATCGCGTGCTTGCTTATGGCAGTTGCTAAGCTTAAGAAACAATCAGTAGTTCGCGGCATTCCAGGTGGGCCGCGTAACCTTTCGGGTCGCGGACTTCATGCCGGCCAAACCAGCTAAACATCTGACAGGCCCGAGTAGCGGAATCATGAAAATTCAGGACATTGTGTATGCGCTGGTTAGTGCGGCAATTACAGGCGTCTTGATGTTCAAGGCTCTTGATGTGCACTGGACTTTTGCTGCGGTGGGAGCGTTGTGTTCTGCAACAACGGTCATAGCTCTAGCACGACGTCACCGGGACTGATGCCCACTCCAACACCCACGGCCCGCTTGACGGGCCTGGCGCATTGAGGGCTGGCATGGTGCCGGCTAACGAGGATGGAATGATCGACATGCACGTATGCGATGCGAAGCCGACGCGGCATTTCCTCGTTGAGCCGTACGAGGTCGTCGCGGATTTGGTCAAACAGGCGATCGCCTGATCCGGTCCCGGAAAACATATGAAAGTCGGTAATCGGATTGAGTATCAAGTCGGTATCGCCTCCTGGGCATCGGTCACGTCGTGGCCTACGATGAAAATACTGAGATCGTCACGGTCAAGGACGAGGACGACGGTACTACCTGGCGTGGACTGGCAGACCAAACCGAGCCAGCAGAAGAATAGGAAAACGATCATGAATCTCCAGCGTCAAGCCTACGAGGCTTTCGTGCGCAGCGGTGCAAGCCCTGTGCCTCCGAGCGAGGTAGAGAAACCCCTGGCGGACGGCAGCTACCGCACGTCGGCCGCAAACGCCGGCTAGGTGTTCTGGCAGGCCGCACAAGCAGCACTCCAACAACAGCACGCGGCGCCGACCGCGTAACCACCGGAAAACATGGCAAACGAGTTCAAGCAGAAGCAGGACGCAGCCAAGCGCGAAAAGCTTATGGCGCAATACAAGGCTCAAATCGCGCAAGGTGCCGTTGGCCGGCGTCGGGCTATCGAGGCGTATGCAAAGGCGGCTTCAATCTCTACGGCGCAGGCAGAGGCCGTCCTGGGCCTTCGCTAACCGATCAAGGAAAACATGGACACCATGAACCGCCCGACTGAACAGCCAGGCTCGCCAGTGTTTGTGGAATGGGAGGGTCACTGGTACGGCGTACCTTATATGCTAGCCCACAACATGAGGAAGGCAGGCTTCGCTGTACGAATAAAGCCACCAGAGCCAGCACAGCCGTTCAACTCATCCAAACCGAAACTCTAGGAATTACGGAAAAGAGCTATGTCCGATACCTGTGCCTTGACCACGCTGGCGATGCCTTGTCCTTCCTGCCCTTGGCGACTGGATGCGACGGCGCAGGACATCCCGCACTTCGATCTGGATCTGGCCGAGAACCTGGCTGCGACGTGCCCGGATGAGCGAGGGATGGGACCGGACTTCGGCGCATGCATGTTCGCATGCCACCAGTCCAAGGAAGGACGCGAGATCGCCTGCGCGGGCTGGATGGCGACGGTTGGTCACCGTCACCCTGGCGTTCGGTTGGCCGTGGCCATGAAGCGGCTTGACGCCTCGGCGCTTCGACCTGGTGCGCTCTGGCCGGCGCTGCATCCGAACTACCAGCATGTGCTGGATAAGCTCCGGGCGACTACCCTGGCCGACTAACCGAACAAGACCGGAAAACTATCGCACCATCACTTCTGCTAGTACACATTCCTATCGACTGTGGACAAACAATAAAGTCGGACACAAAACAATAAAGTTCGACACAAAACAATAAAGTTTGACACAAGAGGCTAGGGCAGACATGCTCTGGCGAACTTCCGCTTTCGGCCAGAAGCCGTCATTCGGACGATACGTTTGTGACAAAGTACGCATCTCCGTGCCTCTCGCGCCTGTAGAATTAGAGGGTACAAAAATTCAATAACCATCGTTAAAAGATTCAATGAAGAGCACACGCAAGAGCGAATGGAAAGAACTTAGGAAAGCGGGTTATCCCGCCTGGGTCAGCAAACGAGGTATTCTCGGCTTTGGCATGCCTATGGGTTTATTCTTTGCTAGTCAGGCTTGGATTCAAAACGGATTCACGCAGGCGTTGATTGTATTTGTTCCGACAGCCATCATTGGTGGCACCCTTTTTGGATTGAGTACGTGGCATCTATCGGAATGGCGATACCGAAGAGATAGCAAAAAGAACTAGATTCGTCGGGCGGTTCCTAGAGTTGCTGCGAAGGTCCGGTATGGGTCGAAACCGGCCTGATATTGAAGGGCCGATCCGGCGTCGCTACTTATTTGCTGGCGTGTTGGAATGACAGAGGTCGAATCACCAAATTATCTACTGAATGTTACCTCGGCAAGTAGTGGCGATACGTTGACAATTCACGCTGAAAAAGAGGGCCTGCTGGTGCTCCGTGCGCGGGTAGACCTCCTGCTCGCCAAGCTAGACCGGGACACCTCGGATCAAGAGCACTTGTGATCGCCTGAATGGGCTGGTTTTGAGCAGAGCACATCAATGCTCGATTCCGAGCGCGTCCATGGGCACCGGACGATACGCCACGTCGAGATTTGCGCGTGGAGTCCGGAATGGAAGAAGAGCCACCATCTTTAAGCCGAATCAACCACCTTTCTCGCGAGCGGGGACAAGGTCCGCTCGGGTCGAAAGCGGACGTACACGGCTGTAGTTCCGCAGTAAAGATTGCGGCCGTCTCCCCAGACGGATTGATGCCATGCCCCAAGCACTTTTGCCCGAAGACTTTTGGTCGCTTGCAGAAGCCGATTTCCCAACTCATCGCAGATCGCCGAAAGGCGGATGGCCCCGTATCAACGATCGCGCGAGCCTGACCGGGATCCTGTTTGTGCTCAAGACCGGGATACCGCGGGAAGACCTGCCGCGCGAACGCGGATGCCGCAGTGGCATGACTTTAGGATGGCTACACCGACTTCGCATATTGCGCATCCCGCACGAGTGACGAACAGACATCCATCAGGCGTTCCTCTCGCTTGCCTGCTCGCTCATCTGTTGACGGTACGTCGAATGGTATTGTTAGGCGTTCTTAGGTTCCCGCCTGCGCGGGAACGACGTGGTTTTCCCTATAGGGGGACCTCATTCAGGCACTCAGCGGCATGACTGCGCTAAGCCCAACTTTGGGGCGCGCAGCATGTGGCATGCTTGCCAACTGGGACAAATTGCCCGTTTGTCGCGCCGCCGTTTTCCACTAGCATGATGGGTTTTGCGAAATGACCACCTGCCCGCGCTGGTCGCCCGATCATGTCGAATTCAAAAGTTGTAAAAATCCAGCCGGCCGACCTGGCTCTCCCTGACGCATCCGTGACAGCACGCGCGCTGGCGCGTGTCGGGCAATACTGGGCGCTGACCAAGCCGCGCGTGACGATGCTGACGGTGTTCTGCGCCGTCATCGGCAGCCTGCTGGCGACCGACGGCGCGCCCGGTATCCTGGTGTTGCTGTCCAGCGCCGCCGGCAT
>Ga0265797_10009797_pt1 | contig 12321 bp, 9 predicted proteins | sample P2T30metagenome_FD_192433 | JGI IMG/M metagenome (GOLD analysis project Ga0265797, IMG submission 192433) | Plant litter microbial communities from East Loma Ridge, Irvine, California - P2 T30 | ecosystem: Environmental > Terrestrial > Plant litter > Unclassified | place: USA: California... | reverse complement strand
ACTTCCACTCATGTATTCAACAGGCTCCGCGGAAGATGCACGGGACCACCTTCTCGGTTACGAACATTGGCATCAGCATGCAAAATGGAATCCCACCTTCGCGTGGTGCGAAGTATAGCAACATGTGATCAGAGGCCAGTGTTAGTAGGGTACTGTGGTCATCTCAAGGGAAAGGTCGTAGTATCCTTTGTCGGTACCTTCAGGTAGTATTGCGTATACAGCCTAGGCACTCGTGTTATCCTATCAGTATCTCGATGGCGTATCGTTTTCTTTAACTTTAAGACCTCAAAGTCGTTTGATATTGTGTGCTGTACTTCGCATTACCCGAGGGCAGTGAGAGCTTCGAAGTAATAGTAGTGCAGCCGAAAATGCTCTGTTACCAGTTGTAGACTACTGCAATCCCAAGTACAGGGGATGCTCTCGACTGCCAGAGACTGAGACGCTGTTTCAGGTCCCTGAACAACGTGAAGTGAGAGGAGTTCGAGCCTCCGAAGCCGTTGTTGCTACGCTGTCTCGCTCGGAACCACGCAGACACTCCCCGCAATATGAACGGTCTTGGAGGTAGATTACAACGGCGAAATCCAATTCGCTGCAAAAGCAAAGCGTCGCCTTTTGGGCAAAGTAGCAGCAGGCCGTGAATGATTGGCGAGGAGGAGATCTGTGCGGGACGCAAGGTCGCTTAGGGCCACTCGCAATCCTGACGGTTGCACAGGACAAGGCACACCATTCTTGCTTGTGCAACGCAGCGTGCAGACCGCAGCAACAACGAAACACCAGTCCATGAAGTCAGTTTCGCAATTGAAGTGTCATTATCTTCCCACGCAAAAGTCAGAGTGAAACATCCAGCGAAAAGTGCTCCGGCCACTGCGAGACAAACATCGTCGATCTCCGCTTCTCTCAGCCTGGTCTTGGTTTCTTAACACCCCTGTATCCCGAACAACGCCAGATCATCCAGCCGAAAGCACACCAACGCTAAAGTGCTTGCAGCCGACCACTCTGCACCCGCGACATCACCACCACACCCTTGACCGATTCGCCGACAGGACTCCACCACCACTGCGCTGCTCTGCATCAACATACACACACAACACCCCACTACTCTGCGCTCTCGACCTCGCTGTTGTAGCCATGGCGGCTACATTCCAGCCCACCCGGCCTGAGGATGTCGCCAACAAGGTATTGCGCAGAGCGCAGGTGTCAAAGGTGTGTATCCCGTGTTGCGATAACTGTTTTGCGCCTGCAAAGCGCTGCGTTCACATGACATTGCTGACACTGTTTGACCAGATGACTCGAGCCTTACAAGACCGCCTAGCGCTCGCCAATGTTAAAAGACAGAACGGCTGGGAGAACATGAGCCTGGACGCCATCGAACCCCATGTCGAGGAACGCATGAAGAAGAAGAGGACTGCCAGCAGTGTCGACACAATCTCGGATACGGCATCTACCACATCCAGCCGCTTGCACTCGAGCAGCGGCTTCAACTCCTCTCCACTCACAGGCCCGATGTTTTCGGACGAGCTGCGCTCTGGTGGCAGCGTCAAGCGCCTGCGGTCAATGAACATGAACACATTCGCCTCATCTGGCGCTGCGACTGGTCGCAGGAACCGATTCTCTGCACGCAATCAGCAAACTTGGAAGAGAAACCATGACTTGCCCGAGTCGTCACCTATCAAGCGCACCAGGCACGCACAATTCCCTGCAACCAACACACAGAGCCTCTCATTCGTCTCCGAGGCCAGCACCGTCCCTGACGAGCCACCATCTCCCGAGTTCAGCGAGGACGACGACGCCGATCTGCCAGTACACAGCTTCCGTCTCAACTCTAGCTCCCGAATCACATCATCACCACCCCGCACACCTCCACCCGAGCGCCAATTCACAAAGCAGAACATCTCTTGGTCACGCACACCAAAGAACAGCGATGAAGGAGCGGACCTTCTAGTCTACCTGGCCAACTCGCCCTCGGTCGGCAACTCCAGGACTATCAGGCCCGCACAAGCCCAGGCACCATCCACACCGCCTTGCAAATCTACACCCTTGCCTTCGTCACACATGACACCAGGCACCAGCGGCAGCGCCTTTGGCATCTTTGGGCCTCAGACCCCGAGCACCAACTTCAAATTCGAAGACTTCGTCAACGTCACCCCCAGTCCCGCACAAGCGCAATGGACACGCACGCCCGGTGGCAGGACTCCGGGCACAGCAACGAGGCGTAGACTGAACTTCGATACACTTATGCCGCCCACCTCAAGCCCAATGATGTCTCGCCAGCACAAAGGCGATGGACTAGGCATGCAGCTTGGTGGGGAGCTGAGATGATACTACTCTGTGGTGCCTCGAACAGAGTGCTACATGTATCAACTGCTTACACGCAGTAAGTGAGCAGTCCAGACGCTTGCTCCATACGTGTGATGGCAAGCAGCTTCTAAAGCTACAAACATGACGACATGATGACCGCTGTGAACACCACGATTCACACTTACAACAGCTGCCGAAGACGCAGCTTTGGATACCCCCACTGTCATTATCAGAAAAACCCGGACACTTCTGACAACTGCCTGTTTTTTCTGTTAGCATTTTTTTTCGCAATGGTTATTTTTTCTGCGCATGGCTATGGCTTTTCCGTGCGCGCGATCCCCAAGCAACGGTTGCTCCGAGAGGGCTGGGATGGGGAGAGAACCAAATCAAAAAACGGCTTTCCAAAAAGCCCGGCCGGGGGGGGGGTTTCTGGTTTTTACACACAAGAACGCGTCTCGGCGTTTCTGGGAGGGAAGGGATGGGAACAACGCAACTGCATGTCGGTTCTTTCTTTATTTTATTCTGTTCACAGTACAGCACATGGGAAGCCCTTAGTGGTAGATAGCTCGTCTTATGTTTAATGCCTTTACTCGATGATTGTGCGCGGTGATTGTGTCGATGATGCTGTTTCGTTGCCGCCGAGGTGGACGCGTTTACGCGCGCTTTGAGGAAACGCGCTAGAGGGTAGTGGCTGTTAGTGGTTGGAGCTTCCTTTTGGTTTGGACTTTGTGGTAGGTTCCGGGTACGGAGGTCGGCGGTACGTATCGGGTGGTACGCGGTACTTGGTATAATGGGAGGGAGAGCAGACGGGAGTTAGTGGTGGCGGGGTTGGTTGAGAGTGGATAGTACGATGACTGTCAGATTTGTATACCGAGTGGCATTTCCAGATTGACGGTAGAAATCATTGTCATGGAGAATGTGCTTGATTCTCTTGTTCGATTGGAGTTGATCGGGCTGGATTACTCGTCGAATGTCACCGAGTTCTACTCAACAATATGGCTAGAACAGGGCCAATCGGTCTTCAGAGTCGTGTGTGAAAGTCAGAGAATACTGACATAAGAACATAATGTTCGTAGTTGTGTGGTCGTGGCATCGAGGAAGAATGTTGTCTCGATCTCAATCTATCCGAGTGGAGTGCCATCATTTCGCTCCTCCGCGTTTCAGGGTTTCGAAACAGAGACACGTGCAGTCTGTAGATTTGGCGAGCATAGGGGCGCATGCAACTCGAACACCACATTCACGACCATTGGAGCCGCTTTCACCAAGGACTGTCACCCGGAGAATGCGCAAACGATAGCCAATAATTCACACACATCAAATTCAGCACAATCCGTCATCCGCGCCCTCGCGCGCCTGTCGCAATAACCATGAACTCCTCCTACCTCCAAGGCAGCGAACTTCCCACCAAGTACATAACCTTCATCGACAATGCCGCTGCCGCCTTCCAGCGCATCCCCGGCTCTTCTATCTTCATCCGCTACATCCAGTCTTCCTACCAAGACGATCCCGTCCGCTCCGCCGTCGAGCTCTTCCTCTTCATCTTCGCCGTCCGCTACCTTCTCGCACCCTCATACAGCACCAACCGAGCCAAACACGTTCCTCTGACCGAAGATGAGATCGACGACCTCGTCGAAGACTGGACTCCCGAGCCCCTCGCCAACGAGGAGACCGAGCTAGAGAAACTCGACAATGAGCGCAGAGCCGTCATCGCTGGCCCGGCCGGACCCAAGACTAAGCTGCAGAACGGCAAGAACGTCACCAACCTCGCCAGCTACAACCACTACAACTTCTCCACCAACCCGGAACTCGTCAACAAGGCCGTCAACACCATCCGCACCTACGGCGTCGGCCCTTGCTCGCCGCCTGGTTTCTACGGCACGCAGGATGTCCACATGAAGAGCGAAGCGGACATCGCCGCGCACCTGGGTGTGCCGGCTTGCATTATCTACGCGCAGAGTTTCAGCACGATCAGCTCGGTGATTCCGGCTTTCAGCAAGAGAGGAGATATCATTGTTGCGGACAAGGCGATCAACTACCCCATTCGCAAGGGCTTGCAGATCAGCAGGTCGCAGGTGAGGTGGTATGAGCACAACGATATGGCTGATTTGGAGCGCGTGCTGCAGCGTGTGGTTAAGGAGGGTCAGGGCAAGCCTTTGACTAGACGCTTCATTGTTACTGAGGGCTTGTTTGAGAATGTGGGCGATATTGTGGACCTGCCGAAGCTCATTGAGCTGAAGTTGAAGTACAAGTTTAGAGTCATCCTCGACGAAACATGGAGCTATGGTATTCTTGGTAGGACTGGACGCGGTGTGACAGAGCAGCAGAACGTGGACCCCGAGAACGTGGACTTGCTTGTTGGTGGTCTTGCTGGTGCTCTGGCTTCTGGTGGTGGTTTCTGTGCTGGCAGCGTTGAGGTTGTCGAGCACCAGCGTCTTTCGGCCGCGTCGTACACTTTCTCTGCTGCTCTTCCTGCTCTGCTTGCGACCACTGCCTCCGAAACCGTCACGCTTCTGCAAGAACAACCGGAAATCATTCAAGGACTGAGAGAGAACATTCGCACAATGCGCACACAGCTGGATCCTCGCAGCGACTGGGTGCGCTGCACGAGCGCCGCTGAAGCACCCGTTATGCTCTTGGTTCTCAAGGATGAACATGTGCAGGCACGCAACCTCAGCGTTCTGGACCAGGAAATGCTGCTGCAAGACTGCGTTGACGAGGTGAGTTTGTAAATTGTTTACCAAGTTGACCACGACAATCACTAACAATTCTATGACAGGCTCTAGCAAACGGCGTCCTCATCACCCGCCTCAAAGCAATGCCTCTCGCGATCGGCGCAACACCCAAAGACCTCATGAAGGAGTGGCGACCGCAGCCAGCGCTGAAGGTGTGTGTGACCAGTGGTCTTTCAAAGAGGGATATAGAGAGGGCCGGTGTCGTTGTCAGGCATGCCATCACCACTGTCATGAAGAGCAAAAAGTGGCAGCGATGAGCAATTGCGAGGTTGTGTGACTAGGGGTTTAGGCATGACTCTTTCGACGCACATGATGTATATTTATTGCCTTCAAGGTTGGCGGGTGTATAGTAAATTTACATTGAATTAATGATAATGCTGTTGCTTTCACTGCTTGCATTTTTGGTAAATCAGTACAGACATAGACATGAAGCACTACCTCCTACCTCCAGCATGCGCAATCGCGTATGGACGTCATCGGCTAATGGCCATGTCGATTACATTTATTCATGTTCGACGCGCAAGACATCTTACAACTTACATTCACCGACTATATACTATGACAGTTTATTAGACGCACGCGACGACTCGTCGCAGTATCCGCCAATTACCGTGACACGGCTCATCACATCCAAGTCCCAAGCGTGTGGCTGGCAAGCTGGGTGGCTGGTCACGACGTAAGCTAGCGTTCATCCCACCGAGACACTTCCCTCTTGCATCCTCTCTCTACCAAAAATATTTCATCGCTGTTTACTACTAGCACTGTGTCTCTCGCCCGGCCTCTTACTCACTCGCCATACCATCATCATCTGGATCACGACTTCTGTGTGCTCACCACCACTGCTGTCCGTCTGAAGACCCGCACGCGCGCCACGCTTCCATAGTGGGAACTTTGCCCCGCGATCTCGTCACGTCGACTCGCTCATCTTTGGGCTGCTGCGTGGTGGACCCATCTGGTTCGCTGGCTATTCTTCGAAGCGACTGCTAGGAAGAGGCAAAGACTCGGACGAGTTCATTCGCTGCGCTGGCGAAAGAGGAGAGCCAGGCGAAACTACCACAGTAACCATCGAATCGCCGCTTCGCTGCGAGGAGATCCCGGCGCATCCATACCCACCTGCGCTGGCCGTGCTTCACCGACGATTACCATTTATTGCGCTCTCTTCGGATTGGGAGACGAGGCGATCACTGCTGCGGCTGCCCGAGTGTTACACGGCATTCATCGCATCGCCTGAAGCGAACTACTTGCTTTGCTTTTATTTCTGCGAGACCGCATCTTTAATCCTCCGCTCGATCTTTCTCTCTGGGCTCATTTAGCTTTTGTGATACCATCGACCTCGCCGGTCGACCAAACCCATCAAATCTCCAAACTGGCTCCCTCGTACGCCTCCAGCATGGGGCGCAGCGTATCTCGTCAGCGCGTCATCGTACGCCAAAGTTATTACTGGCCCGACCAACAGCTTAACTTCTGGATAATCATCATGCTCGCCACTGGCGGCGTGCTGATCGGTGTCTTCGCAACGTTCATCAACATACAACAGACTCTCGGTGGTCTTGGGATACCATGGTAAGCCTCTAATGCCGAACGCTCTCTCGAACGTGAATGCTAACATAACTTCTCCCCAGGATAATGCCCTTCGGCATCTCCGTCGGCGTCCTCACCGTCCTCTTCGTCTGGCTCATGCTCGTGCTAATATGGCAACGCCGACTACTCCCCGGCGTCGTAATGCTCGGCTCCTTCATCCTGCTCGTCCTCTACATCACCGGCGTCATCGCAACCGCAATCCAGCTCTTCGGGCCCCAAGGCAACATCAACGGCAACTGCCAAACCTACGTCTTCAACAACCCGCAAAACCGCCTGGACCTCAACACGCTCGCGTGGCTGCAGCAGCGCAGCATCTGCCAGCAGTGGCAAGCGGCGTTCGCGTTCTGGATTATTGGCGCGGTGTTCTTGGTGTGGATGTTGGTGCTTGGTGGTATGGTTGCGCGTGGCGGTAATGGGAACTGATGAGCTATTGATGAATGCGCGAGGGGACGATTTGCTTTTTGTGGTATGAAGACATGTGCATGATAAACGGGGGACTCTGGGAGAAAAGATTTGGGGAGGAGAACAGAAACAGGCTCTCTTTCTCCTTTTGGCGTTTTTTCTCCTTTTCTTTCTTTCTTTTTTTCTTTCTTTTCCTCTGGGTTTTTGGGACTGCGAAGATACCGCTGTTTTATGTACACACACTTTTTCGTACGTTTCGCTTAAGCGGATTCTTCTGTTACAAAAACTTATCATTCAAGACCTCATTGCGCCGAAATGTTGGAGGATTTTGAGAGTACTGGTCGGCAGGTCGAAGCCACTCTCTTGGGGATATTTCACTGGCAAGTACTGCTAGCTGCAAGAACAGCGGTGCTGATATCTGCTCGAAGGATGTGGAGATACTCACACTCGTCCTGGAAGGCATCTCGTTGGGAAGCATGTTCGAACGTGGGCGCAGTGTCAACGATATTTACAGCAACTTTAGGATCACATCACAGGCATATCACACTCAACCATGAGCACGATGTCAATGACATGTACAAATGCCACGTGGAATCTCGCGCACCGGCCCGTACGTTGCCATCGCCGGTATCGTCGAGGTACTTGTTGGTGTGCTTGAATCACTTCTGGGTAGATCTAACCCTTTGGCGATTGTCGAACATGCGAAGTGGCTTTGAAAACAACAACCATATCATGGCTCAAGGAATCTTCACTGGCAAGGTCTTCCTGATCATAAGACCAGCATTAATAGTATGTGCATTGGCTATCTACGCGCTACCAGCCACCTCCTGCAGTACATCTTTGATAACAGCAATATCTCTCTCAACATCGACTTGCCAATTCGCTACCGCGAAGCGAGCCGCTGCTTTCCCCTCCCACTGCGTTCCGCTCACGTAGAGCTTGCGCAAACTGTTGATGCGTCTCACCAGCTCCTTGTTGAGCTCCGCATCTTTCGCACGGAAGATAACAATCACGTAGATCCTCTCGAGTCTCTCTTCGAGAGAAGTAGATGAAGACGCTAAGGGCAACAATTCGTACGCCGGGTGCGAATCGATGTGCGCTGCTATCGCGCGTGACAGCTTGATCTGCCGCGCGATGATGTCTAGATAGCCGGTTTTGCCGTGAGCGACGAGAGAGGCGTAGACAGGCAAGGCGCGGAAGCGGCGCGAGTTTTCGAGGCCGATGTTCAGAGGTGATGGGATCGGGTCATCGCTGCTGCTACTGAGGTAGGCTGCGTTGGGGTTCTGGAACACTTGCTGCGCTGTGGAGAGGCTCTTGGACAGGATGAAGCCGCAGTCGTAGGGCACGTTGAGCAGTTTGTGTGCGTCTCCAGCGATGCTGTCGGCGAGCTCAAGGCCAGCGACGCCGTCAAGGAGCGTGCTGTAACTGGGGTCTGAGGATGGGAGGAGGCGAGCTTGCAGACCGAAAGCAGCGTCGACGTGGATCCAGGAGCCGTATTTGTCTGCGAGAGAACGGATGGCGGTGAGTTCGGAGAGACCCGTAGTGGCGAAGAACCCGGTATTGACTTCTGCAGCGGAAATGGAAATGATCGAAGCTGTGTTAGGCAGTGCGAGAGCTTTCTCGAGGGCTTCATGGGAGAATCGGTGGGGCGTGGAGGGATCCGAGACGTCGACTACTGCTGCGTGGCCAAGACCGAGAATGGAAGCTGCTTTGCGGATGGAGGAGTGAGGTACAGTGGTCAGGATCTGAATCTGATGGATCTGGGCCTTGTGCGCTGCTGCGAGCAAGCCTTCACGAGCAATGCTTGCTTCGGTTCCGTTTCTTCTTGCTGCCTCGGCGATAACATGCTCTCGACCACATGCCAGGCCTACGACGTTGCTCGCCGTAGCCCCAGTGGTGAATGTCCGATGCGGCCAGTCGGATGGGTTGAAGTTGATCAAGTCACATAGGAGTCTCAGAGCAGCATCTTCGACGTTAGTTGCCACGGTCTCGTTTGGCAGGTGAACTTGGACGTTTTGATCTTCTTCGACGGCGAGTTTGTCGGCAAAAGTGGCGATGGGAGTCGAGCCACCTGTAACGAAGCCATAATACCTCGGAGACTTGGAGTTTCCATTGAGACCAGGGACGATGTCGTTTTCCAGGTGTTTCTGCGCTTGCTCGTGGCCAATGCCTTCTGAGGGAAGTGAAGTCAAGAGACTGGACCTGGCACGTTCGAGGACGTCCAGGCTTGGGAGCACGAGATTTTGCTGAGTCGACATCGCTGCGTCAATTGTGTGATATTTTTCCGACTATACAGAGGCAAAGATTCCACTATAAGATATCTTCAATTTATTGTTGCCTAGTCATATATTTAATCTGTGCCTCGCTTGGTATTTGGGGAAGGAGATTGCGAGGCCCTAGCAGGTGTTACGTGCTTAGGTATCCCACTAAACAGATGACTAGAGGGCGGGAAGGATTATACGGCAAGTACCTGCCCGAAATGGCATAATGAATGCGTCAAAGTTTCACTGCTACGAGCATGTTACACGAATGATTGACAATGAGTGATTTGAGTGATGAAAACAGGTAAATCGATGTAGGTTCACAAGAGACGACCATTCTCAGTGAGGGCTGAAAGGGTTAGTGTAAGTCTCACATCTCAGTCGCTGAGTCAGCACTTTCGTTCGTTTGGACCCTTCCATCACCTGTCACGTGCTTTCGTGGTTTCGCGCCCCGCTGCCTAACGCGCTGCAGTCCAAGCATCTAGACATTCATCTCATCTTTCGAACTATCGCCACAACTACTTGCAGCGCCCGCGCATTGTTTCTGTAATGCGTACACGATACAGTCATGCACATCGCAAATGACGCGACACAATCTGGACGTACACCTCCGCTGGCTAATCTCGACGAAGGCTTCATTGCCGCCAGACGTGTCGCTGCCACCTGCGACAGTCTCATTTGGCCCAACTGGCGCGACTCCCCTTGAGGATATTGAAGACATCCCGGACGGTGCATTTGACGACGATTTAAGCGAGGCGACTACTGAGGTTCCCGACGCACCAGAAGTTGAGGTCCGACCTACTACAGAGAGGCAGCCTGAGATGGCAAGACTCAGGACTGCACCCGGCTCTGCTGCTAAGCCACGACTACTCTCCGTTGGCGCTGGCTCACAAATCGAGAACAATTCGACGAATCCGGCGAGACCAATCAGTAAATGGAAGCAGACGGTGCAATCGGCATTGAAGGCGGAGTCAGTACCCCAGACGCCTACTAAGAATGAGTGGGAGATGCCAGACTCGGGTTCTGATGTGGAGATAATGGATTTGACCGAGGGCATGAATCGGCTCAAAAGTCCTTCTCTTGATCGGGTTGTGAAGACGGGAACTTCGCGCAAAAGAAAGAGCGAGGAATACAGGGCGGACTTGGACGATTGTCCTCGACATGGGTCGCCTGTGTCAGCCAAGGTACAACGCACAACAAAAGGACCGGCATCATCTGGAGTGCGGCCAAAAGTACAACCGCCTGCATCGTCCGAGTATTCCACGATCGACGAAGTCCTGGACGAAGCACCTATAGAGCCTCCACCACCGTATTCTACAGTGGTTCCCCAACCACCGACAAATACTGGTACGTCGTTGCACAGGTCGCACGTACCTCAAAATCGCAATGACTCTGCTCCGCGACAGCGGACTGTCATGCCGGACTCCGAAGACGAGAACGAAGACGAGCACGAGGAAGATGCCAGCATTATATGCCTCACCGATCCGCCCAAACGAGTGTCTCCAAAGCCGACGACCATAAAAGAATCGCCTGTATCCAAGAGCGCGACCCGTGCTTTGCCGCAACGGTCATCTCGGACCGCTTCACCAACCAAACCTCCATCGTCCTCAGATCTTGCTAGACCGCCGGGATCAATCAGCACACAAAGTGAACCGAAGTCAGCACTCGAGCTGGAAGACCGCAACAGACTGGATAGTTTCTTCAACCTTTCTGCGGACGCCATCAATCGCGTTTTGACGGAACTCAGAACCCGAGACGACCAGCTTGCAGAGGAAATCGCATATTGCTTTGATGATGGCGACGAAGCAGGAGCAGAACGCAAGCAAGATGAGCTGAACCAGGTGGAGAGTCGACAACACGCACTTGAAGAACTTCAGCAAATGCCCCAGCCACGAAGGGCCCTGATGGACAAAAAGCAGGCCGCTTTTGACAACATGCGAAAGGCTATCAAAACCAAGATTGGACTGACGGAGGCTAGAGCTGTCAACGACCAATGCAAGCTAAAGTTAAATGATTTCGAGAGCAACTGTCTACGCCTCCTCAACATATGTGAAGAAGACATCGACAAATGCCTTAGGCGAGCAAGTGCCAGCAGACCTGCAGACGCCAAGTCAGTGGCAGTCAAGGCAACGCAGGCGATGCCAAATGCGACAAGGCCAGTCGATGTGAGTATGTCGAGCTCGGCTCGCATTGCGCAAACACAAGCGCCGACAAATGTATTCGAGTACATGCAAGAGAAGAGCCTTCAAGCGCAAGCTAGACAATTACCGATGGCTCCACCTCCTCGACCTGAACGGTCTCCGTCGCCGCGGAAAGAAAGATCGCGCGCTCATTTCGCCCCAACAACAGAGGTGCACATGATAGACGACTTCTCGGAGCACGAGGAGCAGCTATTCAGTAACAACATGGGCACACCGCCTGCGCCTTTCTCAGACCACAACGATGACTTCGGAGGCGATGACGATGACGATATGCTCCAATTTGCCGACGACATCGAAAATCGGGGTTTGCCTAAGAAGCCAATTCGTCAATCGTCTGAACGTCCCGTCTTCAGAGAAACTTCAGCCAACAGCCATTCGGCGATAGCCCCACCAAGCGCGAAAAAACAGAGGAAGTCTCAAATGGTACAGGCCGATGCCGATATCGAGGCACAGTTTCAATTCCCCTGGTCTGATGATGTGGCGAAGGCTCTCAAACATCGCTTTAAGCTGCGCGGCTTCCGACAAGGACAGATTGGAGCGATCAATGCCACACTCCAAGGCAAAGACGTTTTCGTGCTGATGCCAACAGGAGGTGGCAAGTCTCTGTGCTACCAATTGCCATCTTTGATCACATCTGGCACCACTCGGGGCGTGACGGTTGTAATATCGCCATTGCTCAGCTTGATGCAAGACCAAGTTCAACATCTCCGAGATCTGAATATTCAGGCGTACTTGATCAACAGCGAAACCCACCAGGACGAGCGTCGCGCTATCTTCGACGCGTTCCAGGAATCAAACGTCCAAGATTTTGTTCAGTGCCTGTACGTCACTCCTGAGATGTTAAGC
>Ga0265797_10009796_pt1 | contig 12321 bp, 9 predicted proteins | sample P2T30metagenome_FD_192433 | JGI IMG/M metagenome (GOLD analysis project Ga0265797, IMG submission 192433) | Plant litter microbial communities from East Loma Ridge, Irvine, California - P2 T30 | ecosystem: Environmental > Terrestrial > Plant litter > Unclassified | place: USA: California... | reverse complement strand
GGGGGGGGGGGCACACGCCCACGCGCCGAACGACCCCGGAAACGGGGAACGGGCCGGTCGAGGTACTCGACCGGCCCGTTCACGACCCGAGGCAGAGCGGCAACCCGAATGTCGCCCTGGCTCGCAACGACCAGTGACGTCGTACCCTAGTCGGCCACTGATCGACGATGTTCTTCTGGGAAGGACACCGAACACTGATTACTATGCCCGCTGCCACGCCTCGTGTCAGTCGTCATTATGGGGGACAATTCCTGCGCGTTCTGTCCCCATCGGCGTTTCCTGCCCCCCAGTCGAGGGGTGCTGGTCCGCGGAAGTGCACGCTGCAACGCGGATACCGGCGGGTACCCCAGGGGTACAACCAGGGCGGTTGCCGTCCCCCGAGGCCGCACGGGGGTCAGCGGAGGGACCGCGACCAGGCTCCCGGGCCGTGCGGCAGCGGTCCGCGGAGTCCGCGCGCGGCCGACTCCCACCCGACGCGCGGGGAGACCTCGACACGAGCAGGGCCCGCCGCAGCGGCCTGGTCGGCCTGGTGCTGGAGCACGGCGACGACGGCGGCGAGCTCCTCCGGCGACGGTTCCCCGGCGACGACACGGACGTCCGCGACGGCACCGACGTCTCGAGCCGCCGCCCCGGGCTGCGACCCCGTCACAGGGGGATGTTCCCGTGCTTCTTGGGCGGCAGCGTCGCGCGCTTGCCCCGGAGCGCCCGGAGCGCCTTGATCACGGAGACGCGGGTGGCGTGCGGCTGGATGATGCCGTCGAGCTCGCCACGCTCGGCCGCCAGGTACGGCGAGGCCACGTTGTACGTGTACTCGTTCGCCAGGCGGGAGCGCACGGCGGCGACGTCCTCGCCGGCGTCCTCGGCGCGCTTGATCTCCGACCGGTACAGGATGTTCACCGCACCCTGACCGCCCATCACGGCGATCTCGGCGGTCGGCCACGCCAGGTTGATGTCGGCGCCGAGCTGCTTCGAGCCCATCACGATGTACGCCCCGCCGTAGGCCTTGCGCGTGATGACCGTGACGAGGGGGACGGTGGCCTCGGCGTACGCGTACAGGAGCTTGGCGCCGCGGCGGATGACCCCGGTCCACTCCTGGTCGGTGCCGGGCAGGTACCCGGGCACGTCGACGAGGGTCAGGATCGGGATCCCGAACGCGTCGCAGAACCGGACGAAGCGCGCGGCCTTCTCGCCGGCGTCGATGTTCAGCGTGCCGGCCATCGCCTGCGGCTGGTTCGCGATGATGCCGACCGTGCGGCCCTCGACCCGACCGAACCCGATGAGGATGTTCGGTGCGAACAGCGGCTGGACCTCGAGGAAGTCCCCGTCGTCGACGACGTGCTCGATGATCTGCGTGACGTCGTACGGCTGGTTCGTGGAGTCCGGGATGACGACGTCGAGCTCGCGGTCGGCGTCGGTGGTCTCGAGCTCGGGGGCGACGTCGTACGCAGGGGGGTCGGATAGGTTGTTGTCCGGCAGGAACCCGATGAGCGACCTGGCGTAGTCGAGCGCGTCGGACTCGTCGTCGGCCAGGTAGTGCGCGACGCCGGAGACCGCGTTGTGCGTCTGGGCACCGCCGAGCTCCTCGAAGCCGACGTCCTCGCCCGTGACGGTCTTGATGACGTCGGGGCCGGTGACGAACATGTGGCTGGTCTTGTCGACCATGATCACGAAGTCGGTGAGGGCGGGGGAGTACACCGCACCGCCGGCAGCCGGGCCCATCACGATCGAGATCTGCGGGATCACCCCGGAGGCCGCGGTGTTCAGGCGGAAGATCTCGCCGTACTTGCCGAGCGCGACCACTCCCTCCTGGATGCGGGCGCCGCCGGAGTCGAGGATGCCGATGATCGGCACGCCCGTCTTCATGGCGTGCTCCATCACCTTGATGATCTTCTCGCCGGCGACCTCGCCGAGCGAGCCGCCGAAGACGGTGAAGTCCTGCGCGTACACCGCGACCTGGCGGCCGTGGATCGTGCCGAAGCCGGTGACGACCGCGTCGCCGTAGGGCCGCTTGGCCTCCATGCCGAAGGCGTGGGTGCGGTGCCGGACGAACTCGTCGAGCTCGACGAAGGAGTTCTCGTCGAGGAGCTGCTCGATCCGCTCGCGCGCCGTCGTCTTGCCCTTGGCGTGCTGCTTCGCGATGGCGGCTTCGCCCGCTGCGGTCACGGCTTCGTGGTACCGCACGCGGAGGTCGGCGAGCCGGCCGGCCGTCGTGGAGAGATCGGGGGTGTCACCTTGAGTCACCCGCTCACCCTACCGGCGTGCCGAGACCGGGCCGTTGGAGGACCCGCACGGTTCCTGCCCGTACATTTGCACGCATGTCCACACCCGCACTCCCGCGTTCCCGCGCCGCCGTCGCGTCCTCGGGAGCGGTCCTCGACGTCCGGGAGTCCACCGGGTCGACCAACGCCGACCTGCTGCAGGCAGCGTCCGGCCTGCCGGACGGCAGCGTCGTCGCGACGCTCGACCAGACGGCCGGTCGCGGTCGTCTCGACCGCTCCTGGACCGCACCGACCGGGCAGACCCTCGCCGCCAGCGTCCTGGTGCGCGCCGACCTCACCGACCGCGACCGCGGCTGGCTGCCGCTCGTGGCGGGCGCCGCGATGCGCGACGCGGTGCGCGCGGCCCTGGAGCCGGCACCGGACGACCGAGCTGACGGGGCGGACGCGAGTCGGGCCTCCCACCCGGGTGGGACGGAACGGGTGCTCGTGAAGTGGCCCAACGACGTCCTGGTCGACGGCCGCAAGGTCTGCGGGATCCTCTGCCAGGTCGCGGACGACGGCGCGGTCGTCGTCGGAGCCGGCGTGAACCTCACCATCCCCGCCGACGCGCTGCCGACACCGAACGCGACCTCGCTCCTGGCGGCGGGCGCGACCGGCGACGCGGCCGACCTGGCAGACACGGTCCTGTCCGGCTTCGTCGCGGGCGTCCGGGAGGCCGTGGTCGCCCTGGCGACGGGCGGTGCGGACGCCGACGCGGTCCGGTCCCACGTCCGGGCCGTCTGCGGCACGATCGGTGCGCGGGTCCGGCTGGAACTGCCGGACGGCAGCGTCGTCGAGGCGGACGCCACCGGGATCGACGACGACGGCCGCATCACGATCCGGGATCGAGACGGTGTCAGCAGGGGCGTCGCCGTCGGGGACGTCACCCACCTGCGGTATGCATGACGCCATGACCGCCGAGCCCCCGCCAGAACGCGTCGTCGCGCGGCTGCGGCCGCACGCGCGGAGCCTGGTGCGTCCGGCGGTCTTCGTCGTGCTCGTCGCCGCTGCCGGCGGCTTCGGGTTCGGGGTGTTCCGGGCGCAGTACGCGTGGGTGAACGCCGTGATCGCGGTCCTCGTCCTGGCGCTCGTGCTGGTCGGCGGCATCGTGCCGCTCGTCCGCTGGATGACCCGTCGCTACGTCGTCACCACCCGGCGGCTGGTCGTCGTGCACGGTCTCGGCACCAGGACCCGGCGGGAGCTGCTGCACTCGCGCGGGTACGACGTGACCGTGCGGCGCCGCGGACTGCAGGGGCTGTTCCGCTCCGGGGACGTGCTCGTCTTCCCTGGGGACGACCCGGCCGTGGTGCTCGCCGACGTGCCCCACGCGGACCTGGTCGTCGCCGTCCTGCACGACATGGTGGAGGCCCACGAGGCCAGGCGGCGCCACCGCGAGCCGGACTGGGACGAGATCGTCGGCGGACCCGACCGGCCGTCGTGGGGCGACGTGCACCGCCGGTAGTTCCGGTACCGTCTTCCCGTGCGCATCTCTGTCATCGGCTGCGGGTACCTCGGTGCCGTGCACGCCGCCTCCATGGCCAAACTCGGACACGAGGTCGTCGCGGTCGACGTCGACCCGGTGAAGATCGAGCGGCTCGCCGCCGGCGACGCCCCGTTCTTCGAACCGGGACTCCCCGAGATCCTCTCCGAGGCGATCGAGTCCGGACGCATCCGCTTCACCACGGACATGTCCGAGGTCGCCGGATCCCGCGTGCACTTCGTCGCCGTCGGCACCCCGCAGGGCCCGACCGGTGCCGCGGACCTGACGTACGTCGACGCCGCCGTGGCCGCGCTGACGCAGTACGTGGCCGCCGACGAGTTCGTCGTCGGCAAGTCCACCGTCCCCGTCGGCACCGCCGCCCGCCTGGCGACGTCCCTGTCCGCGGCCGTGCCCGGCGCGACGCTCGTGTGGAACCCCGAGTTCCTCCGCGAGGGCTTCGCGGTGCAGGACACCATCTCCCCGGACCGCCTGGTCTACGGCGTGCCGTCCGGCGCCGCGGGCGAGTCCGCCGTCGCCGCCCTCGACGAGGTCTACGCCACGACCCTGGCCGAGGGCACCCCGCGCCTGGTGGTCGACCTGGCCACCGCCGAGCTCGTCAAGGTCAGCGCGAACGCGTTCCTGGCGACGAAGATCTCCTTCATCAACGCGATGGCCGAGATCGCCGAGGTCGTCGGCGCCGACGTCACGGCGCTCGCCGACGCCATCGGGCACGACGCCCGCATCGGCCGGAAGTTCCTCAACGCCGGCCTCGGGTTCGGCGGGGGCTGCCTGCCGAAGGACATCCGCGCGTTCCAGGCCCGGGCGACCGAGCTCGGCGTTGGGGAGTCGCTGGCGTTCCTGGCCGACGTCGACGCCATCAACCTGCGGCGTCGCGCGCACGTCGTCACCCTCGCCGAGGACCTGCTCGGCGGTGACGTCACGGGCAAGCACGTGGCCGTCCTCGGGCTCGCGTTCAAGCCGAACTCGGACGACGTCCGCGACTCCCCGGCGCTCGACATCACCGCACGGCTGCACGAGCTCGGCGCCGTCGTCTCGGCGTACGACCCCGAGGCCAACGGCACCGCCGCCCGCATCCACCCCGAGGTCCACTACGTCGACAGCGCGGACGAGGCACTCCGCGGCGCCGACCTGGTGCTCGTGCTGACCGAGTGGAACGAGTTCCGCCAGCTCGACCCCGCCGTGGTCGCCGGTCTCGTCGAGCGCCCGGTCGTGGTGGACGGCCGGAACTGCCTGGACCGCGACGCCTGGACCGCCGCCGGCTTCACGGTGCGCGGGATGGGCCGCTAGCACCCGGACGATCCGACCCGCGGGTCGTCGGCGGCAGCCCGCCGTCGGCCCGCGGGTCGTCCGACCTCCGCGTCCGCGCGCGGGTCCGCCGGCGTCGTGCCTGGTGGACGGCGGGCCCAGTGGACATCGGGCTCAGCGGTCGAGGTCGACGACCTGTACCCGGCACGGCTCGACGTCAGCACCCTTGACGTCCTGGCACGTGGTGTCCACGACGACCTCGTCGACCACCGTGCCGGCACCGGTGAGGTCCTTCGGCTGGGCGTCCTCCGGCGTGAACTGCAGCCAGTACCGGACGTCCGCCCGGTGCAGCAGCCGGACGAACGACGGGTCCTGGATGTCGTACCGCTGCGAGTCCGTGCCGGAGACGTGCGCGTCGAGCCGGAACGCGAGCTGCGCCATCGCCCGTGCGTTCGAGCCCGCGATGCGGCTGTCCCGCGGGATCGTGTGGTGTGCTCGGAGCGCCTCGACGAGCGGCTCCTCCTGCCGGACCGTGGGGCCGGCGACCTGCAGGGGCGGGGCGCCGATGGAGCCACCGAAGACCGACGAGAACGGTGCGGCAAGGCCGAGTGCGTTCTGCGTGACGGACGCCGTGACCACGAGCAGGCAGGCCACGACGGCCAGGACCCTGCGCACGGTGCGCCCGCGTCCGATCCGGTGCCAGGCGTCCGGCAGCAGCGCCGCGACCATGATCACCGTGCCGGAGGCCAGCGGCAGGTAGTAGCGGGCGTTCCCGCCGAAGGACTCGACCGTGGCGATGCCGGCGTAGCCGAGCCAGTACACGCCGGTGGCCACGGCGGCGACCGTCGCGAAGGCGTGCCGGCGGGTGTCCACCAGACGGAACAGGAGCGCCGCGGCGAACAGCACGCCGATCCACGTCGCGAACGGTGCGAAGGAGCTGATCCGGAGCTGGTAGTAGGGCAGCGCGTCCAGCCGTTGGGAGACGTAGTAGGTGAGCTTGCCGGCGAGCGTGGTCGTGGTGGACGCGCGGTCCTCGTCGTCACCGGTGTCCGCCCGGGAGGCCGTGGTCGTCCTCGGCGCGGACAGCGCGCGGCCGTCGAACACGCTCGGGGTGCGGTCCTCGGCGGGGGAGAACGCGCTGGCGTCCGGCGGGCGGGGGAGCACGTAGTCGTCGTCCGGGCCGTCGGCCGCGTCGGTGAACTTGCTCTCGGTGTTCACCACGAGCGACGACCCCGCGGTCACCGTGTGGTACTTCACCGACAGCGCCACGACCCACGGTGCCGACACGACGACGACGGCGACCGCCGCGGTGAGGACGAGGACGAGGGAGCCGCGGAGCGCCGCCCGGTCGCGGTGGTCGGTGCGCCACCAGCGGAACGCGAACCAGAGCGGCACGACGACGACGAACACCGGGACCAGGAAGAGCTTGGCGAAGTACCCGAGCGCGCAGAGGGCGCCGAGGGCGGCAGCGACGACGATGCGCCGTCGCCGTGAGCCGTGTCGGGCACGGTCCGCGACGAGCATCATCCAGACGAAGCCGACGAACCAGAGCAGGACGAGCAGGTCGGGAGTCTGCCGGGCCACGTTGGCCAGCAGCACGGGCGCGGTCGCCGCCGTCGTGAAGGCCGTCGCCCAGCCGTTCCTGGTCACGCGGAGCACGAGCCAGGCGCTGACGACCAGGATCGCGACGCAGACGACGGCGTTCGTCGCCAGGAAGGCCGACGTCAGTCCGAGGCCGGAGCGGATGAACGGCGCCATCAGCCACGACGTCATGGGGGACCAGTAGGCGTTGACGGCGTCCGTGACGTCGCCCTCGGCGTACTTCCGGGCGATGCCCATGTAGGAGATGCCGTCGATGTTCGTCACCAGGGCGCGACTGCGGTACGCCATCGACACGATCGGCACCGACAGCGCCACCACCAGCAGCAGGTTCAGCACGACGGCACGGAGCGTCGGGCGCGTCGTCGCCCCGCCGGTCCGCGCCGGGTGCGCCGCGGGGGCGGTGTGACTCATCGGTGCCTCTCTCCGCGGCGGCTCGACGTGCCCGTCGCAGTCCGATCACGATACCGTCCGGTCCGCGGCACACGGTCCCGAGCAGCAGGTGTTGGGGATCATGCCCGCGACGGGATATCTTCGTGTCGATGTCCGGAAGCGCGTTCGACACCAAGCCCCCCGGCCGCTCCGTCGCCCACGCATCGTCAGGGGGCCTGCCCGAGCGGCTCCGGCTGCTCACCGTCCCCGGCCGGCTCGGGGTCCTCCTCGCCAGCCCGTGGCTGTTCCGGCTGACGATCGTCCTCTTCGTGGCGCTCGGTGTGGTCTTCGCACTCGTGCTGCACTACCCGATCGTCGACGGCAACGGCAACGTCCCCTACGTCGGCACGATCGCCCCCGACGAGCACCGGCACATCGCGAACATCCTGTTCTACGCGCACCGGTCGATCTCGGCCGGACCGATCATCGACAGCGTGCCCACGCGCGACCTGGCGATGGGCGAGGTGCTGCGCTTCCCGAGCTACTTCTACTACTACTTCATGTCCTTCCCGGTGAAGGTCATGATCAACGAGGCGCTGCCCTACTCGTGGATCGTCGTCTTCCTGCGGCTCGTCAACCTGGTCTTCGGGGTGCTCGGGCTCCTGGTCATGCGCTCGCTGCTCAGGGCGATGGGGTTCTCGGCCTCGATCACCATGCTGTCGGTCGTCGTGCTCGCCTTCACCGGGCGGTACATCTGGCAGTCGGCGGCGGTGAGCTACGACGCCCCCGGCATGACCCTGTTCCTCCTCTGCCTGCTCTTCTCGGCACGGTTCATCCACGCCCCGAGCCCGACGACGCTGGCCAAGGCGGTCGTCGCCGGCGGCTGGGCGATCATCGCGAAGTACACGTTCGTGCCGTTCGTCGTCGTCGCCATCGTGGTCGCCGTCGCCCTCGTGGCGCAGCGCGACGGCCTGCGCGGGGTGGTCGACGTCCGGCATGCGGTCTCGGCGTTCGTCGCCGGCATCCGCCGGCACGTCGTCGGGACGGTCGCCTGGGTCCTGGCGTTCGTCGTCGCAGCGGCGCTCATCGTCGAGCGCTACGGGATCAACCTGGTCCGGTACCGCCAGTTCAACCCCGACTGCGACAAGCTGCACACCCACCAGCAGTGCCTGACGTTCGACATCTACGCCAGGAACTACGCCGCGGAGCGCGTGCACGACCTCGCCGTGCTGAACGGGCAGCAGCAGACGCCGCTCGACGTGCTCGAGTTCATCGGCCGCTGGTGCACGACCTACCTGCAGTCGATCTTCTTCTACCGTGACCGCAACTCGACCTGGGCGATCAACCCCGTCGTGTCCGTGCTCGGGACCGTCGTGTTCGTGGCGGCCTGTGTCGCCGTCGTGCTCGCCGCGCGGTCCCTGCTGCGGACCCGGACGTTCGTCTGGGGCTTCGCGGTCGCCGGTGTGTACGTCGTCGCCATGTTCGTGTTCAACCTCCAGACGTTCCTGCGGCTCGACAACGACTACGCGTTCTCCGGCCGGTACCTGCTCCCGGTGCTGCCGATCATCTACGCGTTCGCGATCGTCTCGGCGATGGCGTTCTGGCGGTCCCTCCCCGTCGGCTGGCGGCGCGTCGCGGTGCTCCCGGTGCTGCTCGTCGTGCTCGTCGTCCTCGTGACCTACTCCGCGCCCGTCGCCTTCTTCGCCTACGCCCGCGACCCGAGCTGGTACACGGACACGGCGCTGCGGCTGCTGCCGCACTGGCTGACCGGGTGGACGGGAGCGGGCGCATGAGCACCGTGAAGCCCTGGTCCCGCCGTCGCCGGTGGTCGATCGGCATCGTCCTCGTCCTGGTCCTGCTGGTCGCCGTCGGCTACCAGCGCCTCTCCGCGGGGCCGGCCGGCGAGACCGTGGGGTCGTGCACCGTGGTCAACCACCCGTCCGTCGACGACCGCACCCGGTGCGAGGGCGCCGACCTCGCCGGGCAGGACCTCCGTGAGCGGGACCTCCGTCTCGCCGACCTCCGCGGCGTCGACCTCTCCGGCGCCGACCTGCGCGGCGCGATCCTCTACGGCGCCGACCTGGCGGGGGCCGACCTGCACGGGACCGACCTCGGCCAGGCGGACCTGACCGCGGCCAAGCTCACCGGTGCGCAGCTCGGCGACACCCGCTTCACCCGGGCGATCATCAGCGGCATGGACGTGACGGGCACCCCGCTCGCGACGACGTCCCAGTCGGTGTGGGCGGACGGCGAGACACCGGTGCTGCTCAAGTGGTCCTCCGGCGAGCAGCCCGGCGTCGTGCAGAACACGTGCGACGACCGCGAGGGGCTGTTCTACCCGGGCAGCACCGCGGTGACGTGCCAGATCACCACCGGGACCGACGTCGGGCAGGCGCTGCAGTACCAGATCCAGATGGAGGTCAAGCAGGCCCCCGTCATCACGGCCCCGGACAGCGTCACCCTGACCGTCGGGCGGACGGCGTCGGTCCAGGTCCACGCCGACAGCCCCTACCCGCAGGTCGAGGCGCACTTCGACGGCGCGCTGCCGAAGGGCCTGCGGTGGGACGCGGCCACGCAGCGGATCGTCGGGAAGCCCACGGCCGCAGCGGTCGGGCAGCGCACCGTCGTCCTGCGTGCGGACAACGGGCGCTCCGTGACGAAGTCGATCCAGATCACTGTGCTCGCCGGCTGACACTGTGCTCGCCGGCTGACACCGTGCTCGCCGGCTGACCGGCGCGTCGACCCCCCGCGTCGGACCTGCGGTGCGTCGCGCCGTCAGCGCGTCGGGCGCAGGACCTCCGCCGTGCGCGTCGACTCCTGGCCGACCCGGTCCGGGTGGTACACCCAGGCCTTGTAGAGCCAGAACCGGAACGCCGTGCCGAGCGCCAGGCCGATGACGTTCCCGGAGACGTTGTCCGCGAGCGCCGAGGTGTACCCGAGCACGTAGTGGGAGACGCCGAGGCAGCCGAGCGAGATCACCATGCCGCCGAGCGAGACGACGACGAACTCGACGCCCTCCTTCGCAGCGACGGACCGACGCTGGTGGCGGAAGGTCCAGTACCGGTTGCCGACCCAGTTCACGAAGATGGCGACCGTGGTGGAGACGACCTTCGCCCAGAACGGCCCCGAGTGGACGTCGTCCGGCGAGAGCACGGTCGCGCGCAGCAGGTTGAACACGCCGAAGTCGACGACGAAGCCGACCGCGCCGACGATGCCGAAGCGGGCGAGCTGGGCGATGAGGCGCCGCACGTGGTCTCCTGGATCCGTAGAGTTGGCGTCGGCCCGTCCCGAGGACGGCGCGGGGTCGATCGACGATCGACAATCCGGAATGGTAGACGACCGGGTCTCACCGCACGGTGGGAACCGCGGAAGGAACACACAGCATGGCGTTGCGCGTCGGAGTGGTCGGCGGAGGGCAGCTCGCCCGCATGATGGTGCCGGCAGCGGTGGAGCTCGGGATCGACATCCGGGTCCTCGCCGAGGGGCCGGACATGTCCGCGGCGATCGCGGCGACGGCCGAGGGCGACTACCACGACGCCGACACCGTGCTCGCCTTCGCACGGGACGTCGACGTCGTCACGTTCGACCACGAGCACGTCCCGCAGGACGTCCTCCGTGCCCTGGTCGCCGCCGGCGTCGCCGTCCGTCCGGGTCCGGACGCGCTCGCCGTCGCCCAGGACAAGATCGTCATGCGCACCCGGCTCACCGAGCTCGGACTGCCCGTGCCGGACTGGGCCGCGGTCCACGACCCCGACGAGCTCCGCGCCTTCCTCGACGCCCACGGGGGGCGGGCCGTCGTGAAGACCGCCCGTGGCGGCTACGACGGCAAGGGCGTCCGCGTCGTGACCGACCCCGCAGACGTCGAGGACTGGTTCATCGCCCTCGCGGAGAGCGGCAGTGCGCAGGCGCTCCTGGCGGAGGAGTTCGTGCCGTTCACCCGCGAGCTCGCCCAGTCCGTCGCCCGCCGCCCGTCGGGTGAGGTCGTGGCGTGGCCGCTCGTCGAGACCGAGCAGCGCGACGGCGTCTGCGCCGAGGTCATCGCCCCCGCGCCCGACAGTGCTGGCCGCCTCGCCGACCTGGCGGAGTCGATCGCGGTGCGCATCGCCGAGGAGCTCGACGTCACTGGTGTGCTCGCGGTCGAGCTGTTCCAGACCGGTGACGAGCGGATCCTCATCAACGAGCTCGCGATGCGGCCGCACAACACCGGCCACTGGTCGATCGACGGCGCGACGACGAGCCAGTTCGAGCAGCACCTCCGCGCGGTCCTCGACCTGCCGCTCGGTGCGACCGGGACGAACGCCCCCGTCGCCGTGATGGTGAACGTCCTCGGTGGCCCGGCCGACGGCGACCTCGCCGCGCGGTACCCGGGCGCCCTCGCGGCCTTCCCCGAGGCCAAGTACCACTTCTACGGCAAGGCCCCGCGCCCCGGCCGCAAGATCGGGCACGTCACCGTGACCGGCGACGACGTCGACGACGTCGTGTACCGGGCGCGGAGCGCAGCGGCGCACTTCGACGACTGACCCGGCCAGCGCGACCGGCCGACGGCGGGGACCGCGCACCGGACGGGAGGCCCGTGGCGGGCCCGCACCGAGCCTCCCGTCCGGTGGGTGGCGACGTCGACGGCGGCTGCCACCCGTCCAGGTGGCACCCGCTCTGGCGGCTGGTCGACGTGGGCAGGGCGTGGTGCCATGGACGGGTCAGGGGAAGTCCGTCCAGGGGAGCCGTCCATGCCACGCCGTCCGCGCGTCAGCGCCCGCGCCCACTCCGTGGTCTCCGTCGTCGCGACGGTCACCGCGGCCCTCGTCGTCGGAGCCCTCGTCGTGCCCTCCGGGCCCGCCGACGCCGCGACACCGGCTGCGGTGCGTTCCGCGTCCGCTGCCGCGCTCTACGGGAACGGGCAGTACACGTCGCCCACCAGCGAGGCCGCCAGGGCCGCCGGTGCGCTCGCGTCCTCGGACCCGGCGGGCGCCCGTGCCGCATCGACCATCGCGCGGTACCCGGTCGCGACCTGGCTCGGTGAGTGGACGACGGGTGCCGCGCTCGACCGGACGCTCGACACCGCGACCGCCGGGGCCGCGGCGAACGGGACCACGGCCGTCTTCGTCACGTACGCCATCCCGCAGCGCGACTGCGGCGGGTACTCGGCCGGTGGGTTCGACGAGACGTCCTACGACGCGTGGATCGACCGGATCGTGACGAAGCTCGCGGGCAAGCGGGCTGCGGTCGTCGTCGAGCCGGACTCGCTCGCCATGCTCAGCAACGACCGCTGCACGCCGACCCTCGACCAGCAGCGGTACCGGATCCTGTCCCGCGAGGTCGCCGCGTTCACCGCTGCCCGGGTCCCCG
>Ga0265797_10009795_pt1 | contig 12321 bp, 11 predicted proteins | sample P2T30metagenome_FD_192433 | JGI IMG/M metagenome (GOLD analysis project Ga0265797, IMG submission 192433) | Plant litter microbial communities from East Loma Ridge, Irvine, California - P2 T30 | ecosystem: Environmental > Terrestrial > Plant litter > Unclassified | place: USA: California... | reverse complement strand
AGAGGTCAGGCAGTATCCGAGTGGGTATCGGTATCTGGCTTGGGCGGAGAGTAAGGCGGGGAGGCCGCCGAAGATGGATTTGAATGCGCATGGGCCGGAGAGGGATGTGCTGTATGGGAAGTGTAAGATTTGGTTGGAGGGAGGGGATGTTAGGCCGAATCTTACGGGGGAGGATTTGGAGGAGTGGTAGATTGTGGTGAGGGGATGGCGTGTGTGTGGTAGTGGTCACGAAGTAATAGAAGATCTTGTGAACAGCTAAGAGAGGCATTGGAGACATACAATACATGCCAATGATACTTGATGCGCAAAAAACAATAGCTGTTAACTCCCATGAGAGTCGAACTCATAACCTTCACGGTTCAAGCGGGCCTTCCATCCCGAACGCGTCCGTTCCAAGATGTAGGCGACGCTTGAATAGAAGCGTGATGCGCTGCCATTGCGCCAGAGAGTCTTCTTTTCACTTGTGAGATATTCCAGATTCTGAAGGGCTATGTATCAGGCTCCTTTGTTTAGGATAAACAAGGCCAGTCAACTGCAACGGTGTGGCCTCTACGCGGTATCTTCGACCTTTACACCCTTCTGCTTCTTCTCCACCGGCTCCTCCTTTACCACTACCTCCTCTTGGCCAGCCGGCTCCTGCGGCGTCTGATCGCGCTTCCTCTTCCTAGGCTTACGCTTAGGCTTGGGCTTAGGTGTCGGCGTATCAGGTGTTTGCAGTCTATCGTTCGGAGCAGCCACAGGCCTCGGTTGAGGTACCTCAGGAATGACGTTGTAATGCTGAAACATTGGTGTCCTAGGCATGAGTCGACGAGTTAGTTTGTCGTGGTATACCGCACCTGCTTCCCCGAAGATAGGACTGTCGAAGTTATTGGTTTCTATAGCTTCGAAGATCTCATCAATGTCTTCCTGTGGTCGGGGGACTATTTGAACTGGCGGTTGATTGACGGGCGTGGCGGTAGGTGTTGGGCATTGAGGGGGAGTGCCTGGCGTTGGATCATGAGCTTGCGGCGACTCCTGGGGACGTTGGTCGCTTATCGGTAATCCGACCTCTGGAGACGCTGGGCTGGCTGACATTCGCTCCGTAGGCCCCTGCGGTGGAAACAACTGATCATACAGTGGTGGCGGGGAAGGCATACTCAGTGTAATCGTAGGTAGATCTGCTGGGACACTAGTCGCACTTGCATCTTCCCCACTCTCCAGGCGAGCTTGACTGTCTGCAGATGCTGCATGCATCTGAGCGTCTGTCTGAGTAGCACGGACCTGAGGCGAAGAGTGAACAGCTTCGGAGACATGTTGCGATGTCGCTACTGCTTCTTCTTGTGGCTGCCTATCGGATTCGCGAGCGGTTTTCATCGGGTGTAAATACCTTTTGTTGTAAGTTAAAGTTAGGTATTAGGCAAGTGGAACCTGTTAGCCGATATTTAAACAAGAAGGGAACGCGTTCACCAAGCCGGTAGCTGAGCAGTGGGCGAAGTTCGAGCATTCACCGAGATCAATGGTGACTCAGCGGCCAGTGAAGAAAGTACCATTCACTTCCGGGTGAGCTGGAAGTGCTTTGAACAGGTCTTGTTTGTGCGTCTGGAAGGCAGTGGGCACATCAAGTGGCCAGAAGAGTGCCACGGCTGCTCCATCTGGAAAGAACATTGAATACAAAGAATGTCGTCCCGGCCGACGTCGATTTCACATGATCAGATACAATTGACCTTTACGCACGTCATGAACTGAGAAGGTCCGTCCAAAGACGAAGTTGATGCATGCTGACATGAGGTCGATGGGCGGAGAAAATGCTGCAACGCGGTGGTGCGAGCTTTGCGCCATCACGGACCAGCCGAGCCGAAGACTTCCCTACACGACGACAGGCCATGTAACGGCTTCAAATCATTCACTAAGGGCTGTGCTGTTTGGGAATGAAGATGACGGAGGGTGTTGAAAAGATTTGAAATGGATTGTGATGAAACGATGTTAAGGTACGTGAACGACGATCGATGATGCGGCTAGATTTTGACTGGCCAATCAGCAGCGACTTGCCTCAAGACGAACTCATCGACGGCTTTGAGGGTCCCTACTTCTATCGCGTCTTCAGTGAGCACAGTGTGACGACCTACCAGCCCAGATTCTCAGTCGGCGCAAGTTTGTTCCAGTCCAGATGTGACTTTTCGTATCCTCATCTGAGTCTGGAATGCATAGAAGAACACCTTCGTCTTCGCGACACACAAGCTAGTCCTTTCATAACGGTCTTTAGCGAGTTCGGTAATCCTTTTCGTCCTACTGTATGACTTTCGTGCTAACTGGTAACAGCTGCAGCGGTACGTGAAGCGTTTGAACTTCATGTCCGAGGTCATGAAGCTGTCCAGGTAGTTCAGATCCAGGCTTCGGGCCTGGTGACCGATCTCGTATGCCCAGCCGACAATCGCAGTGCTCTGATACCTTTATGGCAAGGCACAAAAGGTCGGATAGACCGGTGGCTATGTATGGCTGATCTTGGACCAACCCTCGGTGTCGACCCCGTATACATTCGCCCTTCAGAATGGCTGGCGTGCGGTTCAATATCCAAAGCTCGGTTCTCAGCGGCCTGGCCGATCATTGGAGGACGACTGCAGTTCAACGAAGAAAGGAGCGAAGACCTAGTCGACTTGTTTGCGCGTATATGCGGGCATGTGCCAGAACTTTTCCCAGAGCATGATGTGTCCGAGCGATACGAATACGACTGGGAAGGCGAATGCTTTGTTAGAGCTGAACGTTGGGGCGATGCGAGCGCGTCGATCCAAGAAACGAGCGTGGCGGGCGCGGGACTGGGGCTAGGACTTGCAGTTTCACAATTTGCGCGACCGACGCCATTCGGGTATGCCGGCTATCTGCGTGGAATGGTTGTGATGGACTGATGTACCATGTATTTTGTAAACGTATTGTACGATTAGATGAGGTGCCTAGGTGGCCTTGAAAGGATATCTGCAGGTGCAAGGCAGCAGTGGTACTAGGCTCAGATAGGACAAGCGGGCAACGTCTTTCCGTCGTGACATCTGGAGGCATGTCAGCAGCCCCTCTTCTCTACGACAACATTATCGAAGTACGGTCAATCGTTGCGCACCGAAAGTTTCGCGCCCAAGGGATCTCTTTGACAAGATGGACGCTGTGTAAGTAGCCATGATACCTCTCAAAATCTGGCTCGAAACAGCACTAATATCAGCGTAGCACCTTGCATAACCAGATTGAATCGCCCCTACTACGCCTACCCGCAGAACTTCGCAATAGGATTTACGAATACGTCTTCCGCGTGGATTGCATCAATTTCTTTAAAATGTCCTATTGGGATTACAACACGAGCAAACACTCGAGGCCCGAATGCAACCCCAATCCCGTGCGCGGGACAAAGTCAGCTTCACAATCCCTATCCTCGCTTCTCAAATCCCTACTAGTATGCCGCCAATACTATGCGGAGACCAGATTGCTGGTATTCAAGCTGAGTCCTCTCTGTGGACGTCCGAATTATCTACTTGACGCCGTGGAAAAAATGCCCAAGGACGTGCGAGACGCCATTTCAGTCCTTCGCATCTACGAAATCATAAATTGGACGATGTATTACCGAGGGTTTCACCTCCCAACAGATCTTCCTAACCTGCGAAAGATCGAAGTGCATTCTTGGGCTCCTAAGGTCGTGGGAGATCCGCTCTTGTTTGCCCATGAATGGAACAGACGTCATGTTCCAGAGGACAACGAGGTTTCGCGTTTGAGAGTTGAGAAATTTTTCAGAGATCTCAAATTGAAGGAAACTGAGGATGCGCTTATTGATGTTCAAAACCAGGTCCGCGGTTGGGTTGAGAAAGGAACTGAAATTACGTTGATCGATGCACCGACTCCCTGTTACAAACACGTCATGGGGGAAAGGTGGGAGGTTGTGTAGGATTGGGCGAGGTATGCGGGAATCTTGTAGTTCAGTATATAATACTTACGACTTCTCTGATTGATTCGGATATCTTCTCGTCTAGGTCGTCGATGTTGCGGAAGTTGTGAGTGTAGTCCACCAGGGACTTTTACTACGATACCGCACTTTGCGCATGTGTATAGTTTTAGAAGGCTCATAGTTCTTGTACCAGTGCACTTGCTGTGATATATGCGCCTTCGCCATACGCTTCAAGTTCACAGCTTCCGTAAGATTATCACGCGCCCACCTCCAGCATCCTTCCGGTACTGGTGCAGGTCCGTCTCTACAATCTCAACCTTCTCCTCCTTCTCCAGTCTCTTCACTTCCTTCTCAAACCCCTTCTCCACCCAGAAACTGTCTAGCACAGTTGCAACAACAACTCCACCATCCTTGACAACTCTTACGAACTCCTCCAAGGGCTCTGGTCCAAGATGACCATGCGTGAAAGTACCACAGCATGTCAGCGCATCAAACTTCCCGTCATCAAACTCCAATCTCTTCGTCAAATCCGCGGTCGTAAGGTCATCGTACACCGCGGTGTTCTTAGCAACCGCTAGCATGCCTTCGCTGATGTCGAGACCTAAGATATCCGTAGCGCCAAGCTTGGAGAGTTCGATACCGACGAGGCCTGTACCGCATCCTGCATCCACAATCTTGAGTCCAGCGAGAGGCTTGTCGGGTGAGATGTGGTTTAGCTTCAGGCCGCGGGCTACTGCTTGTGCGACGAGGCGTGGCCCGGTGAAGTCGTGCAGAGTCATGTCGGAGTCGTATGTCTTCGCCCATTGGTCGTATAATTCGCGCGACTCTTCGGTGGTTTTGGCGGCGAAGACGCGGTCTAGCAGCGACTTCTCGTCTGATGTTGTCATGTTGAGGGTGTGATGCGTGTCGGGTGATACCGGTGTGACTGCGTGCTTCTAGGTTCTATGGAAAGCAATGCTAAAATGGTTGTATGGGAATGGGGAATGACTGATGATAGGGTGGTTGTTGGTGATGAAGCGGTACCTAAGTGGAGGTGTACCGACAGGTGTTACGCGTGACGTCATCAGTCGCGATAGATGATACTGCGACAACACCATAATAGAACAACTGAACTACCTCTACGACGAGCATCATTCAGCTTCTATCGCCAAGACGTATTGGCATCCTCCGCGGCACCTGCATATATCACCATCTTCTTCCTAAGTCCTTGGGTCCACGTCCAACTTACGTCTCCGTCTATGTTTAGCACGAGAACGTTCTCCCAATTCGGAAATTTGCGCAATGCTTCCAAATTAACATCGTAGGCAGATTCTTTGAGCCGCAGCAGCGAGATATCATTGAATACCGACAGGTTTCCGAAACGTGCCACTACGTCAGCAGATATGAGGTTCGTGATAGTTGCGAGTTCTCCAAAAAAGACATGAAGTGAGTTCAACGAGAATGGTAGGAAGGCAGTTTCTCTGTGAATCTGGCGGCAGACCATAGAAGGGGCAAGAAGCCAATCTAAGGACTCATAGCAGCGGTACTGACGACAAAGCTGATGGAAAACTCTGATTGAGAGACGATCTCGAGCCACATGTAGGATCTCAATGGAGTGGCAAGCGAATGTGTATCCGTATATCTGGTTTTGCAGCTCTGACGGTAGGCGTAACAACGGAGAGGCAGTCTGATTTCGAAGTGTACTTTTAGAGTCAATATAATTTGGTATACAATGACGACTTGACAATGGTGCTTACATATCACCTGCTTCAGATCTCGACACCTTGCTCGTGGAATCGTGCTCATTGCGACGCAGGTATTCCAAAAGAGAACGACTACAGACGCGATGTGTGCTATGACATTGGCATGGCATGTTTTGGGTTTGTACAGTGAGAATGGACCTTTTGAAGCTGATAAGCTAGATGAGTGCAATCAGTTCTGCTTTGAGGAAATTTAAGGAACTCATTGGTAGATGCAGGCCATGTATTTAAACGAACGATGGTTTGAGGGGAGATAATCGCACATCATGCGGACGAAGACAAATTTGAATCGCAAACATCATGGATCGCCAGGTGATTACTACAGCATTGGCGTTATGCACGGTCTGGATCGCAAGCTTGCCCATTCGATAGCTGAGATACTGACGCGTCTCTTGCAGAATTTGGGGGAGATGTCAAGTAGATAAACGTCACACTCATTAGCGACGGCTCTCGGTATCTGCAGTGCAGGGTATGATGCAGTGGTGTATAGAGTAAATGTACAGTGTGTATTAGCGAAAAGAGGTAACGCATGAGACGAAGACAGCGTAACCATGAACGAAGAATGGCTGGAAAGGGACGACGACTTTATGCTGGACCAACTGGGCTTCTACGATATGCTCCAGCAAGCTTTCAACGTAGATTCGATACGTTCACAACATGGCCAAGATGGCTGCCATCATCGCTACACCACCACTGCCAACCTCCATCTTGCCTGCGCTACCGGTGAAGTTGCTCATTCCTGCCATAGCACTTCCTGTTGGCATGACCATGCCATCAGACATGGTCATACCGCTCTGCATGACCATACCGTCGGACATGGTCATGCCACTCTCCATTGACATTCCCTTGGACATGGAAGACATCGCAGACTTCATGGCAGAGTTCAGCGATGAAGCGCCCGAAGAAAGCGCTGCTTCGCCTGTCGGGGCGGGCTTGTTATCCCAGGCCATTGTGACGGGAGGCGCGGAGGGAGTCATCATGGGGACCATTGATGTTATGGTGGATGAGCTTTGTGCGAGTGCGATGGGAGCGAAGGCCGCGACGGCACCGATGATCGTGGAGGAACGCATCGTGGGATGTTCGGTTGTGCGAAGAGGTTGTAGAGGTAGAAGGAGGTCGTCGAGTACGTTCGCGTCGGTTCGTAAGGAGTGTATTAGGTGAGTCCGGCTCGTGAATCTGGGGTATAGTTTTCTGAAGGTTTGTAGAGAGCGAGAGCTTTGAACGGCGAATCGCTAGGGGGCACTTCGCATCTAAATACCTTTCTACACATCACGCACTTGCTCGAAGAGCGCCCATTGTTTCGCAACCTAAGAGCTGTCATCGTGTATATCATCTCATGCGACAGTCAGCGCATCCGGATCTTCAGCCTCCGATCCACTGTGGCGTCTTGCAGCGTCGCGAACCAGACAAATTCTCGTGAAACAAGCGACTACAGGGACAATGGCTGTCGATTTCGGGGTGGTGAAGTTTGGAGGGTGTTCGAAGTTGGTTTCGGTCGGAACATCGATCGACGCCAGTCCGTGCATTGCCGAAACGCCAAGGCTGAGGTTTGCAGACTGCGGAATCAACCTCACTTCTTCTTTCCATCATCACTCACAACTTTACTGACGGTGAATCCATCGAACAATCGTTGCCATTACTTTACATGTGACCTTTCGCATCACCTTACTCATCAGCTACCGTTCAATGGCGCCGTCGCCTGTGTGCGCTGCTGCCCTTTGGCGGGATGCGGGCACCGTGACATAACACGACTATTACCATCCATGAGCCAACGACCAAAACCTCAAACTCCAGAATTCAAGCACTTCCAAATTCTAGGCAATCATCACCCTGCCCAGCTAATCGTCAATCATCGCCGCGAACTCATCTGACATCCAGTACCGGTCAATCCGAATCTTCACGATGAGCTCCATGTGCTCTGGGCTTTCGTTCCAAGCGTCGGGACGGTGAGGGTATCGGTAAAGCGTGTTCTGTTCGAATGCCCACCTCAGATTCTCTGCCCAACCGCTTGCATCAGATGGGTCTGGTTGGTCGATGCGGAACAGCGGTCGGTAAGGCGGCTTGTGACGGGGTCCACCGAAGGCGTATGGGCCATATGCATCAGTCTCTCCTGCTTGACGTTCGAAAAAGAACGCCATGTCCATCGCGTCCTCATCTTGTGCGTTTGCAAGCGCTGTCTCCCATGGCACGACTGAATCTTCCGGAGGAGCGGCATAACTTGTTCTCTCAAGGTCTCTGCTGGCGCTGGCCATGATGTCCTCCTCCTCTTCTTCTTCCTCTTCGGCAAATTCCTCAACGGCAGGCTCATCATCAAACCATACAGACTTTCCCGACCTTCCTCTCAGCTCTTGCATCTCATGCTCTGTTTCTGACTCTGGTGTCGTGCCCTTGGGTGGAGGGACTGCTTCTTTCTGTCTCCTTGGTACTGGCAAGTCTTCTTCTAGGTCACTCTTCCTCTTTCGCTTAGCATCTTTCTTTTTCTTATCTGGCACGAGCGGAGCGCTGGTTGACGCGTCTTGAGAAAGAGAAGGCTTTATACCAGCCCATCGTTGGGCAGCAGCGCCATCGCTATGTTCTTTTCGAACAGTGGCTGCGCCTCCCACAAGCTGCAATACCTTATCGTAGTCGCGAGGGTAGAACCACGGCTCATGTGGATTCTGTACGCAATACTCCACCATGCGAGTCAGATCTAGCGCATCATGGCCCTGCGGCATGCAGCTCAGGTCTATGGCTAGCTTCTTGAAGGGTATGTCTGTCGGAGGGATTTCGATATTTCCACTAGGTGGCGAGAACCCTGCAACATTGAGATCGGCATCGTCCCAGGTCGACTTTCTCTCTTTGTGGAAGCTACCATGCGTCTGGAGCCGCCAGTCTTTGTACCCACCTTGGTCCATCGTCTTGTAGATGCTCTGCCGGCAGCTGGCCTGGGGCCACTCCTTTGGAAGCTTTCTGTAGGTGTTCACGATGGCGCACACCTGAGTCGGAGTCGCGCCGTTCGTGATCAGGCGGTACACCACGTCAGCGCAGTGTATGCTGTTTGGAAGGAATGCGAGGAGCTCTACAGCGGTAATGTTCGCGGTTGCAGGAAACGGGAGGTATCTTGAAGGCGCGTCTGGGCCAAAGCCGTAGCCGAAGTACTCGTTACGTGCTCTCGATTTGGACTCTGATGCGTTCTCAGCCGGTCCTGGGGCTGACGCCGTTGACCTGCCGAAAAGTTAGGAGAGTGTGCCTATCGTGAGACAATTGGCAGTTAGTACGGTCGCGGCGGATGATCCATGGTCAGAGGTGCATGTGTGGTGTTTGTGGTGGTGATGGGAACCTGCACGTGGTTAGTAGAGTGTGCCTCGCGCTTCTGTTGTGGCTGTCGCTATATCAACGAAAAGGCCACTCTACCCGGTCCGAGCGTCCTTTGAGCAACTTTGCTTGACTCCGCCGTCACCTGCGTCTCCGAAGTGCCAGCTTCAGCCCACGACAAGGTTTGCAGGGTCTGCTTTTGCAGCCAGTGGAGACGCCACGCATCGATCACTCAAGACAAAGCGCAGCGAGACTTCGTATCGTCTTTGAAGACTCTCACACTTTCACTTTCCAGTAAGCCATCCTCCGCGCAACCGGCTACCCCTCGCAATTTCTGCAGAAGGTAACCTTACAAGTTTGCCTGTGCCTCTGCTGATCTCGTCCTGACCATCAGATCAGTCAACATGGCGGCCATTGCTAAGAACAACGCTTTCGGCTACCACAGCCCAAGCTGGAACCTCCCCTTCCCAAACGGCAATTTGACCGCCGCCGAGATCCTGGCCTACCTCCCGCACTGGCTCAAATCCATCGATGTTATCGACCGTTTCGTGACGCACGGCGCGAAAGCTGGCCATCTCGCTGCTATGATCAACGAGTTCAGAGACCAGCCGCTGGATCAGGATTTTCCACCGAATTCCGCCATGGTCATGATCCAGTACGCCATGCGACGCGCCGGCTACGACGATTGGAAATTCGGTATGCATTTGGAATACGACATTGGAATCCCGAGACCTGAAGACAACCTCAACGTCCACGGTTTCCGTACACCTAACCGGACTCACCCTAAGGACGTGAGGACTGGTACACCTAGACAGGACAAGGTCAACCAGGACTCCTCGCCGTTGGAGTTCAAAGACCTTGCCCTTCATGTGAAAGAGCACCCGTGTGGCGATGACGCACTGGACCTCACTCGTTGTGTGCAATATGCTATTGAGCACGAGGAAGAGTCATGGTTTTTCCCCACCGACTTTCAACGCCTCATCACTCACCTCGGAGGACCAGCCACTGTCACTCACTGTCACTACGATAGGCAGGTGTTTGCACGTCACAGCAACTACGCCTTTTCACCCGCCAAGTCTACACCTGGTAAAGGCCGCGCTCCTAGAACGCCCAAGACTCCCAAATCATTCAAGCTCAACAGCAAGGTCAAAGCTTCGCGCGGTAGCAAGAAGAAACTCTTCGACGACATTGAGCTGGTTGCAATGTCACGATCGGCGACACCACAGAAGCGTACAGCTGAAGGCCTGGGAAAGGTGTTGGATGGTAGTAAGAGGAGGAGCGGCAGGCTTGTCGGCAAGCAAATGAATTTTGCTGAGGAGCCTGAAATTGATACCGAGGTAAGCCTATCACCCGTGTTCGACCACAGTCCAGTTTACGACAACTTAAATAGTGACATTGCTGACACCGGCTTCAGGACAAAGACTACTACGATTCGCCCTACGCGACTCCCGCCAAGAAACGCAAGCTGTCTCGTCTACCGCCGACCCCAAACTCGTCCGCCGACGATGACGAGTTCGTAGAGGATGAGTCCGAGCCTGACGACGATATTCCGGAAGAAGACGCAAGTGAACCTGAGGAGGCCGTTTCGCCCATCCCCGCTGCACGCGGCCGTCAAGCGGCGCGCAAGGCTCGCTTGAACATTAAGGCTGCTTTTGTACCTGAGCGTCGCACTTTGAAGCTCAAGGTCCCTGGGTAAGTTCATTCTACGCTTCTGATGTTATGTCTCGCGCTGACCATGAACAAGAATCGGACCGTCACCCCAGAAAGTTCGACAGCAGGCAAAGGTGCCCTCGTACATGATGACCGAGTTCACACCAGATGTCATGGACGCCGCCCGCGAGTACCTCAAGCGCGAGCCCATCCACTTCCCTGCTCCCTTCCTCTCAGAGGATCGCCTCCGCATCGACGACTACAGCATCTACCTCTACTCGTCCCCTCCACACACTTCGTTCCCCGAGATGTACGCGTCCGCCTACGATTACGCCCGCTTTAACGGTCCTCGCCGCCACGCCCCGTTCCGCGAGCTCCACCTGTTGAGCCAGCCTCACCCCAAGGATACGAGCGACTGGGCCGAGAACATCCGTTGGGCTAAGCAGCAATTTGACTTGTTTGGTAGTGTTTGGACGGAGTATGACTGGCATCTTGAGTGTATCGCTGCGCATAGGTATGAGATTGGTTGGGTCAGTGAGGAGGTCATTAGGGATGGTATGTGAGCTGGTTGGGCATTGGACTCTGTTCCGGAAATACTTTTGAGTTGCGTTCTGGTCGTATTGATGCCTGGATCTGCCTCTGGACATTCTGGACATCATGGCAGTATTGCGCTATGAAACGATGACGGACATTGAAATAGATACATAGGACTGATAATAACGCACTCTCGCAGTCCACCTTTGTTTCAAATTTTCATATCGTGTTTTTAGTTCTCGCGATCTTGTGAAATAGCATACATGAGGCGCACATGAGCAGGAATATTTGTCAATTGTATCATCTTCTATTATGTGAGGTGAATTTGCTCAAAGCATACGACTAAATGAAAAGGATGTATCGCGCAGAATGTACAAGACGCCCAAATCCTCCAAGAAGTTTTACCAGAAATGTCATGCGACGCTCGCTAACCTTTTCCAATACCGCGCGCGAGACGCGCTCCAATTCCGATTTATGTTTGTCCAATACGCGTCAACCTTTGCAGAGACCTGATATGTGGTCTTGTTAGACCACGCTATGCTTCGCGAGAGGAGGGGTCATCAACGGGGTCTTCGGCGGTGCTGCCGTCGACGTCGTGGACCACGATGGAAGGGATTGAAGTCTCCTGGCCAGTTCCATCATTGGCATCATCGTCCTGCAAGCCGAGGTCGTGGTCTTCTGAGTTGTCTTGTGCGAGCTCCGTATCGTCTTCCTGATCGACGAAGCCACCTAGCTCACGGTTGATGCTGTCCAGGATCTCAGGATCGATGCTCTTCAGGACCTCAGGGTCGATCATGCTGAGATCGAGAGACGCAAACGAGGCAGTGTCGTCGTCAATCTGCTCCTCGAATGGATTTGGGACGTGAGACTCGTTGTTGTTAGCGGGCATGTCGTTATCCCAAGGGCCAGATGGAGATACAGCCCTGGCGTCGTATGCAGCTGGTTCGATGAGGTCGGGAAGACTACGATCATCTACAAGGGAGTTGTCTAGAGTGTCCGGGCCAGTTGTATGCTCCGCGCGGCGGTTAATAGGCACGATGCCGTTAGCGGCCAAGACGCTGACATACAACGCGTATAATTGATCCTCTTGTATCGTAGCTAGGACATGTGACAAGTCGGCGGCAGTGTTGTTCATGATCCGACTAAGGATCAACGAGTTGATAGATGAAAGCCCGCTGGCTGCAGCAGGAGCTTGTGCGCGAG
>Ga0265797_10009793_pt1 | contig 12322 bp, 12 predicted proteins | sample P2T30metagenome_FD_192433 | JGI IMG/M metagenome (GOLD analysis project Ga0265797, IMG submission 192433) | Plant litter microbial communities from East Loma Ridge, Irvine, California - P2 T30 | ecosystem: Environmental > Terrestrial > Plant litter > Unclassified | place: USA: California... | reverse complement strand
TCAACGTTTTGTAGGATTCGCGTTTTGTGGATTCAAGCTTTACCGGATATTGCTACAAGATGAAGGTGTCTACTACCTTGGTCAGCTTGACAGCTGCCGTACCAGCTGCCCTCGCATCAACGCCCTACTCTCAATACATCCTCGCACCTAAATCACGAACCCTGCAGCCCGTCTCCGTCCACAGCTCAAACGGCTCCGTCACCAATCCCGAGAGCCTGACTACGAGCAGCGCAGATGGAAGTTCAGTTTTCACAGGCGAAGCAGCAACAGCGTACGACTTTGGTATCAACATTGCAGGTCTCGTCACCGTGACAATCGGGTCCGTAAACTCGACTTCAGAGTACATTGGCGTCACCTTCTCCGAGTCCTCATTGTGGATCAGCAACAGAAGCAGCGACGCGACCGCCGATGCAGGAAAAGACGAGACACTCTGGTTCCACGTCAATGGCACAGGACGCTACACGGCGCCCAAGGAGAAGGGTAGAGGCGCTTTCAGGTACATGACGTTGGTCCATAATGGCACGGGGAGTTTGGAGGTGACGGGAGCCGAAGTACATTACACGGCAATGCCTCACTGGGAGGACGATGCGTTGGGGAATTATACTGGATATTTCCACTGCGACGACGACTTGCTGAACCGTGTGTGGTATGCTGGTGCATATACGAACCAGATTTGCACTATCGAACCGGATACTGGCGATGCGTTGGTCCATATCGGTGAAGAGGGGTACTCGAAGGACGACGATCAGACGCCGGTTAATGTAACGTGGTATAACAACTACACCATTACGGCTGGTAAGAGTGCGCTAGTTGATGGCGCGAAGAGGGATAGACTTGTGTGGGCTGGTGGTATGTTGATTCCCCAATAGCGACCGCGTGGATGCTGACGAAATTACAGATATGGCTATAGCCGTTCCCGGTGTTGTCGTATCCACCAACGATGTCATCTCCATTGAGAACGCATTGGACTCGCTGTTTGCTGTTCAGAATGAGACGAATGGTCTGCTTCCGTATGCTGGACGGCCATTTCCTCCTCAAGCTATATCCTTCACTTATCATCTGTACACCCTAATTGGTGTCGCTGATCACTACCTTTATACTGTGAGTACTATGGCTGCCCTTTCCTTGTTTGGGTCCTGTTCGTAGGGAGAAACTAGGAACAAGCGTGATGCCTTGGGTTACAAGCTCCAGCGTTTGCTAATCAAGCCACTAGGGAGACGTCGAATACCTGAAATCCCTGTGGGACAAGTACAAATTCGCCCTGTCTTTCTCGCTCGCGAACATTGACGACACCGGCCTGATGAACGTCACCGCACCTAACGACTGGCTTCGCTTCGGTATGGGCGGTCATAACATCGAAGCAAACGCCATCCTCTACTACACCATCAACCAAGGCATCTACCTAGCCTCTGCTCTCAATGACACCGCGAATATCACCTCGTGGCAGGAGACGGCAGACCGCATCAAGACAGCCGCCAACGAGCTCTTGTGGGTGCCAGAAGAAGGCATGTACCGCGACAATGAAACCACAACTCTCATGCCACAAGACGGAAACGCCTGGGCCGTAGTCGCAAACCTCACTCTAAACAGCACACAAACTGAGCAAATCTCCTCCAACCTAGTCGCCCGATGGACACCCTACGGTGCACCTGCTCCAGAAGCCGCAGATGCCATTTCACCCTTCATCTCAGGATTTGAACTGCAATCCCACTTCCTCGCGCAAAACACCACAGCTGCACTAGCATTAATGCGTCTTCAATGGGGTTTCATGCTCGACGATCCGCGTATGACGAATTCTACCTTTATCGAGGGATATAGTACGACTGGAGAACTACACTATGCGCCCTACGTCAACGACGCGCGAATCAGCCACGCGCATGGATGGGCAACAGGTCCTACTTCCAGCCTAACACAATACGTCGCTGGCGTGCAATTGCTAACAGCTGGTGGAGCGACGTGGCGTGTTGCACCTTCGCTGGGTGATCTCAAATTTGCGGATGCAGGATTCAGCACGAATTTGGGCTTCTTTGGCGCAAGGACGCAGGTTTGGGGGAATAACACTGTGATGCTGGAGTTTGAGGCGCCGCAGGGGACAATGGGAGAGGTGCATGTGCCGGTGCTTGATTGTGCTGGACGGGTTGTTATGAGTGGTAGTGCCGGGTTGAGTGGGGATGTTGTTGTAGAGACGATGCAAGGGCAGGGAAGTGTAGTGGTGATGGATGTCAGGGGTGGGAGGTGGACGGCTACGTTTAGATGTTCGGAGTAAGTCGTAGTAGTTGGACGAATATGTATGAATCGCATTGGTCGAATTGTTCGTAATACCAGACTTCTGAAGCTAATGCTGACGACTACGTTAGTGCCGTTGTAGACTACAGGGTAGAATGTTCACCCAGGGCATGTCGCTACCGTGGAGTCGACCCACATGTATGGCGATAAGAAGTACTACACCCTGCAGGTAGATTCTGCGATGGAAGACCAACAATATTTACGTCCACAGAAGGTTCAGAATCTTTGGATCGTTGACGTGAAAGTACCGCGGTACCATGTATGCCGGCACGGAACAGACTCCGTGAACACGAGATGTTTGCTTCTTGGACGGCTGGCAGCCATGTAGAAAAACCGGTACAAAAAGCCTGTAGAGTACACGAATTACGTTAGGTTGCACGCGCCTATAGTAGGTCGACACAGCAACGGCTATGGAAAAGAAATCTCATCTGCCGCTTCCCGGCAAAGCTGAGCTTAATGCAGGATGCTTTTCTGGGTCCGGGCCATGGAGCGGATAACAAACAGGGAAATGCTCGGCCCACTACCAGAATACTTGACGATGGATTCGGATGTGATATTGGATGGAGTAAGCCGGAGAGGAGCCCGCAGTGCACTGGACATGTTTGTTCAAGGTGACGGTCTTTTTGACAAAGTCTAAAAAGCGATGAGGCGACCAGGCAACCAGGCACGAGGCACGAGGCATCGAGTAGAGGCGTAGTCTAGTCAGCGTATAGCACGGGTACAATCAGCTGGGGACAATCAGCAAGTAGTGGCAGACATGGAGGATGTTGACATGCAAGAAGCCAGTATGATCCATGTCCTCGAGCCATGTCGCCGCCTACCCCGCGGCTCTGAGTGGCGGAGGGCGATCGTGTGAAACGAGGCGTTCTCGTGATGGCGCGCTATACAGACGCGCCCGGGACGTCGCCGTGCCAACGGCGTGCTTGGCGCACTGTTCCAAAATAGTGTCGCGCAAACCACTATGACCACCCGCTTGCACTCTGATCTGCGCCCCATCCCCAGCAATTGCATCACTTTCGTCTTGTGTATACACATTGCGAAGAATTGCTTACTGCATTGCCTCTGGCATACAAGTAGAGTGCGCGCTGTTTCAAGCCATTACCCTCGTTTACACGCCCTTCTCCTCTTGCTCTGCTGGCCGCTTCCCCACCACTACTCTCGCCTATCCACTACCACGTCACTATCACACCGCATCTGAGACCTCGAGTAAAGTTTACACGCCCCACTGGAAGCGGATACATTGCATGCGCGTTTGAGCATCGCATCTCGCCGGCGGGACGCAGCCACCATGGACACGAGCTACCTCGCCCAGCAGGTCACGACCATCATCGGCCAGCTGCACGGCTTGTTCGATGATATTGGTGTCCCCAGCCATGAGCGCGATTCGCGCGAAGCAGAGGTGAGTCGCTGTCGGATCTCGTATATGCGCGCCATGGCTGACTCTGTATAGTTGTTCTCGGCCCTGTCCGAGACGCTCCACAGCCAATTGCGACAAGTCACCAACGAGAAGCATGAGATGACTGAAGAGGCGCATCGCCTGCTCAAGACCATCAGGCAGATGGAGGCGTCGCTGGAGGACAACAAGCCCAACCCCAACTACGAGGAGCACGACGACAAGGCCATCACCTTCCCCCTGACGCGCTGCCTCAAGGACCTGAAGGAGCGATACAGCTCAGTCAGCAAGGTGCACAAGGAGCGCTTTGAGCAAGTCAGGAAACTCGCCGAAGCCCTCGAATCGTATGCGTCGCATCTAGAACCCTCTTTCATCAAGATCAAACTCCCGCCCACCGCGCCCAACGCTACCGTTTCGCCCTCCTTCGATATCTCGCCCTCCTACGTCTCTAAGCTAGACAACGAGTTCACGCGCGTATACGAGGAATACACCAGGCGCATAGACACAGTCAAGACCATCTGCCAGGAGATTATCCAGCTGTGGGCTGAACTCGGCACGCCACAAGCGCAAACTGACAGCGCAATCGTACAGTGTCATCGCGACGCGCCTGAACAACTTGGCCTACACAAGGACGATCTCGCGCAACTTAAGGCGAAGAAGGAGCGACTCATTGAGGAGAAGCGCGGTCGCGAACGACGATTGGGGCAGCTGCGTACAACCATTGAGGAACTCTGGGATCGCCTGGGTGTTGAAGAGCGCGAGCGCAAGCAGTTCCTCACTAGCAACCGCGGATGCGGCCTGCGCACCATCAACGAGTACGAGGACGAGCTAGCCAGGCTGAATGAGTTGAAGCGCCAGAACCTACACTTGTTTGTGGAGGAGGCGCGTGTCCAGCTCCAAGAACTCTGGGATGCGCTCTACTTCTCAGAAGAAGAGATGCTTGACTTCACGCCTGCCTTCTCCGATGTATGTAGTGACGCCCTGCTCGCCGCACACGAATCTGAAATCGCACGTCTTGAAGCGCTCAAGGAGCAGCGACTGCCAATACTACAGAAGATTGACCGCCATCGCGAGCTGATCCAGGAGCGCGATGAGCTCCAGCAATCCAGTCAGGATGCGACCCGTCTAATGGCGCGTGGAAACAAGGGCGAGAGGCGCGACCCAGGCAAGCTCCTGCGCGAGGAGAAGATGCGAAAGCGCATCGCAAAGGAGCTGCCCAAGATTGAAACTGTAAGATTACATGGATGAGCAACGAGAACTAGGCTAACATATCACAGGACTTGAGAGTCACACTTGAAAGCTGGGAAGACGAATACGGACGCCCTTTCCTGGTCCACGGCCAACGATACCTCGACGAACTCTACGCTGCTGCACAAAAAGCAGCCCCACCACCTCGCGCAAAGACACCCTCCAACAGCGGCATGCCTACCAAACCCGCAACTGTTGGGAGGTCCTCACAAGCACCTAGTCGTGCCGGAACAGTTCGTGGTGGTGCACCACCAAGCCGATCGAAAACTCCTGTGTCAAACTTCGGGCAAAGCGTATCCGCTGCAAGCATGTCGCGTAACAACTTTGCTCAGTCTGTCGGTCCATCGCAATTTGGTGCTTCGGTGTCGGCGGCATCTGCGCAAAAGAGTCCTTCCAAGATTCCTTCTCGTACTGGCATGAATGGCACAATGAACGGCAGGATGTCACCAGAGAAACGGCCACAGCTGTCACGGGAAGACTCTGCAACAATGCGGAAGATGGCGCCACCCATGGCTCCTCCTCCACGCATGAAGGATCTGTTCGTACCGCCAGAGCCCTCACCCGTGGAGACACCAATGAACCGTTTCGAGTTCAACCGTGGAGAGCGCAGCGAGAGCATCGTGCGCCAAGTGGCACCAGAAGATCCCTACGATGACCGATCGTACTTGGGCCGTACCATGCGCGGAGCCTACACACCTACATATGCACCGCCATCACTATCCTCCGCCAGCAGTAGACAAATATCGCAAACCTCGTCCACTGGCACTGCCGCTACCGGCATGACCATGCAGTCCGGCTCAGAGAACTGGGAAACGTTTAGTGAACAATCCGATGAGATGCCAGAGGAGGAAGTAGACTTCCACGCCTACAGGCGGCAGATGAAGCGCTACACACCCGACGGAGGCCATGGTGTAGCCAGCCCCGGTCGCATACAAGGCAAGAAAGTCCGCGGCATACGCAGCGTCGACACGGGCGAGCTCCTGACAGAGCAAGACGGTCGCATGGTACGGGTTATCGAAGGCTCAGAAGCGGGCTGGACGACCGACGGCGACGACAGGTACTGAGGAAACTCTTTCCCGTCGTAGCGACAAACTCCACTTGGACCCTTCTCTCTCTCATGTCGACATGACTGCATGCGTTTTCATGCGATTCACGACGCTTATTACCGCTACGGCCGCTTTGACCTTGAGCTCGTTCATGCTTCAGCCTTGCAGTTACCTCTTCCTTGTAATCGTGTGCATTTCTGGCGGCTCAATTCGGCGTTAAAAGGACCCTGAAAATTTTCACTTCGACTCATCCTCGCAGCCGTTACCAAACAGACGCACAAGCGGGACGGGGATATTCGCCACGTAGGGATGTCGCTGCATGTCACTCCCTCTCCCGCAATGCCACCGGCGACGGTGCTGCGCCTGTTCCGGTAACGCGAGGATGTGTACCTGCCCAGGTGGCACCCTCTTTATTGCATTTTCTTCGTATCACTTGCTTCCTTTTCAGCGGTAGGGTTGCGGATCATTGGCGTTGGTTGGTGTAGGATTGCAACCTCGGAAGCGTATATCTGGGATAGCGCGCCATGCGCTCCCTGCCCTTGTATAATTTGTTTGCGTTGTCAAATTTTTCTTGTGCGAGGATGAAGCGAGAGATGGTGCATACGGCCCGCCTGAAATGAGTGGAAGGCAGATCTCTGTGTGTGTGTTGGCGAGGAGACGTGTACTATTACGATTGAACAGAATCCAGAACCTCCAACAACCATGTGTAAGTAACTGTGACTCGAGGAATAATGATGAACATGAAACAAATGCAGGCGCACGCAGTGGGTAGGATGCCGAGAGCCAAGAAAGAGCTTCTTCGGTGCGACAGACCAGATTTCGTTCCTTCCTCTTTTGCGAGGGGAGTAACCGTGCGACAAAATGTACTCCGTTCCTTCCTGTTTTGCACAAGAGATCCCGTAGGCTCGATGAAGCAGGTGCAGTTGCTATGACTGTGCCCTATTATGCAAGGCCGTTGGGAGCCTCAACTCTTTAGATTTGGACTAATTCCCATACCGAACACGTGCCCTCTGCTCCATGGAAAGTTGCAAGCCTGTCGCGTCGGCGGTATTATGACGATTGCCAAAAGGCGCCGGTATCTCGAGTGGGAATAAAGTTTCCCTCTCCACTCCACACGACACCATCTTTTCTCTGGAGCAGGATGGGCGGGCATGCACCCCGCAGGACCGATGCGGTGCTAGCGTGCGAGACGGCGCGAACCTGCAAGACAGAAGTTACATGCGTTGAAGCGAGATATTGGCAAGAGATAAGGATAGCACATCTGACAGGCCCGGAGCGATTCCCACTCAAGCCAACCATGACCGGAAGGCAACGCGGTCTTACCGCGCATCGCGCTCTGCATGCATGGGATGCAAGCCACGTACAGTCATGGTTTGATATCTAGGCAGATCAAAGGGTCATGGTGACGGTATTGGGGTTAGTGCGGAATGCGCATGTCAAAGTGAATACTAAGACGATGACTTGGAGATGGTGGTATGAGGTGACTCGACTCCGTGTGATGGGATTGTCTCAGAGAGCTTCCGCCTTCCACCTTCCAGAAGGCAGGCCGGCGTGGGGCGACAGGGCTGAGGGCGGAGGTGGCGGCTAAGGCCAATCAGGGGATGCCCGTAGGCGATCACCTTTGTCGAGTGCTGTGCATGCGGGACCGACCGGGGCTGAAAGAGGCGGCATGTCTGGTAATGTCTGCCTGCCTCGTGTGAAGCGTGATCAGCGCAGCGTAGGCGTGGCGGTGGCAGAAGGACACGCAGTCTTATCCTCAGCCGCCAGAATCTGGTCCGAGAAAAGTGCCTGGATGGATGCTCTGTGCTTTGGTGTCCCGAGGTTTGATAGGGAGCATGGTGCACTCCCACGCGACGCCTGTCCTTTATTACTTACTTATCGCTGCCCGATAACCCTGAGACCCCAACGTCGTCATCCCTCCCTTATCACCACTATCACCACCGAGGTACTGCCATTGTACTTACTTGTCCAACGTCCTCAAACATACTCACTTCCTTTTCTTTCTCCATCTCGTGTGCGACAGTGCGTCGGCGATCTTCGGCACACGCATACCCTGTAGTCTGATGTTGCCCTTGCAGCACCATCCAATCGCCAACCAGCAATAACGTAAAGAAATCCGACGGCCGCACGTCACATCCAGCCTAGCCAGCACCAGCCGTACCTGGATCGACCCAAGCTGTTAGTCACGGGGGAAACGCCTTCAGGGCCCAAGCCAACGATAATGATGTACTCGCCAAGGTCCTTTCCTTACCTCCAGTCATCTCCACCACGCAGTACAAGATCAAAGTCCGAGAAGATGGGCACGCGAGCGCGAGCCAGTCCTTCACCGAGAAGTGTCATGCCTGTCACAGTGGAAACCAACACGCAATCTATGAACAAGAATATGTCGATCTCGAATATCGAAGCCGCTACCACCCAACCTGTCGTCATCCCGCCTCGAACACCTCTCAAGTCAGCAACTTCGACACAGACTGTGAGAATGAGAGGACAGAATGGAGGCAGACCTGCACGCAACTCGCAGAGCCATGATGCCAAAGCCCTACCACCGGCCGTTGCAGCCTTGCTAGCCGTTACCGCCATTCCCAAGATGCCCACCCGCCGACGACCACGTACTACAACCGACAGGAGGATATCCATGGACGAGTTGATACAGGAGTGGAAGCAGGACGATCCCGACACTCCGCCTTCACTTGTCGGCTCGCCCATGGACCTGCTACTTGGTCGCGTGGACGAATCCGACGATGAATATAACAGCGTCTTGAGCATGGAGCACGAGAAGGGCTCTTTCCTGACCTCAAGATCCATCTCGAGCGACTCAATATCCACTATGCCGCCTTCTTTGGATTTCGAGGACCCGTCGTTCGCATCACATTGGGATAACCTTAGTACGCCAGATTCGCTTGGCAGGAAGTCACTGCCTGAGCGCCGAGAGAAGGTTGTCTCATCACCACCTAAAGAAGATTGCATATTGGACCACCCGCTGCTACATTTTGGTCCTGATGAATGCGAAGACATCGTCTCGACAAGCATTAGCGAACCCGTCACTCCGGTGTCTTCGAACGAGCGGTTCCGGTCATTCAAGTCGAACTTGACTGCATCACTTCAAGCGCTCAAGTCCGCTGCGAAATCGTTTTCCAACTTCACAGCTCCCAGTGTTCCGCCAGATGATTTCCTTACTCGGTCGTTGCTGGCACCCAACTACACAAGCGAGATGCGACCAAAACACGTCGAAGGTCTACCGTCACCAGAACTACGACGATACCTCAACCCACAGCCTGCGCCAATCTCAGCGACTGAGTTGTCAATGCACCTCCACGACTCTCTCACTCTCGATGCCGACGCCGAACCCCACGCGCCGATGATCCAAATGCAGACTTACGAACGCCGAGGTCGATCGCAAAAGTCGCGCCGGAGTCGCGCCACGGATCCCTTTTCCGAAGCAGGACGAGTCCTTTCCAACGACGCACCTACCGTCCGGCAGCGCGAGCCTCGCGAGAACAGCGACTTTCTGCGTGTCATTGTGCTCGAAATGAACATGCGCCGCGTGGGCAAGCTCGACACAAAGGCCGTCGGCAAGGCACGTATTTGGTTACCGCCAAGAAAGCCCGGGTCTAGCAAGGCACCTTCCGTTCACAGCCCAAGCGGTGTGCCGCTTAGATGGACTCCTGTTGCCGTGTGAATGCACCATGGTTAGAGAGTTCCCATCAGGCCGTAGCAGCGGCATTCGGTTGCGTCAACAACTTCCAAGGTTGGGCATGCACGCAGGTCTTGGTACGGTACCCTCGATACGTTCACACGACAACGACACGACACGACACGAAGCGAGACGAGCTGCATGCATGTGCGTGTCGCGAAACGCTCCACCTACGTAGCGCATCGCAATGCACGAAATTCGATCCTTGGTCATTGGTGGGCGCATTGGCGAAGTCGATCCCGGGTTCAGATTCTCCGAGGATCGCATCACCTGCCGCGGTATAGTGCGCGAGCGGACCGGGTTCTAGTGGAGCCTCCGATTCCGCGCCATCGAGCAAGAATTCCTGGTCTTGGTATAGGGTCACGTCACGGCTGCACCGTTGGAGTGGGTGGAGGATCTGGCGGAGACATTGACATGGGTTTTTGCACGTGCTGCCGCATCCTTTGCGAACAACGTCAGGTCAGGAGAGTCAAAGAGCAGGTTTGTCGCAGGAAGGTTGGCCGCGCGAGCTCGCTCGGCGATACGCACGTTTCGGTGGTTCATCGGGAACGCGTGACCTCGACACACGACACGACACACGACACACGTCGCGGATAAACGTCACAGTCGCATGCTTCCATCCGTTGTTGCGCAACGGTCGATACCCACCCGCCATCCGGTGAATACTTGTTTACCGGTCGCTACACTCGCTTCGCGCAAAAAAGCTGGGGACATGCTTTCACGTTGCCAACTTTGGTATTTTCCAAGGCACACCCCACTCGGCAGTTCCACAATGCCGGGTCTCGCCGACGCTACAGACAGTGCTGAGTGGTGTGCGCGCACGCGCAACAGTGGGGGTACGACAGGAAATTCGTGTTACAAGTTTATATCGAGCAAGAATGCCTTCGGGTTGGATAGGACTGGACTGGATTGGATTCGACTGGACAGCACTGGTTCCGAGCGCCCACGAGACATTTCCGAGGCGGGTACCTTTCATCTGTTTTTTTTTCTTCCGTACCGTGGTATGATTTTACGCGTATTAGCGGAGAGAGCGGGAGTCAGCACTTTTTCACTTTTTTTTGCTCCCTTTCCCAACGCACATATTCGCTCTTGACAGTTTTTCAAGCATTAGCATGGGTCGGCGCATGGGTTATTGGCGTTTTGTGCGCAATGGAGAGCATAGGACGGTCAAGCGCTGACCGCTACACTTTTTTTTTCCGTCAATTGGTGCATTTTTTTGGAGCGACGAAAAGGCATTCTTTTCCACATCGCACGCATACTGTTACACAATATGCATAGTATCGCATGGTTAATGCGATCTAGATTGCCAGACTTCACAGTCGCATTTTCTCGGCATATTCATAGCATCCGCTTTTTCGAAGGCGCATATTCATATATGTTATAGAAACAACAAGCACATGGCAAAACAATTTAAAATATGAAATAAATATACATTGATTCCCATGGTGCGGTGATGTGACCACGTGGTATTGGGTATGTTGATGTAGTATACATATCTCTTTATACCAAAGTCTGTTTTTATATGTGCTGCATTCGCTAAAAACTCCACCATCTTGAATTCAGCTAAACAAAATTCTCCTGATTGTGCGCAATGCGATGATACGATTTGGAGGTATGCACTATCTTACATGTTGCAGCGATGTGGAATTCTGGTGAGAGCAATACTAGGATACATGATGGAACGAACTCATTGTCGTGGGTATGCACCTAGCATATATGGTAGATACGTCTTTGGTTTGATATCTCAATAGTGAATGTTTCCAGGACTTAGGGCTTTCTTCTCATCACTCCTTACCATGATATCGATTCGGGCCAAGAGTTAGGACTATTAATGCAGGAATACTCTGTTCCCTTATTCCATCTGTGTTCGTTCTACTTTGAAGGCCATCCAGCCGGAGTTCGAGGTTTAGGTCAAGCTTGCCTTGTGCTCACTGTGCTATGGGATATCGGGCTGATGGTTGAGGACACTTAGATATCGACTTGTCCTTATCGAGGTGGGTATTCGGGTGCCTGTGAGGATGGTAGCTAGACGACTGGGAGATGCTATACTCGCTGTACTTCTGTCTAGGCTAGACGAGAGGTCGTTATATGTGAATGTATGTGAGGATAGGTGAGAGAGCATAAGGGTGCGAAAATGCTTCTAACCCAGAGTTGTTGCCTGCAGCAGATTCAGAAATGCCACCTTCTTTCTTTTGCTATTGATTCTCCTGTCATCGCGTTCTTTAGCTCCCTGCTTACGCTCTGCCCGTGAGGAGATAGGAAATAGAATGTCTTGTATGCTAGAATTCGCCCTGCCGACTGAGAATGTACCAGAGTCGTAAACATATGCCAAACATTGACCCTGGTGTTTGTTCCAAGTGCGAAGCTCTTCCGTACTGCATGTTTTGTAGGTTGTTAAGACCACAACGGAGAAAATCACAGGGCATATTTATTTCCTTATACACGGGCAAGCTGTGTAAATGGCGAAAAAGAACGAGACCTCGTAATACTAAACAAGACCACGTGTGCCTCCTTAGTACTGCGCATTGTCTCGGTCAATAGCGAAGAAGCTTTGGTATTGCAAAATAACGCATGGCGTTGTAGAAAGCAACAGGAGATTACAACACGCAATTCCTATCTACCCAGACATCGAAATAGCAAAATTTTTTAATCGAC
>Ga0265797_10009791_pt1 | contig 12323 bp, 11 predicted proteins | sample P2T30metagenome_FD_192433 | JGI IMG/M metagenome (GOLD analysis project Ga0265797, IMG submission 192433) | Plant litter microbial communities from East Loma Ridge, Irvine, California - P2 T30 | ecosystem: Environmental > Terrestrial > Plant litter > Unclassified | place: USA: California... | reverse complement strand
TAACCCTTAGGGTTGTACCTGGCTATATAACCGAGGCACCGGCGAACGACATCTCCTGTCACACGTGAACACGTCGACATCTATCCTCGACCAAAAATTACCTCTATTGCAGCACTTCTGACGAGCCGACACTGTACACTCTCCGTACCAGCAAGATCACTAAGCATAAGCTGTTAAGCTCAGGAACAGCTTACTTCGCGACACAACCGAGGCTACACCTCCTTACGGCCGCAACAGAAGTGGTTAACTAAGCGATTCAGAACATCACTTGACTGCCACTTCGTCCATTCGAAAGGAGCTCATTTCGAGTAAACACGAATATTCAAATCGCAAACATGCCTATGCCACGCGAAGAATTCCTCAGCAACACCTGGCGCGATGGTATTTTCGACAACAAAGTACTGTTCTGCACCGGCGGCGCAGGCACCATCTGCAGCGCCCAAACTCGTGCATTCGTCGCTCTAGGGGGCAACGCCTGCATTATCGGCCGCAATGTCGAGAAGACCGAGCGCATGGCTAAAGATATCGCCACCGCACGACCCGGCGCCAAAGTAATAGGAATCGGCCAGGTCGACGTGAGAGACCCTCAAGCTCTCCAAGACGCCGCAGACCGCTGCGCCAAAGAGCTCGGCGGAATCGACTTTGCCATTGCTGGCGCCGCCGGCAATTTCCTTGCTCCAATGGCGCAGCTGAGCAGCAATGCATTCAAGTCGGTCATGGATATTGATGCGCTGGGATCTTACAACACCGCCAAAGCTACCCTTCCCTACCTTGTTGAGAGTGCCAGAAAGCACAAGAACACCGGCAAGACCTGTCCTACCGGCACCGGTGGCCGTATCATCTTCGTCTCGGCCACTTTCCACTACACCGGCAAGCCTTTGCAGGCACACGTCTCAGCGGCGAAAGCGGCAGTTGATCAGATCAGTTTCTCGACCTCGCTCGAGTACGGCCCTCTCGGTGTGACTTCCAATGTCATCACTCCGGGTCCCATTGCAAACACAGAGGGTATGGAGCGACTTGCGAAGACAGACGAGGAGACGACCAGGAGGAGCAAGACTGGCATTCCCATTGGAAGATGGGGCGAGGTCAAGGAGATTGCGGATGCGACGGTGTATCTGTTCTCTGAAGCTGGCGGCTATGTGAACGGACATGCACTTGTGGTGGACGGAGGAGCTTGGAGGGTGGCAGGTGGTGATATGGGCGGGTATCAATACCCCGATTTCCTGCTGAGCGGTGACATGGTGAGCGGTGTAAAGGGAGGCAGGAAATCCAAGCTCTGAGCCAACACTTTGTATACATCGAGATTTTGCAGCGCGGCGTTTGGGAATTGTGGCAATGTTATTGATGAGATGAGCTAGATCTCTCGACGTGGCCGGCTTCCTCTTCAAAGGGGCAAAATGTCTGATTACCGCCGAATAAAACTATCAACTACGAATTGCAACTCTCTCGTTGGAGGGAACCATGTTGTCTGCTGGTATCATCAATTATGACATGCAGTCTTTGGTCTGTTACCAGTGAGAGAACGCTTTCCTAAAATCCGTCTCTATAGGGCGAGCCATCCATCAAGGTGGTATCATCAACTTTAGTACATTCTCTGGGATTGGTTGCCGGTGAGAAGCCCTCTTACAAATGTCAGTCTCTTGCTGGGCGAAGCTGGTTTTTGTGCTAGTATCCTCGACTTCGGTATATCAAAAATGTGACCCTGCCAGTGAGAGATCAATTCTTCAACGTCACTCTCTCGTTGGGAAGAGGCATTTCTTGAGGTAATTTCATCAGCTTTAGCATGTCAGACAAATGGCTTTGCCCCTGAGAGACCGGTTCTTCAATTTCAATCTCTCGTTGGGACGAATCAGTACTCGAGGTAATACCATCGGCTCTGGTACATAAAAAAGGTCACTTCACGGTGAGAGAGCCCTTCCCTAATGTTGGTCTCTCGCTGGGGTGAGTCATTCTCTGTGGTAATGTCCTCTGCTTTAGTGGATCAAAAGCTGACTTTACCAGTGAGAGAGACACTCTCCGATGATGGTCTCTCGTTGGATCGAGTCATGACTTGAGGTAACACCATCGGATCTAGTACATCAAAAACCGACTTTGCTAGTGAGAGAGCCCTTTCTTGGTATCAGTCTCTCGTCGGGAAGAGGCACTCTTTGAGGTCATAACATCGGATTTAATACATCGAGAGCTTAACTTCTCCAGTGAGAGAGCCCTTTCCCAATGCGGGTCTCTCGTCGGGGTGTGTTGTGCTTTGTGGTAATTTCATCGGCTCCGGTATACTCGAACCGTGACTTCGCCAGTGAGATTAATGAAAAGGCCGCCGGCCGGTGCGTGTGGAGACCAACGACGGACTGGGACGTCTTGCTTGCCGCCATACGATCGTACTCAGTACGTATTTGCAACGAGGTGCTGGTAAACGGACGTAACAAATTTGTCCCTCTTGGACGGCGTCCAACATACTGTGCTGCATCTGCGCGGTAAATGGCTAAGATCACAGATCTGAGGGTCTTGATTGAATGCACCCACGTCCTATATTCAGTGTTTGAAGTTCGAGGACGGTCGAAGTATTTACCGTGAACTGAAAGCTCCTTTCCTAAAGGACCTTTTACCAGCATAATAATCGGCCGTTGAGACCGTCGAAGTAGGTACATGCAGGCCTGAGCTCCTGGCCGATGACAAGCTCATCCGTCTGCATAACTATGTCTGTCGTTAGATCACTGAGTCTTATACCGAGCCCACTCGTTGCAACTGGCAGTAACAAAGCCAACGCACAATGTTGCTGTGATTGGACGCAATCCAATTTTGAAGTCAATGTGATAATTCATTCATTCATTCGTTAACAAGGTATCGAATCCCTCAAAACATTACATCTTTCGCGCACCTACCTAGATCTCCGTCGTACCGACAGACAAGCATCTAGTAGGTGTTGTCAGCCCTAGCGGCCTCCTCGCGCTTGGCCCTGCCCTTCTCGGCAATGTTGTCCTTGCCGAGCATGTCACCGGCCTTCTCCATGAGCTTGCCCATGGTCGAGTCCTTCTTGCCATCCTTACTGTCGTTGTAGTGGTCAGAGGACTTGTTGCCGTAGCTGTGGAACCGTGTTAGTTGGAAGGGATCTTGAGAGCGAGTAGTAATTTGGAAGAGGGAATAGAGCTTACCCTGGGCCGTCAGTGGTGGCGCTGCCGTATGTGTTCGAGTTGCTGCCGATTCCTGTGCTGGTCGAGGAGCTGTTGCCGAGGCCGGAAGACTGATTGAAGGTTAGTTCTATGATTTCATCATTTCATGTTTCAATGGCTTTCAATCTTACCCCGTAGCTGTCAGTGTTGCTTCCGTAAGCATTGCTGCCAATGCCTGAGCTGGATGTGGTGTTGCCGCCAATGCCAGAAGACTGTTCAAGAGTTAGTTTACGAATTCGTCTTTTCATTCTCCAATGACGTTTCGCTTACTCCGTAGGTATCACGCGAAGAGTCAGGTCCACGAAGGCGGTCATTGTCGCTGTCGATTCTCGGATCTGCCTTATTCGCAAGGTTGCTGTCATGGGGACCTCTGTTCGAAGATCCATAGTTTCCAGACGAGCCGCTCAAGCCACCAGAAGTGTGACTTGATCCCAGACCGCTCGAAGTGGAAGTGTTGCCATAGCCCGACTGGTTGACATTCGGGTCGAGAGCGTTGGCAGTGTCTGTGTGGTGAGGGCCGGTCGTGGCACCAGTCGTCCCAAAGCCTGCTGCGGAGTTTGGGTTGTGCGTCGACGAGCCGTGGGTCGAAGAGCCGTAAAGTTTGGACTGATCCGAATCAACGCGTGGGTCAGCCTTGTTCATCATGTCGGATGAATGAGGCCCAGCTGTTGACTTGGAGGAGTTGTAGTTGCTCGAAGAGTTGTCATATCCGCTTCCTCCGGTCGAAATGCCAGAAGATCCTAGCGCGCCAGTGTTCGAGCTGCCAAAGCGGCTGTTGTCGCTTTCGATACGGGGATCAGCCCGGTTGGCCATGTTCGAGTCGTGCGGCGTAGTCGATGACCCATAGCCTGAAGTTGTGTTGCTCGAAGAAAATCCTTCGTTGGCGTTTCTGTTCGAGTTGCTGTCGTATGCCTTGCTATTATCGCTGTCTACCCGCGGGTCGAGCTTGTTCATCATGTCCGACTTATGGGGGCCGGCAGTCGATGAGTTGTAGTTTTCATCGCGGCGGACATCAGAGTCAAATCCGCTTTGGGTGGTGTTGGTGTTTCCGTAGGTGGGGTTGGACTTTTGACTTGTCAGCTACCTCAATCGAATGGATCGAAGGAATGATTGATTGAACATACACCCAGGCCACCAGAGCTGGTGCCGTACGCCTCGTTGTTGTTGTTGTAACCTGACATGGTGAAGATTTTTGATGTTTGGTGGTGAGTATAAGAGTGTTGATGTGAGTATTGTGATTCAAGAGGAACGGTATGCGAGAGCAAGGAAAGCAAACTCTTTATAGCTGTAGGCTATAGCTACGAGCAGCGATGGTATCATCATCAGCCCATGCCCTCTCTCGAGCACAGCTCTGCCAAACCAAGTTTCTGGCCAGGCACGATGTCACGAGCAATCTGCAACATATGCAGATGGCGTCACTGGCAATACTGGTAGACGCAGGACCGGTTCGATCTTCAGCCCAGCTCCCTATACAGCGCTGGTTTGCGGTGGCTAGTGTGCCACCACGTGTCAGGTGTCTGCACACGTATGCGTCCTATGCGGTGGTATGGAAGCCACTCGATCACGGTGGATTGCCTTGGTCTGTTTGTTTGCGGGGCCAGGCATTGGCGATCCCTGGAGTTGATAGTCGATAGCCCTAGGCGCAGCAGCTCCACTTTGAAGTGCCACATACGCCTCTTTGGAAGGGCTTCCAGCCACTTGACGTCGCCTGGACTCTTGTCTGCAACGTTGTTTTGCGCATCTCTGTGATTCGCTGTGCGTACATGCATGATATGACGAGGCAAATGTGCGGTTTGTGTACCGGTGTCGTGAGGTATGTCCAAGGGTCTGGGAAAGGAAGCAAGGTGGGGTCCAATCCGTGACAGAAGCTTGCTGTGAATGGAATCTCACCCCACGCAAAGGCAACGTCATCTCATCGTCGACAACCCCTTTGCCTTGCTGGACTTGAAACTTGCCTCAGTCAGTAATCAATCAGATAGATTGCCAAGTTACCAGGCATGACAAAATTACAGCCAACCTCGCCAGCCTCGCCAGCCTGGAACAGCGATCTTGCCTTTGTGCCACTGCTCAGCCCACCAGAGCAAATTTACCGCTTTACTGCAGGCAAGCGTCAGAGATGTCTGCAGGTCCATCGGCTGATTGCCCTGCCGACTGAACCGCGAGCGGCCACTTGCGGATGTAGGAACTTGGAAGAGGTCACGAGGTGCTCGTGTCCCAATGGCGCCGTACGCCACAGTTGCCTTGAAGAGGCCAGACCAGGCCAGGCCATGTTAAATGACCTAGCTCGTTCAGCATTGTTGCCACGGTCACCATGATCATAGAGATCATTTGTGACGATTCAGGAATTGCTCGACCCAACGAGACATCAACGTTAGAGAACTGCCATCTCACTGGCAAAGTCACCTGTTTTGGCAGACCAAAGGATGACCATACCACATATGATGGTTTCGCCCATCGAGAGACTCCGAGGATTTGTAAAGATGTCTCTCACTGGTCGATGGCACCAAAAATATATACGAAAGCGATGATATTACCCCAGAGCTTGGCTAGCACATGGAGCCACTACCGACGACGGCGCAGCAAGACACAATCCACCGTGCCACTCCATGGCCCTCGTCCTTAAGCATACGTTCGGCGAACGAGGTTGTGTACCATGTGGCCGCCTCCACAAAGGACGTACCATCCGCCGACAACGACGGCACACCAAGACTGGGTTGGAGAGTGCCACTCCATGCATTGTGCTTTAGTAGCAATCAATCAGCCACGCAGTTTGACGTCTGCCTTCTTGCCACCAGTGCACGAGATTGTGCCAAAGTCGATTACACGACCTAAAGTCCGAACATGCGTTCTTAGCGACTTGGATCGACTTTCTCCCAAATGCGGTAAACATGGCTTCCGTAGCGCGGCTCTCGTCGTGCGGTCCAATGCAACCAGTTCGGGTCTGGTAAAGGCTGTCGAGTAAGATTCGTCATCGTCATCTGGAGACATCTCGAGGTCGATATCACATCGTTTGCATGCTGCTTTCCAGCCTTGTTCGAAGCTGCCGGCCGCGAGATGGAGAGATCGCGTATAGGACACTCGTGAGTTCCCTTTGGCAATTCGGCTGCCTTGGTGACTTCGCCAACGTTCAGCTGTCGTACAAGTAAAGATAAAATCTCCTCTGGCAATGCGGTCTTCTCGCCAACCCTGATGCAGAGGAAGACTTCCTCCAAGGAGAGCCTTGCCATTTTGAATGATCGTCTTCATGGGAAGCGATCGAATGACTGGGTCCAAAGTCGATGATGCTGCCGCAAGTCTGTCAACGACTTGGATCGAACTCCCTCTCCTTGAGTGTCACATGTGGTAAATTCAGCCTCCGCAGCGCGGTTCTCATCGTGCGACCCACTGACCCACACGTCTGTTGCAATCTTGTACACGCATTCCAACGCTACAGCATCAAACGACGGTCCTGTAACGCCGCCTCTGAGGCGAACGCGTCGGACAGGTCTTCCGCGATATTGTTGCACAGGATCCACACGTTTGTTGCAATCTTGTAGGCGCGCTCCACCAAGTTGATGGCTGCTGTGTGGCGCGCCTCGGTGGTTGCTGGTATTGATGCCGCGGTAGGGAGTTGGGGTGTCGAGTGATGTGACTCAACCTTCATATGTTGCTCGGATGGACCTCAGAGCCTCGTTTGCCAATGATGCAATCTCCTAGCTGTCACATGATGTCTTTCAATTAGCATCGATCCAACGCGCCTGGGACCTGAAACATGTGCAAGGCACTGGTGTTAGTGAACTGTTGTCATTCGATCCATCTCTTCTCTATCGTATCATGAGCGTATTATATCCTACATCTCCTCCCACGAAAAGCAAAACAGCCGCATCAATGCGCATGCCCAAACTGCGTCAGAAGCGGTAGCAGCATGCCGGCAACTGTCACAAACGTCTCTGCAACTCCGTGCTCGCTCGAGTCTTTGCCCTGTGCACCACCGCCGCTACCGCTCTCGCCGTAACCATTCATCGGTACTTCGGCGTAACCGTCGCCCGCGTGTGAGTGCCCAGCACCCTCTTGCATCGTGTGCATCGCAACGTATAAGAAAGTACCGCCGCTGAAAAGCAGCAGCACGCCCGTAGCAAACTCGGCGCTCATACTTTCTGGCAATCCGCCGTAGCCGAGTAAGCTTGCAGCTGCCCATGTCACAAGAGCACCAGCTGGAGCTGCGAGCGAGAAGACGATGAGATGTGCGCGCGCCGCACGCTTGGAGAGACCTTGCTTGAGGAGTGTCGTGGTCAGTCCGAACGCTGCGGGCGCTTTGTGGATCATGAGAGCCACGAAGATGATAAAAGACAGGTTGCGGCCGCTGCTTGAGGAGCCAGATGAAGTGGATGAGGCGCCGAGTGCGATTCCGTCGGCGCAGGCGTGGATCACCAAGCCGACCGTCGTTGATGAGGGACGAGAGGAGCTTGCATTGTTATTTGTCGCGTGGTAATCTCCGTCTTGTTGTGGTGATTCGAGGTCCGGCGATGAGGTTGAAGTGCGATTCAGACTGAACTGCGTAAGGTTGATCTGGAAGCGCTGAGGTTGCGAGGATGAGCTGGCGCGGCGTGGAAGAGTGTCGATCAGGTACATGAGAATGAAGCCGGCGATGAGGGATATCCCGACGTAGGCGTGCGGGTTGTGCCCTGCTGATTCGTCGTCGTGGTAGCTAGGCACCTTCTGTTCGCTGGGAGGTAGGCTGGACTGCGCTTCGTGGCCCGGGTCTGTAGAAGGGTGTCCAGGCTTCGCAAGGTCTGCCGCGATTTCTTCCTCGGTCCTGAAGCCGTCGTCCGGGCCAGTGACAAAGTCTCCCTGGGCACGAGCGATTATGTTGTTCTCGAAGCTGTCCATTGAGTTCTCCCGTTTCAAGATTGATGTCCATGCCACGTCGGCGACAGGTCCTGTGTTGTACACATGTCTCCTTGATATTTCCAGCGACACATCCCTCTTGCTGTGTCCATGACTGCTTCCACTCGCGCTGTAGACAGTCTCAATCCCCTCGGGTATAATGACAATGAGCGATGTGCCTACGAGGACACCTGTTCCAAGGGCAGTGATGAAGCGTAGTTGGCGTTGCGATAGCGCGAATGATAAAGGTAGTAGGCCTGCAAGTATGGATCTATGTCATCACTGTCAGTATGCGCAACTAAGTCGTACTTGATGGAAGACATGGATACTCACGCTGTAGCCATCACTATGCATAGCAGCACCAACATGAAGAAGCCGTCCCACATGATTGCAACGGTGCAAAAGAGTAAGAAGCTGACGCTTACTCCTACGAGCGAGAATTGTGTTGTTCAAGATAGAGAGAGTCCCTACAAATACATCAATGTAATTGAAATTACCTACAGCCCGTCCATCTGACGACAGTCGCGACTTGGGGATGACCTTGGGAGGATCCACAGCTCTCTCTCATCAGGGTTTCAGCTTTCCCTGTGCCTTGCTGAAACGACTCGAGATCTGGCGCACGGGCCAGCTGGCGCGAAATTCGAGATCGGCAGTCGCGTAATTTAGGTGGTGAGCTTCACGCGCGCGTGAGCTTCTTAGGTACTTCTTACCACCTACAATCACCACCACTGCGACAACCCTCTTATTGCTCACAACATCCCGAATCACAATTGCAACTCGTACTACACCAAACCACCTACGAGCTCTCCAACCCCGCAAATCAACCTACACACGCACACCGCGCCATCATGGCATCCGAGGGCGAGCTTACGCAGCAGCAGCTCGAAGATCAGGTCGCCGAGTGGTCCTCGAGCAGCAATGAATGCCTCAACATCTCTATCCTTCGCGGCGACGGCAGCGAGCACGCTTCCTTCCAGCCTACCTTCACATACCCTATCTTTGGTGAAGAGGAAGTCATCTTTGGTTACCAGGACCTAGAAATCAACCTCACATTCGCGGCCCACAATTTGCGACCACACCTGGAAATTGAATTCAGCAAGGAGTTCCCTAAGCTTGGAGATGTTCAGCCGACAGATATTAAGGAACAGCTGCAAGACTTCCTTCCCGAAGGAGCTTTTGACAAGACACCGGAGAAGGACAGCAGTGTCGCGGGTTGGAAGCCGCCTGGCGACAAGATCCGCGAGTACACGAGGGACGGACAAATGTACGAGATTTGGTGCGCGAGTTTGACGGATGACGCAGCGAAGGAGGTGCTGCAAAACATGCAAATTCTGGTACCGATGTTCATCGAAGGCGGATCAGCCCTGGTACTGGACCAGGACTGGACCACCCGTAGGTGGAAGCTTTTCCTAACATACCAAGTGAACAACAAACCTGCCAAGGGAACATCGCGATATGCCTTCGTAGGCTTTGGCACTTCATACAGGGTCTTTACCTTCCCTGATCGCAAGAACCCCGATCAGGGCGAGTTGAAGCTGCTCTCAAGCGATGGAGCTGCACAGGCGAAGGTCGGCGCATCATCACCCGACGACTTCCTGGCGTCATTGCAAACGGACACAGTGGAGACGCCTCTTGACCTTCCCAGCCGTGAGCGCCTGTCCCAATTCTTCATCGTGCCCACCTTCCAAGGCGGTGGACATGGTCAGCAACTCTACAATGCCATGTACACAACCCTCACAGCCATGCCCAACGTGCGTGAGTTCACTATCGAGGACCCAAATGAAGCCTTCGACGACCTTCGCGACCTTTGCGATCTGCGCCACCTGCGCGTCACCAATCCCGCATTCCTCTGCCTGAAGGTGAACACAGACGTTCCTGCCGAAAAGCTGAAGCCGGACGCTCAAATTCCCACCGAACTCATCGTGTCCGGCACGGACGAGATTCGTCGACAGACTAAGATTGACCCGCGCCAGTTCGGCCGTTTGGTAGAGATGCAGACACTCTCCCGCATCCCTCCCATGCACCGTTCGCGCAACAGGATCACCAAGAAGGAACGATCAACCAACGAACACGACAAGCAATACTACTTCTGGAGGCTGTACGCCAAGCACCGCATCTACGTCTTCAATCGCGACCAGTTGTCGCAGCTTGATCCCGATGAGCGGCCGGAAAAGGTCGAGAGTGCGCTGGACTCTGTTCTTGAAGCGTACAATAGCATGCTGGAGAGGGCCGAGGCAGTTGAGCAAGTGACGGAGACCACCAGTGGTGCATCGCAAAGGGCGAGCCGTAAGAGGAAGGTCATTGACGATGAAGACGAGGACGAGGACGAGGACGAGCATGAAGACGAGCACGAAGACGAGCACGAAGGCGAGCACGAAGGCGAGGAATGGGAGGATGAGGACGAAGGGGAGGAGGAGATGCCGATCCGCAAGAGGGCTCGGGTTGGATAGTTGACGACGTCCACAAGAAAAATGTGATGGCGATCAAATGATGAGACTGCGTTTACTGTGGGATTAGCGTGGCGTTGAAGGGCAGCACGATCGGGAGTGCACATATGCACTTAGCTGCGTGTATCATAGTGTGTGCCAGGGTTTGATCTTCTCTGTATTGCTTGCTGTACGTTCAAACCGACTCGAACATTGGAGGTACATACCTAGTAGTACAATCACGGCGCTTTTAAGAAATGTGAGACAAGCGTTTTGCCAATCACTGTACTTTTCGCCCCTCGAATCAAGGTCTAAATCGATACAACTTGAGCATGTGTAGCAATTGAGCCGTTGATATACAACACAAAGGGATCGATCCGTTTGAAGCAATGTACATCCGTGGATAACAAGACATGTAGTGATGCTGACATACAGAAGTACAAAGGAAAGAGACATCTCATCGGAATCCAGTCCAAGGTGTCGTGGCCGGCGGGAATCGGGAATTCGAGTCGGAGGGGCCGTGCTCCAAAGCTCTTTCCTCAACGACGGCGCCGGAGAAGATCTCAAGACACGGCCAGCGAGCTCCTACACCACCACCGCAACACCACCGCATCTCACCCACTCCAACCTCACCTCGCCTCCCGCTCCTCACCCTCCTATACCCTCGTTTATCCACACACCGCCCTCGCCGTCGACGAGGCTCATCCCGCCATGCTTTCCCGTTTCGCGCCCAGGGCCGCCGCCGCGCCCAGAGCCCTCAGGTTCGCCCCGGTCGCCAGGCGCAATGTCACCACCGACGCCGCCAGCGCCCACGTCGACAAGAGCGAGGTCCCTACCGTACGTGCTCTCCAGGAAGAGAAGGAGCATACTGGCGTGATATGCGCCACCAGAGGATGAATCCGGAATTCTAACAAATGTTTTGTTGCAGGAGGATGACAAGCCTTTCACTGTCCGCCTCTCCGACGAGTCCTTCGAGACCTACGAGCTCGACCCTCCCTCATACGAACTCGAGACCACCAAGAAGGAGCTGAAGCAGATGTACTACGACATGGTCGCCTCGCGGTATGTGATCACTGCCCCAGGAGGAGGAGCCGCTCCGGCCGGAACCGCCAATTGTTGAGGAGGATTGCATTGGAAGACCTACAAGGATAATGGACTAATACATTACATCTGCAGCCGCATGGAGATGGCCGCCGACCGTCTGTACAAGGAGAAGAAGATCCGTGGTTTCTGCCATCTGTCTACTGGCCAGGAGGCTGTTGCTTGCGGTATTGAGCACGCTATCACCAAGGAGGACCAGGTCATCACCGCCTACCGCTGCCACGGTTTCGCCATGATGCGCGGCGCCTCCGTCAAGTCCATCATTGGCGAGCTTCTCGGCCGTCGCGAGGGTATCGCATACGGCAAGGGTGGTTCCATGCACATGTTCGCTCCCGGCTTCTACGGCGGCAACGGTATCGTCGGTGCCCAGGTGCCCGTCGGTGCTGGTCTCGCTTTCGCCAACAAGTACAACAACAAGAAGAACATCTCCCTCGCCCTCTACGGTGACGGTGCTTCCAACCAGGGTCAGGTCTTCGAGGCCTTCAACATGGCCAAGCTCTGGGACCTTCCCGTGATCTTCGGTTGCGAGAGTAAGCATATACATCTTGAGCAACATGGTTGAACTGCAGGCTAACATTCTCTAGACAACAAGTACGGCATGGGTACCGCCGCCAACCGCTCTTCCGCTCTCACCGAGTACTACAAGCGCGGTCAGTACATCCCTGGTCTCAAGATCAACGGCATGGACTGCCTCGCCGTCAAGGCCGCCGTCCAGTACGGTAAGGAGTGGTGCAACGCCGGCAAGGGTCCCCTTGTCTACGAG
>Ga0265797_10009790_pt1 | contig 12323 bp, 13 predicted proteins | sample P2T30metagenome_FD_192433 | JGI IMG/M metagenome (GOLD analysis project Ga0265797, IMG submission 192433) | Plant litter microbial communities from East Loma Ridge, Irvine, California - P2 T30 | ecosystem: Environmental > Terrestrial > Plant litter > Unclassified | place: USA: California... | reverse complement strand
TTGATCCGGCACCTTGCAAGCAAGGATCTTGACTACGGGAGAAAATCCGAGCACTTTAACGCCTGACGAGCGCGCGGCGAGGTATTGGATGACTCCGTGAGCTCGAGCTTGGAATGCATATCGCCATTCTGCTTGCTGTTTCGGTGTCCTCGGCATTGTCCGCTCACTCGTGTATGATGTGGCATCCGAGATGCGGAGGGTGTGCAAGTTCTCCATGCTGGCTATTGCGTCGAGAGCAGCTTCGAGCTCAGTGCGCACATGTGGGTGTCCGGGACGAGGACCGATGATGTCGTAGTCCGGCGCATCTTCATCCTCGGGATTGATGGAGTATAGGGGTAGAGCCAATTGCTCCAGCTTTGGGCATGAAGCGGCGATGAGTGACAAGTCACCCGCGTTTATGCACTGCGCTTCTGTTTTGCTGGGGCCGCAACGATTCGTTTCAACAATCAAGGTCTTTAGAGTCGCCCCGTGCCGAATGTTAGAGCTGACGTCTAGCTTTTTCCCGAAACGCGCAATAAAGTGAATCTCCTGCAGACCCTGGAAAGCCTCAAGTACCGACATGAATTCCTTCCGTATCTCTTGTCATGCCTTCTTGAACTTTGCGACTTGAAGGCATCTCAATGCGGTAGGGTGATTTACGTAGTGAGTAGCTAAAGCCTGCAGCAAATGTTCTGGGTTGCTATGCTCTCTCCACGTCAAGCTTCGCAATGCAGAGAAGTCGATACGGGTGAGCATTGTGTTCAGAAATTTCGGGCTTCTACCATGATAAAGATCGAGGTATAGAAGCTTCGTCAAGGCTTTGGCGGGCTTGGTCACGCCGCAGGGCTCCAGACGCGTGCGTATCTCTTGAGTGGGCTCGGCTTCGGTCTCGAAAATCTCGGACGCAATGTCTTCATTGACATGCTCGTCTTCTTTACAGCTCGTTCCGATGTGAAGCGTTATCATGTTTGGACATTGATCCAGGAGTGTCTGGGCTGTACCTGGCGCGAGACTATCGACATAGACCAATACGTTCTTCAGATTGGCCAGACTACCTAAATCCCACGGCGAGCGCACGAAAGTTGTGAGCGCCGCCCGGCCCGGTACGTCTAGTTCTTCGATACTGGGGTGGAGCTGCATAAGCAGTTGCATACCGAGCGGAGTGATTGGGCTAAACGTCTCGAATGCTCGAAGCTGACCCTTCGAAATGGCTGCAAGAAAAAGAGGAAGGAAGTCGGTCGGGACGTCGCTCGTGCTTGTATTTGCACGAAGTCGAAGATGCCGAACATATTTGAGTATGTTGGAAGCCGGGTGCACCAGGTCGATATGTCGCCTTCCATTGACCTCGGACAAGGTGGTGACTAGCTTCTCCCATAATATCGGAAGCGTGGTATCCTTCCAGATGCGATTGGTAAGACTGAGGGCGCGGCGGTCTTCCTTCGAGCGAGTGTAGAAGATTACCTCGCGCCGTAGCTCGGGCGGCAATGCGCTGAGCCTATCTTGCTGTGTTTCTTTTGCGCCACCATCGCTGATGATCGGAAGTGCAAGCCCATATCCGACGTGCTTGCGGTGCATTATGCCGATGTGGAGTAGGGTTGAGGCGATATAGCTGAGGTCGATGTAGATTCCGGGTGGACCGAGGAGGAGTTGCGAGCTGATGAACGATTTGTGAGTGAACTAAGTGCTGAGGGGAGTGTTGAGCAAGCGTTTTGTAAAGACAAGCCGCCGCTGAAAATTGTCAAAGATCGGATACGGTGAACTCCGCAGCCAAATCTGAACTAGTGCGTGAAAGGAGGAGGCAGGCACATACACAGCGATTTCACTGAATGAACCCCATCATTGGACGACCTTGCCGTGATTCGTTGCGTTGCAATTCTGTACGCGACACACGCAATCTAAAGCGTTAATTTGAACTACCCGTGCTGTGGAGTCATGTGGAAGTGGATTGGGCGGCCTTCGGCGTCCTTAGTACTCATTCTGGCCCTGCTATTCTGATGGACACCCAGCATTTCTGAACACCCCTCGTCGTCAACTTAGCGGTCCCGTCTTTCAGTAATTTGACCACTGTTAACAAGATCGAGACAGCGGTCACCAAAGTTCCAGCACTGACATACCTGGTGTTTGCCTGCTTCAGCCACTTCGACCTTTAGTTTCCACCACGCTTCAAACTTCATGGTGACTTGACCCAAGTCTCCTCGATCGCGTCTAGAAACTCGCAACGGGCCTCGCGACGTGCATCACCCGCCCATCGGCATCCACCATACGCAGACGAGAGTAGAAGTAGTTTGGCCAAACATGGCCGTGCATGTCCGGACGACTAGCCGTTGCCAATGTCTCAACCGGACGGAAGGCAAGGTGCTTGACGTTGGAGGCACGTTCTCCCATAAACTGCATGAGTGCATCTGCTCGCGCCCGAAAAGCATACCGCTCTGAACCAGCCTGAAGCTGGCGTTCGTGGTTCCTCCGAATGTCTCCAGGAGCTCGATACGCCTTGCGATAGTTCGGTGGGTTGGTCAGGCGCAGGGTGTGAAGTTTTGGCATACCAGCGATAGCAACAAGTGCTTCTTCGAAGGCGCTGGGCGTAAACAAGCCATCTGCTAGCGGACCGAGGAAATCGCTTTCGTTCCTATCTGTGTCTAGCTCGTAAAGATTAAGACAGAGCTGCTCGAGCTCGGTACATGCTGTTGCGCTTTGCGGCAGATCTCCCGCGTCACAACACCGATCTTGGTCTTGCCGATGTATGGTTCCATTGACGACAAGAAGGCGTTTCAGTGTCTTGCCGTGCTTCACGATGCCCTCGACTCCTAGCTTATCGCAGTTGAGGCACTGTAGTTTGAGGTCCTCCAGCCCGCGAAATGACGTGAGAAGTATTAGTACGCTGGCGACGATTGGTGTCCGAAGACTGCTGTATGAGTTCAACGACGTATAGTTTCTTCAAAGCCGGAACATCCTGGTAGAATCGTGAGGCTAATCCTTCGAGCAATCTGTTGGTCCCCGCCACTGTGTTCAGAGTCAGCTCTTGCAGAGCGGGTGCATCGATACGCTGGAACATTGTGTCCACCGATCCTGGCAGTGTGATATTACACGTGTGTAGAATTTGCAGCCTCAAAGCCGGTAAAAGTTCGACGAGCTGATCACTGGAAAAGCCTGTGGCAGCTGAAGGCAAGACGAAGTCTTCCTGGCGCAGCACTGCAGTTCCACCGCCGAGGCTGCTGGCGGCCCGCATGAACTTCAGGTCGACAAGCGCGGGGCACTCCAGCCAGAACTTTTGCATACCCACACCCGATAAGGAGCCTGGTAAGATGTCCATGCTTGTGAGGGACTAGAAACAACCTTCTGTCCATGGTGATAGAAATGCTTTCGCGAGCTCTGCTCCTTCAGCCAGCTTGAAGAACTCCAGTCTAGGATGTAGGCGCAGCAATATGTTGAGAGTGGACTGCTGCAGCTTGCAATCGCTCCGAAACGCGTTGAGCTGGCCACGGGGAATGGCTGTGAGGAGCGCCGGCAAGTGATCGACGTGATGATTGAGCTTCGGAACCAAGATGTGGATTTTGCGCACGTGTTTGGTGACGTTGGATTTCGTGCCAGCGATAGCCTTGAGATCACGACTGCTTGTGAACACAAGATCAGTCTTCAGCGTCTCCCACAAGAAAGGCAGTGCGATCTCTGCCCACGTCTTGTTGAAGAGTACGAGTGATTTGCGTTCGGTAAGACCCGTAGCAACGCGAACGACGGTGGTCTTCAATTCCGTAGGAAGTCGATTAAGATGTTCGGGCATTGGAGTGTCCATGGCTGATCGAGATGTGCACATCAAAGGTGCAGTTCCTGATGTTCAGGGCAGCGATGTCGTTGATACACCGGGCGCTTAGGTTGTGGAGGTCTCTGTGCAGGCGTGAGAGCTATTCCCCGTGAACGTGAAAAGCATGAGGCGATGTCAAGACATCACGGCACATCAGCAGCCGCCGACGGCCCTGCTTTCACTATGAGGTGCAAACTGAAATGAATGAGACCCTAGAAATTCGTGCACAAAGCAAACTAACGAAACCGCAAGCTCAGATCATGCTCGCTGCTTGGTAAGCCATCAAGATGACATTTACAATTGTCGAGGGCTTTTATGCGTTTTGAAGAGACATTATGCAACGACCAAATGTGTTGTTGGTGTAAGTGTCGATAGACGGTGGGTTGAAACGGCAGTCGCGCTTCGGCTACTGCTTTCCGATTGGGTTAGTGCGAGGAACAGCGCGCGAACCACGCGTTCCACGGAGCACTCTGACCTGGGAGTCTAGGATATCTTCACTTGCCTTCAGAGGTATCCTTGACTCTATGCCCAAGACTCTGTGTGTACGTCAAGCTGCTACACGTAGGTGTAAGATGCTAATGACACGGACTCTGATCCGGGTCTTGGATCTCGGAAGTACACCGGTAACCGTTCGCGAAGTACCAATCGACAGAGACCATCTGTGAATGGGACCTGTAAGTGAGAGAGAGGTTTCTCTCGCGGGCACAGACCATGTGAACGTTACTTCGTGGGCTTTGCGCGGCCCAAATATCAACGCAAAGATCTCGCCCTCCTCACAACTCGACTCTAGAGCCACCCCAACGCGTGCGACCCCGCGCACCGGCACACGCGGCGATGTTTTCGACCCTCCCAACAGAGATGAAGATGAACGTTTCCTTCTACATTCGCAACCGCTCAGACAGACAGCGAGTCACTCTGGTCTGCAAGGAGTGGAGTGTACTGATGGCGTCTATCAAGTGGGAGACCTTCACCTTGTTCCTCGAAACTGCGCCCGTCCATAATTTGGATGCGATACTACGACCAGATAACGGCATTCTTCGACACACGCGCTACCTTGTCCTCAATCATAAAGCGCGCTTCAATCCACAAGAAGTTAACGCCGCTTTTGAAGGCATCATCTCTCTGATCCTGAGTGCTTTACCGCGAAATGGATTGACATCACTCGCGAGCCACCTACCTTTCAGAGGATAACTTTTACTCCAGCTGCTAGTTCGACAATAGACATTGAAGAAGATCTCTGACCGTGTCATCAGTACTGATTTTCAAGAACCCAACAGATTTCAGTTAGGTCCACACACTGCTTGGCTAGTGCCATGCTTACTGGGTCTGGAGCGACTCTCTGTCTACGTCAAATCGGACGTCCCCGGAACTTATGCGACGGGTGAGATGCTCATGCACAATGCTCCAAACTTGAAGAAACTCACCATTCGCTCTGTGGATGGCAGGCTCGCCAGTTTGGAGTCTGAGACTAGTCAGACGCATGTTCCAAGCAGTACGCACACGACCAGTGGGGCTCACAAGCTCTGCAATCTTCAGGCTCTTCAACTATACAACCTCGAACTCGAATCGCACGCGATCTTGCACAGGTATCTGGACATCGGTAGTCTTCGCTCTCTCCAACTCTACAGGTGCCGGACTGTCGCACCGGTACTGAATTGCCTTACTGCGGCAGTCTCGAAGTTATGCTGTCTAGAGGAACTAGAAATCGTGCTACGCGTTTCAAGGACCAATGCAGATGATATACGCGCAGTCGATATACTGTTGAAGAACGTTCATGGGATTCGAAGTCTATGGCTGGATGTTGGTAGAGGGCCTGCGTTGGACATAGCTGGTGTCTGCCAACAAGGGACGACTTTACGAAACTTGGGTCTCGCTTCGACAGCTTCAGACCCGCTGCATCTCGCGGCTTCTGACTTGGCTGTAGTCCTAAATGCTTGCCCCAAGCTCAAGGGTTTGGCCATCAACTTCTGTCCCATCGATCTCGGAAGCATACAACTCCTAGGTTCTGGGCAGACCGTACTCGGGATGTTGAGTTTCGCTCACTTCCCCACTGAATTGGAAGCCTTCCTGGCAAGATGTCTCATCCGTCCGAAGACATTGCTCGCTCATCTAACATTCTTAAAGAACACTATTGCAAAGCATGAGGCACTTCGCACACTGCGAATGCTCTCTTTGCCTATGATCGATTACGGTGGAGAGCGGATTCCTACGAGCACGAATGATGTCTCAATCGATGATACCGAAATCGCTGTCAAAAGCTCACCATGCACAATTTTGCAACAACTATATTCCAGAATTCGTGGGCAAAGGGCTCCAGGGTCGGGAGGTTCGCTGTCGCCCCTGCGTCAATATCCTGCAAGGAACGCCTCTCGCCGGACTCGAATGGGCATGAATGGCCTCGCTATTACTACAGCCGTGGTCGCATCTCCGATATTGGAGGTAGTGAACGAGCAACAGCCGTCCCTTTGCCTCAGCTTGGAGACTATGAGGAGCCAGGCTACACAGTGCTTAGTTCCCGGTTTCCATTTCAAGAGCCTGGATCGATGGAGTAAAATCACGAAGGCGCTCGTTTCTTTGAGCAATCAACTCTAGCTGTGAGTGGGTACTTGGGTACTGAAGGTCGACAATACATGCAAGCTCCTGCATAGAATACCAAAAAAAGTGTTCATTCCTCAAAACAAGCACTCGAAAACGTCCGTGACAGATGCAAAATGCGGGTTCACAAGCCGTGGCCACTGACAAGCGAGGAGATTACGTAGGTTTGGCGGGGGAGGGGCGATCGGCAAGGCTGAGCTCTGCTCGACTATCTAGAGATAACATAATATCGCCGCAACGCGCCGCCAAACTTTCTTCCTCAAATACCTCACCGCTGCATGCCTCCAGTGCGGTTCAACTTAAGAGGACCTTGTGCTTCCACTCGAACCCCCATCGCGACTGCGCCTACCCGCCGTGCTCCACTGCGCACCACTTCGACGCCACAGTCTATACATCGAGCGCAAGCGCGCAAGTTCCACGCGTCGATACTCAGGATGGATGTCAAGGATATATCAGATATGAGGTCATCGGGTGACGGTCTCAAGCTTACCAACCGGCTGAAAGAGAGCCGGAGTCCTTATGTCCGCGGCCACATGAACAACCCAGTCGCATGGCAGATATGGGGCCCGGAGGCTCTCGAGCTTGCAAAGAAGTCGAACAGGCTGATCTTCATTAGCATAGGATATGCTGCGTGTCACTGGTGCCACGTCATGGAGCGGGAGTCATTCGAGAACGAGGAAGTCGCAAAGATACTCAACGAGAGCTTCATTCCCATCAAGATCGACCGAGAGGAGCGACCCGATGTCGACCGCATATACATGAACTATGTCCAAGCTACAACAGGTGGAGGAGGATGGCCGCTGAACGTCTTCATCACACCCGAGCTGGAACCGATATTTGGTGGCACATATTGGCCAGGCCCAGGCGCAACGATGGCCATGGAAGGTCACTCTGGCTTCGTCGACATACTGGAGAAGATTCGGGATGTGTGGAAGAACCAGCGACAGCGGTGTCTGGACTCGGCGAAAGAGATCACGGCTCAGCTGCGAGACTTTGCTGAGGATGGCAACATCAGCAGGAAGGATGGCGCTGAGCATGATCACCTCGATCTTGAGCTGCTGGACGATGCGTTCGAGCACTTCAAGGCGCGATACGACTCTCTAAACGCCGGCTTCGGTGGCGCACCGAAGTTCCCTACACCCTCAAATCTCCATTTCCTCCTGAAGCTCAGCAGCTACCCAAAGCAAGTCTTGGAGATGCTTGGGGCCGCAGACGTCACAGTGGCGAAGGACATGGTTGTGGCGACGCTGGACAAGATGAACAAGGGTGGTATACACGACCAGATTGGTAGTGGTTTCGCGCGGTACTCTGTGACCAGGGACTGGAGCCTTCCACACTTCGAGAAGATGCTTTACGACCACGGTCAACTACTGTCACTCTATCTAGACGCTTACCTCGTGACCAAGCGATCAGACATGCTTGATGCAGTTCACGACATCGCGACCTACCTTACCACAGCGCCCATGCATGCGGAGAATGGTGGCTTTTTCTCGTCAGAAGATGCAGATTCATTCTACCAGCCGACAGACAAGGAGAAGCGAGAAGGCGCGTTCTACGTGTGGACATTGAAAGAATTCCGAGACATCTTAGGTGATCGCGATGCCGACATTCTCGCCCGCTACTACAACGTCAGAGACGAGGGCAATGTAGCGCCAGAAAACGACGCGCATGACGAACTCATCAACCAGAACGTACTAGCGATCAACGACAACACGCCTACCGACCTCGCGAAACAATTCGCTTTGTCGGAAGACGAGGTCCAAAAGATACTGAAGAGTGGTCGGCAAAAGCTGCTCGACCACCGGAACAAGGAGCGCCCACGACCAGCTCTCGACGACAAAATAGTAGTGTCGTGGAACGGTCTAGCCATCGGCGCTCTCGCACGAACAGCCGCTTCTATACATTCCCAAGATCCCTCAAGGTCGAAGACATACCTAGCAGCAGCAGAGAAAGCCGCATCCTTCATCCAAAAAGAGCTCTTCGATGCCTCCTCCAATACCCTCACACGCGTCTACCGCGAAGGCCGGGGTGACACTCCAGGCTTCGCAGACGACTACGCATACCTCATCTCCGGCCTGATCGACCTCTACGAAGCCACGTTCAACACATCATATCTACAATGGGCGGACGAGCTACAGCAATCACAACTCAAGCTGTTCTGGGACAAGGAGCATCTTGGCTTCTTCTCGACGCCTGAGAACCAGACTGACCTGATTATGCGGTTGAAGGATGGCATGGACAACGCTGAGCCCGGCACGAACGGCGTCTCGGCGAGAAACCTGGATCGTCTGGGTGCGCTGCTGGAGGATGAGGAGTATGTCAAGAGAGCACGGGAGACAGCAAGTGCATTTGAGGCGGAGATCATGCAGCATCCTGGCCTGTTCCCGAGCATGATGGATGCTGTCGTCGCTGGTAAGCTTAGCCTGCATCATGTTGTCATCACTGGTACGGGTGAAAAGGTCGAGCGGTGGCTTCAGAGGTATCGTGAGAAGCCGTCGGCACTCAGCACTATCAGTCGCGTAGACAAGGATACTGGAGAGTGGTTGAAGCAGCGCAATGCTTTGGTGAAGAGCATGGACGCTGGAAAAGAAGGCGTGATGGTATGTGAGCATGGAGCATGCAGAGATGGATTGGCCATGGGCATGGGCGAGGTTGAGGACGCTGTGCCGCAGATATGAGAGGCGGGTAATGTTGAGGCGCATTGGTGAACCCCTCAGATAGATGCTGGAGGAGCGAACAACGAGCATAATTGCATTGTATATATCCAACAGCTTTTCACTACCCTTCGGCATCATACCCCAGAAACAAAGACATAAGCAACATTCAGTGCTCTATGGGCCGCCTGACCTCTTCTGCAACCGCCCATCCTGAATCTACACGCACCCGTCGTACAACCGCCCTGAAACCTGGAGCCCGTCATCTGATCAAACCGATCGCTCCGCGGCAGCTTGTGGCGTAGACTCGACAACTCCTGTCTTTCTACTTTGTGCTTGACAGTCCAGACCCGAGTTCAAGTGCATGTATGTCTCTCCCAGACAAGGCAAAGTCTTACTCCACTTGAGCGGTGAGGTTGCACTAATTCTGTTTGTGGATTTGCCACGCGTGGGCTGGGTGTCGTGGCCTGGTTGCTGGGAAGGGAGGATAGTGTGAATGTTGAATTGGGTGGTTGTTTGTGGACTTCCTGGCGGCTCGGGTTGAACAAACACTGGCCGGTCAATTGGTCGTTCACATAGTTGATGCAACCTTCGAAGAGATCGAGTCATCTCGTCGCTGTATAGTACTCAGTAATTGTTCTCGATCCTTGCTTGCATGCACACCATGATTGACGACTCGACGCATTCACCAAGCTGTCAAACAGCGTGATCCGCGGCTAGGGTCATTGTAGCACTTTGCAATTTCTCAAAGGTACCAGGAAAATCACCCCAAGGATACCGTGCATGAACAGCAGTTCGAGTACCCACAAGTTCGTGCACGAGGCGTTTGCCCGTGCGATACAGTTTTGGAGTTCGAGGCCTGCCGATGCGCGGTACTCCATTTTTGGATAAGCACCCGGTTACACAGTCTCAGATCGAAGGACACGTACAATGCAAACGAGGGTTTGACAGTTCGTTTTGTAGCGCGAATGTGCCTGGCGCCCTGTGTTCCTGGCGACGTGCTTGTCCTGATTGGATGGTCATTTCCACGGTGACCTCTCTCCAAATATCAAACATGGAATTGCCCCGCAACAACAGTGCACCTCTTTTGTCGAACAGATTGCTGGTCGACGAGGATGTTGGCCAGAGTTGAGTTGTAGTCTGTATTGAATTATCCCAACGATCAAGATGTGATCGTGGTCAGGGCGAGGTATAAGTCCAGATGTCGAAGGAAGGTTCTTGTGTCACATACCTGGAATCCATCACACTCTCTGCCTTACTCAGTTGCCGCTGTTACCAAATCCGTGGCTTGACATTGGCTCATCGTGCCGACAAATTTCCCTCAGACGCAGCCCACCGGTCCCGTGCGTCATTACGTTTACAACTTCACACTCTCATTAGCGCCCTTTACCACTTACCAATCTCGCCAGTTCTGTCTTTCATTACTCCATCTTTTTTGACCACTTTACCACACCCCACATTCCTTTCCACAGCCACTCCTTCTTGGACGGGATCACATTCGTTACCTCTCTTAGTCAAATACACCTCTTTCGTTTCAGGCGTGCCCAAGCCGCACTCTTTCAGGTAATCCTCCGAGGCCGTACTTTTGTAAGTCATCCACCTCACTCCAAGGCGCCGCTCTGAGAGGCTGCAAGCCGTCAAGCCGACAATCACCTATAAAGCGATACCCGTCCTCTCACTTTGCTTTCCAACCCATGCTGATCTGCAAACAGTCTTTTTGGACTATTTCAACGGCGATCCGGACTTCCAATCTTTAACAACACACACTCTTTTTCTCCAGCCCAAGTCCCAGACCCTCCGACAACAGCAGCCATGCGCTCATCCATTATTATCGCTTCTACTCTTCTCGCAGGCGCCCTCGCAAGGCCTCATGTCTATGGGCACGAGCGCGAGCACAAGCAAGGTGCTGCGACTAACGTCGAGTACGAGGTCGTCACTGTGATTGTTACAGTCACTGCTGGTGCCGAGGAGCCCACGTCCACGTCGTCTGCCTTGTCCGTCACCGTTACGTCGTCTCCCCAGCCGGAGCCCAAGCACTCCTCCGAGGCCGCGCCTGCACCATCTCCTTCAGCGCAGGCGAGTTTCAAGTCTGATGGGTACTATGGGAGGCCTATTACTACCTCGCTCCCTCTACCTGAGTTTACGCCTGCATCATCGTCCACGCCCGAGCCTACATCGTCACCCAAAGCAAAGCCGTCACTCGAATCAAAGCCAAAGCCTGAGCCCAAGCCAGAGCCCAAGCCAAGCTCATCATCCATTGCGCGAGTCTCTTCGTCGGTTGCGCCAGCCTCGTCCAGCACCTCTTCAACCCCTCAGCCAAGCTCTCCCGCCAACGACCATGTCAGTGGTCGTGAGGCAGCCTACTTGTCCTCCGGACCTGACTACGAGGCCGCAATGCTATTTCACCACAACGATGCTCGGGCCAATCATGATGCTGCGCCGCTGGTTTGGGACAAGGATTGCGAGGCCACCGCTCGTATTGCGGCAGAAAGGTGCATTTTCGAGCACTACATTCCGAAAGACGTTTTCCAAGGCCAGAATCTCTTCGCCGTCTCAGGCAAGGCATACAACGCAACTGCAGGCGTCCGAGAGAACTGGTACAACGGCGAGCTCCCGAAGATGATCCCATACTTTGGCCAGAACGATATCCCTGATGATATCTTCCACGAGGTCGGTCACCTCACACAGATGGTCTGGAAGGAGACCACCAAGGTCGGTTGTGTGTCGATCGACTGCGGCGACAAGATGATCGTCAACAACACGATTTCGACGATCAACAAGTACACCGTGTGCAACTACGCCCCAGCTGGCAACGTCTACGGCGGCTACGCGAAAAACGTCGAGGCGCCATTTACTACTACCAACCTGGGCAGCTGGTCTGATTAGGCGTCCTTCAAGTGCCTTCTGGCACTTTCTATCTTCTTCTGTACGACATTGCTTATTGCGACTCGACGTTGCGCTAATGCCGCAAGGCGATTTATACATGCAGCTGGCAAGACAGGGCTCATTTTCGATTCTTTTATACACCTGTAGGGTTTGCATTGGTCGTCGCTGTCGGCCTGGGTCCGGTCAGTTGTGCGGCAGGAGTTGGATTGGGCACTTCTCTCTATGCATGTATAGATGCGATGAGCATCTATGTCATTTCAAGTAGCCCAATGTGCTTTAACTATACTTCTGATGAATCTTGATTCCGCTGATGTCGTGCGTGCGGTGAGGTAGGACTCGGTTGATCAAGTACCCGTGAGGTGGCTGGGTAATGCGCATTCTTCAACCGTGATGCCGGACACGACTGCGCA
>Ga0265797_10009789_pt1 | contig 12325 bp, 5 predicted proteins | sample P2T30metagenome_FD_192433 | JGI IMG/M metagenome (GOLD analysis project Ga0265797, IMG submission 192433) | Plant litter microbial communities from East Loma Ridge, Irvine, California - P2 T30 | ecosystem: Environmental > Terrestrial > Plant litter > Unclassified | place: USA: California... | reverse complement strand
GATTCTATTCCCGCCTTCCGATGAAACAGCTGCTTCATTTCTCGCCTCTCCACCCGAACGAGCGAGCACCACCTCACCACTACCCTCCCTCCTCCTCTCCCTCTCACCACCCCCTAGCAGCACCGCCTGCAACACCCAGTACTCGTGAGTACATCTCCGCTACGCCCTCCCCATCACCCTCCTCTACCAAACCCGTCGCTTGCATTAACTGCGCCTTGTTTGCCTGCTTTCCCGACTCCCCGAGTCCGCCGCTAACGTGGCATCCGCGTGGCAGCTCCCTTGACCAGCTTCTTTGCCGGCCCAGTGATTCGAGTGCTTACGAGCTTTCCCAACAGCTCATACCTCCCACCCTCCTCCTCCTCCTCTTCGAACCTTGTACTCTACATTCCTTCCCGTAACAGGATTTGGCGTACGGCGTTGGTCTTGTAAGATCCGGAAGAAGAAGCATCAGCTTTAGCATTGCAGCTCCGAACTTTTGAGAAATAGCTTGGACAAACGCAGCAAACGATAAGAAACAATCAGCCATGGCTACTCCTACCCAGAACCAGCCTTACGCCGCATACCCAACCCCGGCTTCAGAGCCGCGCGCCACCCCGAACCAACAAGGCCAGGGCCAGGGTCAGTTCGACAAGTACTGCATCATTCACATTGCTACTACCTGCGACGAGCACGGAGTATATGTCACCAAGGACAGCGCGGAAGTGATTGAGATCGGCTGGGTCGTTGTCGACGCAAAGGACCCATCCTTGCCCGAGGTACGAACAAGCAATTATGCGGAGATATCGACATTCAGATGTTGATGTCGATATATCACGTCATCGACGGATACGATACATGTCCCAAACGACGGGTACTTACTGACATCCGCTACAGCTACACCACCAGTCTGTGCTGGTCCGCCCTACAAACACTCCCATCACACCACTGTGCACGTCCCTTACCACCCTCACCTGGGAGCATGTTAAGCAAGCCGGCAGCTTCCGCGATGCCATCGCTGCGTTCGATGCATATGCCAGCGAGCACCTGATGGACAAGAACGCTGGTCCTGGTGCTGCTCCCAAGTTTGCTTTCGTTACCTTGACTCCTTGGGACCTTCGTGTCCAGATGCCGCGTGAGGCTCGTGACAAGAGTGTTGTTCTGCCTGCCTACATGCAACATCCCGTTCTGTTTGGCCTTCGTGGAGAGTACCAGACCTTCCAGTCGCACCACCCTGAAACTCTGGCCTTCAGCTCCTCAAGCCTGTCTTCGATCTGCGCTGGTCTCGAGGTCGAGGAAGTTCGTTCTTCCGGCAAGGTCACTGGTGGCCTTCCCTTCCACCTCCAGGCACTCGCTCCATCTTCGCCACGCCGCGCGCTCGAGGAAGCTCTCACTCTGACCCGCTGCCTCCGTTCGCTCAGCCAGAAGTCTCGCCCATCGCAGGCGAACCCCAGTGGCGACCCTGATGTCCTCTCTCGCCCGCTCGATGCCCGCAGCGACGTTCGCGCCTTCCTCGGCGAGCGTTCCAAGGTCCTTCACCTGAGCGGTCTACCGCACGACACTACCCAGAGCGAGCTCGAAAGCTGGTTTACTCAGTACGGCGGCCGCCCGATCGCATTCTGGACTCTGCGCACCCCTGAGGGCGGTAAGCCTAGTGGTAGCGGCTTTGTTGTCTTCGGCAGCCATGAAGAGGTCAGTCCATTTCCTAACCCTGTAGTCTCTCCATGCACAGTCCATACGACTGCGCGTCTGCGGTCCGTGCGACACTCCCCTGTGAAGCGGCCCATGTCATGTGACCCTTATGTTTGGGTTACGTCACGCGCTTCTAACTCGAAACATCCTCACTTCACACTTCACTCTTCTGTCCCTGACTTCACGCTTCCTTCCGTCCCTGACCCCAGACTTCACGTCCGCACGTTCGCACAACTTTTGAAACGCGGAGCTCGCTGTTTCTTCAGCAACACAAAAACATTGTGAATTGTCATCGCCAACTGTTATTGCAATTGTGCTTGACTGCCATACTGCCGTGCCACACGTCACTCGAACTCCATTATTTAGCTTCACTTTATCGCACTTCACTCACTTCATCGCTCGTCACTTCAGCAATGCAGGGCAACATCACTAACCATTACTTTCAGGCCGCCGAGTCTCTTAGCATGAACGGCCGCGCTCTTAATGACCGCGCCATTGAGGTCTCTCCGTCCTCCTCGCGCGTTCTCGACCGCGCTGCTGGCTCGCAGCCACCGGGCGGCCCACCGCTCCTCACTCCTTTCCCGCCTTCAAAGAACCGCCCGCGTCCTGGTGACTGGACTTGCCCCAGCTGCGGTTTCTCCAACTTCCAGCGCCGCACTGCTTGCTTCCGCTGCTCGTTCCCGGCCATGGGCGCCTCTCAACCTGACCCTTACAGCCAGGGCTACGGCATGCCCCAACACCCCTACGGCCAACAGCAGCAGGGCTATGGCCACCCTGGCATGATGGGCGGCCACGGCGGTCACGGCCACGGCCACAACCACGGCCATGGAGGCTATGGTGGCATGGGTGGTCACGTTGGTGGTGGTGGATCTGGTGGCGGTCGCGGTGGATCTGTTCCGTTCCGTGCTGGTGACTGGCAGTGCGGTAACGAGGGCTGCAAGTACCACAACTTTGCTAAGAACACGAGCTGTCTCCGCTGTGGTGCATCTCGCAGTCAGGCTGCCATCATCGCTGAGGGTGGCATGACCAACTTCCCTGGTAACAACAACCACTACGGCCCGCCTCCGAACATGTCAATGGGTTCTTCCATGGGTGGTCAGTCATACGGCGGAATGAACCAGGAAGGTGGTCAGTACGGTGGCAGCGCCATGGCCGGCCCGCCTGGCAACTTCGGTGGCCAGTCTTACGGCCCTCCTTCCACTTACGCTCTTCCTTCTGGAATCGGCGCCCAGCCCAGCCCTTACGGTGGCTACTCCCAGATGGGCAGCAACGGTGGCATGCAGCCTCAACAGGGTGGCTTCGACTCTCGCGCTGAACAAGCCTTCAACCAGGGCAACTCCTCCGCCACTGGTGGTGCGCCTGGCTACTCCAACGGCAACTACTCCGGTGGTGCCAGCGGCTACGGTAACAACGACAGCACTCCTGGCGCTGGCGACCCATTCTCATTCTTGAGCTCCGGAATGGGCAACCTCGGCATTGACGAGCGTCGCAACGGCGGCCAAGGTGCTGCTGGAGCTACCAAGTCCCCTCAGTAGATCATGTCGTCTGTTCTGAGAGAGAACACCATCGAACACTTCTACTGAACACTTCTATCGAGCTCAACAACATCAACTACAAACAAAAAAGCGAGCAGCGAAATTTTTCTTTTTTGCTTTCAACACGCGCGACCGACACAACGGGAAATTTTGGCGTCAGCGAGGCGCGCTGGCCAAAAGAAAGGATGCGGGACGAACAAAAGGGCGGGGCGGGGGTTGCGGAAAACATTGGCTCTTTTCTACCACACATTAGCGAAGGCGCCGGTTCCGAGGAGACACACAACTTTAGCGAAGGCGTCGGGAAACTTCAACTACCCACAAGATCTGTTGTGGTTAGAGGATCAAATGGTTTTTAAGGGGGCTGTTGGGAACAAACAAACATTCTGTTGGGTTGATTGATTCGTTTGAATGGGGGCACACTTCCTGAAAAGATTGGCATTTGTTGTCTTTTTCCTCTTTGTGTTTTTCTTTTTCCTTTCTCGTATTTTGCTTTTTTCTTGTTAGTACCTAGCTTTCTTGTGTACTACTACTACCACTCACTTGAACTCACATCGTCTTGGAGTTCTCTTTTTACTATGTGGCGATAAAACCTACCCAACGTAGAGTGGACATCGAATATAAGGCAAAGCCTAGGAAGGACTGGGTTATTCGGACACCTGCCTAGTTTACCAACTAGCCAAATATCACCGATTCTTTCACATTTGGCGGCGGTAGTCACCTGGTCTATATTGCAACAGTAGCTTGAGAGTGAGACTGTTGACACGGTGGCAAATCGATGTCAATATGCTTTTTCATTCCTTGTCAAGCAGCCGTACAGATTTAGGCATGCATGTATGTATATGAGTATCGCCAATGCCACCAGCGATAATTCCCAGCTACAAGCCCGGGAGGCATTACTACGTAACAATATGCCTATTCTCATGCGGACAGACCATGCCCTGGAAACTCGGTGTCTCATGGTGCCCTTTTGTGTAATTCTAGTTCTCCACCTTTGAGTTGTCAAAACGACGGGCGAACATGCCTAGTGCCTTGATTGGGAAGATGAATTTGTAGTTGGGGTAGGAGATCATGCTGTCAAGCGGTTCTGGTTAGCAAAGCTGGCTTCGAGTTTTGATGTGAGTACACATGAAGAGATGCGATGTGTGTGAAACTTACCAGCTCTTGTTGAACACTCCCTCGATGCCCTCTTGCAACCACTCTCCGTTGCTCTGCTGCCTGCTCATCAGTAGCGCCACAGCTTTATCCAGCACTGCGCGGTCGCTGTAGCCGGCTTCCAGCAGCGCGATGACAGTCCAGGCGGTGTTGACGACTTGGCTGCCATCGGGGTGATCGCACCATTCGCCCGTTTCGCAGCTCTTGAAGCTCTCGCCCCATCCGCCGTCTTCGTTCTGGTGATCGACCAAGAATTTGCACGCCCGCCTGACGCGAGCAGAGTTCTCGTAGACCTCACCTTGTAATTTCAGCGATTCCAGCGCGAACATGGCCGCGTACGTGAAGCAGATTGCCCAGCTGCCGTACCACGAGCCGTCGGCACGCTGGTTCACGCGAATCCACTCCACGGCTCGGGACTGGAAAGTGGCGATGTCTTTTCGTCGGTAGTCGGGGAAGGCTTCGCTGAAGAGGTGCATGGCGGTCACGCAAGACGTGGTGCACTCGGGGTAATCGTACTCGACCATGATGCGGCCGAAGACTTCGGCGGCGTTGAGGTATTCGAGACGCTCGCTGCCGCGGCGGATCTCGTACGATGCGATGCCGCCCGTGTCGTTTTGCATGGTCAGGATGATGTCGGCGGCCCATCGCAGGCGTTCGAAATTCATGAGTTCGGGGTAGACTTTGCCGGGTCTCTTTGAAGATGGCAGGGCCTGGAGTTCGAGAATGGCTTTCAGTGCTTCGGAGGTGCAGTCGGAGACGGTGTAGCCTTGGCTTCTAGTGCTGAAACCCCAGGCGCCTCTTCTGGCTTGTCTGTAACCGGCTTCTGGGCTTGTTAAGGCAGTGGGCGGATCAGAGTAGACGGAAGATTCTTCGTATCCGTGCGGGTGGCCGGTGAACTGTTGGCTTTCGAGGAACGACAAGGCTTTCTCCATCATCGGACGGTACCTGGCGTCGTCTGCCAGACCTGCGGCTACGACTGCCTGAATGGTGAACGCCGTGTCCCAAGTCTGTACGCCATCGGTGCCATTCATCATCATGCCATCTTTGGACATCCAGAGGAAATCATGAATGTGCTCCCTGTGCAATTTGACCGATTCGGCATCTGGGCCCTCTTCGATGAAACAGCACATCAAGTTCATGGGCGAGTTGACAGGAGCAAGAGCTGCATAGTTGGTGTTCTTGTCCTCGATCTGGATCAGTTTCCAGGTCCAGGCCTCAGCGCGCTTGACCAGCCAGTCGACGCGCAAGTACGGAATCCAAAACATGACCAGCAACCAATTGACGGCGTTAAGAATCCAAGACTTCGGGTTATAGTTGTCGTGAGGACTGATCGCATTCCTGAATCGTGGCCACCTGATCTCTGCATGAGGCTGCGTGAACAATTCCTGCCGTAACTCCTTGATCAGTGGATCCGTGTCCGCACGCGGGTACGTCCATTTCTTCGACCAGATGTGACCCATGGGAAGGTAGACCTGTCGCATATGAATCCACCAGCGCCAAGGTGAGATGGGGGTCCAATCCGGCAGCAGCCAAAGCTCCGGTGGCACAGGGTTAACAACATCCCAGTCCATCACGCCCAGAACCGAGAGCCAGAATTTCGCCCAATGCGGGCCATTGATCGCGCCACCCATCTCGTACAAACAGCTTCTCGCCTTACGCATGCGAGGATCCTCAGCCGAGATGCCAAGGAGTCGGAGAGCAGTGTAGTTCATTGCAGTGCCGAAGACAGTCGAGTCTCCTGCAGTGTGCAGGCCCCATCCGCCGGCGCCGTCGTTTCTAGAGCCGACGTTCTGCATGCTGAGGATGTAACGAGCGACTTCCTGCTCCTCTGGGCGTGACAGACGCATGTCAGTTGAGTAGAGAGCGATGGTCATACCTGGCAACAGGAACATAGGGCCGCCATATTCGCAGCCCCAGTTGCCGGGATCGAGCTGTAGGCGGGAGTAGAATGCTAGGCCATTCTCAGCTGCTTGAAGAGGAGTTGTGGCTTTTGGAAGTGATTGCGCGCCCTGGTCAATATGTCAGAATACAAGCATCTTGCAGGCAATATTTCTTGTTGACGAACAGTATCTTGTCCCATGTAGTACTTGTCCGCGGAAGTCATCGGCCAGGCCTTGACTTGCTCATCCGACTCGAGGTAGTGCCATGTTTGGCGGCCGTCGACGTTCTTCATTCTCCATCGCGAGTGATCCGTCTTGAGCTCTGCATCGTAGTCCTGCAAGGGTTTGATAGTGCCATTTGTTGAGCCGTTAGCCGAGCCATTGGCTTGCTTGTCGTCTCCTCGTCTCCTGACAACCATCTTGTATTGTATGGGTCAGTGTTTCCAGACAATATGCAGTATCTGGATTGATGTCGGTCGAATAGGGAAATGGGTAGTGGCGCCACAAGCTCATCTATTGTACTGCCTCCCCACAAATGGTTCGATGTTGCGGTGTCAGGGATTAAACTTTTGAGGCTTGCACTTGCCGATCAACTCTAACCCTAATGCAGGAACATGAAAGGCATGAGTACATGTATAAGTAATACATGTATCGTACAGGATGTGATTCTGGACGTGCTCCAGGACTAAGACTGTCCACTGTAGAACATGCACGTGTGTTTTGCTACTCTACAACTCAACAACCTCCACTTCCTCATCTTGCCCGTTGTCAGCAGGCTCTACGGGAGCACCTTCCTGAGTCTCATCATGTGTTTCAACCCACCACTCTCTGAGTTTGCGAGCCTGCTCTTTCTCGGCCAAACCGTATTCGACCGGCGGCCCTTTAACCTCTTCCCTGACCTCGATGTGCGACATCCTCCTCGCCCACACTGGTTTCCCGTCATCCCCTGTAATTGCACCGCCTCTAGCAGTCGCTTTACTGTGCTCAGCGAATCGCCACACGCACCAGGCGCTCGTGTCCGTGGAAAGTAGATATGCCTGACGCTTCTTTGACTTGACGATGAAAGCGCGCAGCAGGACCACATCGCCGACGTCCGCCGCCGGTAGAACAGCTTTCCAAGGGCGGAAGACTTCTACGAGCACGTCGGTAGTGGCCGGCATGCTGGGATCGGTGACATGGCAGACCGTGTAGTAGTCTCTAGGCCCGCCTTTCGAGCGTTGAGGTTCTTTGGTGAAGTCCGTCACAACAGCTAGAACGTCGACGGTGGCGGCTTGCTGGCTGGAAGGGTTGACGTGTTGACTGAGCGAAGCGAGACTCGTAAAGTAGGCGTGTGCCGTGGACAGGCCACTTGCGCGCCTCGTTCTTGTGCGAGGGGTTTGGACAGCGTCTACGGCGGTCGCTTTCGGTGTTTCGACCACTAGTCTTTCTTCCGACTCTTGTGCTGCGATGCTGGAGCGCTTGGGTGAGAACCATGCTGAGATGACGTCCGGTACATTGCTTAAACGTGATCGTAGTGATCTCCTCGCTGGGGTCGTGGGTGGCAGTGTCTGCTCTGGCGGCGGCATGTTGGTCGATTCCTTATCGCGTGACTGTGGGCGCGACATGGTTGCGGGGTCTCTCAGTAGCTTCGCAGGCTCTTGCTCGCGCGTCTCTGCTTGCGACATATCCGTAGGATTCTCCGAGGTCTCGGGATTGGTGAGGCTGGTGTGAGGCTGTATCAATGACTGAGATTGAATAGTCGCGGGTGTGGGCTGCGCGACTGCTTGAGCCATGTCTGCATGTGAAAGTCGCAACTCGGGTTCAGCCGGCTGCGTAGCTGATGGGCTGAGAGGCAATGTGGTGTTTGCCTGCTCTTCTTTATCGCCTGTGATGTCTGAAAGATTTCTCTGTTCGACAACTGCAGGTGAAAGTGCGCTTGAAGGCTGCAGAGCATCATCACCCACTAGTTCCGTTTGCAGCTGGCTTTCGAGTGCCTCTAGGTCACTTGCACTGGGTTCCTCGCGGTCCACAGAATTCTCCTGCACCACAACAACCTCCTCACTTGCGAAGCTTGGCTCTTGTACATCGACTTCGAGTGTTGCCTGCGGCGTGGGTTGTTGTTCGTGTACAGTCCGCGTGACTTTCGTCGGGCTGATCGTCTGCGATTGAGCAGGCGCGAACTCGACTTCAACTGCCTGGACATTCGCACTGCGTGTAGGCGTTTGCGCGAGCAGATCTTCTTCAACCAATTCGGCCATTGTGAGGCCTGGAGTGGCATGTCCATCGTGAATCTCGATGTCGCCATCTTCGGATTGAAGCTCCTGCAAGCGTTTGAGAGCGCTATCGTCGCTGACAAGGTCTGTGATCCTTTGCGTCATTGAACCGAGTACCATCGGAGAGAAGTCCTCAACAGTGTTTCTCGATATTGGACGGCTGCTGTTCTCAACTAGGTCAGGCCTCTGAGTGTCGATGCTGTCCTGCATCACCTGTGACTGGAAAGATACGTCTGACGATTGCGCCTCTTCATGTTCGCCGTCAATCATTTCAACATCCCCCTCCTGCAGTGACTCCTGCAGTGGCTCCTGCACTTGCTCGTCGATCTGAATGACATCTGCAGAAACCGTGGGCCTCTCGGGATCAGCAGGCACCGACTCGACATCCAGTTCTGGCGTCATCTGAGACTGGAAAGAGCCTTGCGACAAGTCAGACTCTTGATGTTCGTCATCTAGCATCTCAACATCTTCCCCTTGCAAGAGATCGACCACCTGTACTTCGCTTGAAATGACCGATTCCTTCGCAGGAGAGGCTGATTCTGATTCGCCGTCCTGAAACGCCGCACTCGACGGCAAAGGCTCGGACTGTTCTTGTGAGACTTCGTCTTCAGCCACAAGCACATCGCCCTCAGCAGGACTGGAGGAGACTCGCAAAGGCTCATGGTGCGACTGTCCTGGCGATTCGATATTAACCGGCGTAGAGTCCTCAACTTCGGGCGTCGGGGATTTGGGAATTGAAGACAAGGCTGAACGCTCCTCGAAGGACTCGACCACGGGCTGGTCAGGCTGCGAAATCGTTCCAGGCAGAACAGTTTCCAGCGACTGTCCTGGCGATTCGATATTAACCGGCGTAGAGTCCTCAACTTCGGGCGTCGGAGATTTGGGTGAAGACAAGGCTGAACGCTCCTCGAAGGACTCGACCACGGATTGGTCAGGTTGCGAAATCGCTTCAGGCAAAACTGTTTCCTGCTCCAAGATATCCACATTCACTCCCTGCGATGGGAGCGCCTGCATCTCTTGCTGAATCTCGGCAGGCAGAAGTTGCTCGACCTCTAGATCTTCAGGTTCATTGCTTTGCTCCTCCACATCAGCAAGAGCGGTGTCAGGCTCTGCAGACCTAAGAGCGTGTTCCTGAGGAGATGCCGCTGTGCTTCCTGCACGTCCACTGCCAATCACATCAGACAAGTCCATTTCTGGGGTCTTTGCCTTCGAACGCTTTTGTGGCGTCGGAGCGGAGACAGAGGGCTGGGTGGTAGGGTGAACAGCTTCGGTCTCGTCCATGAGTTCCTCTGCATCTTCTGCGTCGGAGCTCGAATCAAGCTTGATCAACTCTGGCGAGTGTTCACGGACGTAGGGAGCTGCTTCTGGCGGCGTGACTTCATCCTGAACATTGTGGTGAATGTTGTCCGGCAGTTCGGTTGCATTGATGGCCGTATCGTCCTCGTCCTGTAACTCTGCATCTGTCGCCAGTGCACTCTCCTTATGCGAATCCGACACTTCAAGTACAGGCGCCTCGATGGCGGCATTGCTCGATAATTCTACGGCATCAGCCTGGGCAGGCTGCGAATCGTCCACGTCGTTGTCGATAGTCTGCTCAATCTCCGTTACGCTGTGCTCAGCGATATGCTGGTCAAGTTGCTCTGTGTTTGCGTCGGCGCTCGTTGCAGAGTCGACATTTACTGGATCCTCTTTCTCAGGTGACGGAGTGCCTTTCAGGCCAAAGAGACTGTTGAAAGTCCGCTTCATCACCTTGTCGCGCGCGGATTGTGGAGTTCTCTTTGGTGTGTCTGTAGGCTTTGTTGCGGGAGTTGTCACCTCCGCTATTTCTGTAGAGGGCACAGCGCCATCAAATCCAAAGAAGGGTATTTTGGCTGGTGTGGTTGTCGAGGCGCTCTCATTTGCTGCTGGTTGCTGGAAGGCCTTAGCAGGTGTTTCAGCAGCGTTCAACAAAGTGCTCGCTGGGGCAAAACCGGGTTGCTGGGACATTCCTTGAGTATCGATGGAGCTGCGACGCTCTACGGTCATCTCGCTGTCCATTTGGTCTTTCAACGAGGCCTGCTCTTCGATGTCAGAGTCCTTCTCAGTCGAAGACTCTTCCAGCAATTCCTGATTCGGCGGATTATACATCTCAAGGTCTTCGTTAGTGTCATCATCGCTGGGCTCCTCGCCTTCCAGCTCATCAGCATCGAATACGTCTTCGGCATCGTCTTCAGGCATGAGTTCAGCATCGTTCTCATAAGCACTCAGAACTTCGTCCGCTTCGTCATCTGAGAAGGCGTCTTCCTCTGCAAGGTCACCTGATTCCCATTGATTGAGCCCATCTGCAGAAGCTTCTTCGGCGGGAAGGACTGGTTCTGTGTTCAGCTCACTCTCCCCTGTTGTAGACTTGAGTTGATCAAGTAGGCTTTCCGTAGCCTTAATAGGTGATGTCGATAAGACCGGTTCCTTTTGGGTAGGGCCATCAGACGGCAAGACTTGCTCGGAGAATGTTTCGGTATCCTCGCCATGGTCGTCGATCGTTTCTGAGGCGAACGCGCCTCTCGTGGCTAAAGGCGAAATCTGCGGTGTGGTTGAAGGAAGGGCAGCTGAAGCCAATGGAACCAATCTGGGAGTTGTTGGGTCAAACGCCTGCTCTTCTAGATCTCCTGAATTGGCCAGCTGGGGTATTGGAGAAGACGGAGGTATTTGTAATGTTGGCAAGGCCGAAGTGGTAATGGCTGCTTCTGGTTGTTGGCCTGCGAGCGCCTCGGCCGCCAGCAGGTCAAGTGGACTAGGCAGAGGAGCAGTGACGCTCGTTGGTGAATCTGGTCGAGGTAATCGTTGCATCGGCGCAGGTGTTGGCGAAGACCTGATTGAACGCGTCTCTGCCGTCGGTTCTTGCTCTGTGACGGACTCCACGGTAGGCATTTCCCTTACGTCTTCCTCTTCGACCTGACTTGCATCTAACATATCCTCCTCCACCTCAACGGCCGCAGGAGGGGGAGACGGTTCCGGACTCGGCGTGCGATCAACCACTTTCCAGCTCTTGACCTCACCCATGGATGTGCGTGCCTTCTTTCTTGGTAGATCTTGGTTTTCCCATTCGTCCTCGAAGAGCCTACTAATACCATCCAAGTACGAGAACCTCGCCGCCTTCCGCATGTATGCTGGTGACGAGTAGATTGCGGCGCTACCCGGCGCTCGTCCAATGCTCGACCGGAACGTCGTTGCAGGCGATGTCTTCTTCGCGGGCGTGACCTCCACCTGTGATGTCTCTTGTTCGTCCTCGTCGACAGCATCGTCCGCGACACTGATATGGACATTTTCACTGCCACCTTTCTGTACCCTCAACTGCACGCCTCGCCCAAAGTGTAGTTCTCCAACGCTCTTTCCGGGCACATGCACAGCTGCACCGCTCGCCCACTCTCCAGCTCCAAGCTCCAGCACAACCTCATCTCCAATTCCAAGTTTCCCTTGTGCTACTGCGCGTGCTGTTGGGCCAGAGAACTTGACGCGAATTTGGCCTCCCCTGGCGCGTAGACGAAAGTCCCGTTCGGAGAGAAGAAGTGCACACTGCCGAGTCGAAGACGAGTATGGCCATGAGAGAGTGACTACGGCGTGGATTGTGCGATCACTTGGTGGATTGACCGAGGGATCGAGGTCCTGGATTGGTATGTTGGTCGACATTGTTGCGATTGGTTGATTGATCATGCGATCATGGTTTGTGAATGTCGGACGACGACGTAAAGCGTCTTTCAATGAGCCTCTCCAACCGCGTCGAAAGTACACGTTAATACAGGTGTAAAGAAGGGAAACTAGCAGAAAAACGCGCCCGCCAGGCCAGTCGTACAAAAACACA
>Ga0265797_10009788_pt1 | contig 12326 bp, 10 predicted proteins | sample P2T30metagenome_FD_192433 | JGI IMG/M metagenome (GOLD analysis project Ga0265797, IMG submission 192433) | Plant litter microbial communities from East Loma Ridge, Irvine, California - P2 T30 | ecosystem: Environmental > Terrestrial > Plant litter > Unclassified | place: USA: California... | reverse complement strand
GGCGCTGCTACCGCAGTTCTTCGCGGCGAGCGTCCCGATGACCGTGCTCATCCTGTCCGGCGGCGTCGCGTACATCATCGGGGCGCTGGTCTACGGCTTCAAGCGGCCGAACCCGGTGCCGACGCAGTTCGGTTTCCACGAGGTGTTCCACGCCCTGACCGTCGTGGCCTTCGGTGCGCAGTGGGTCGGCGTGCTCATCGTGGCGCTGGACCCGGTGCGCTGACCGTCGCACGTTCCTTCCCAGAACGCGCGCGATACCTGGTGGTTCCGGGCGTACTCGCCCGGAAGTTCCGACCAGGTACGCCCGGTTCGACCAGGTACGCCCGATTCCGGTAGACGCGCGCACAAGGCGGACGGGAGGCCCGTGGCGATGCCGCCACGGGCCTCCAGTCCCTACCCGGTCGCGTCAGCCGCGCTCGGTGTCGTCGCCGACGTCGGCCCGGCCGTCCTCGGCCGCACGCCGCTCCGGCTCGTCCGTCGCGGTGCCGTCACCCGCGGTGCCGTTCGCCTCGGCCTCGAGCCGCTCCCGCACCTCGGCGCGGTAGCGGGTCCGGCGGATGCGCCGGGTCATGTCGACGACGAGCAGGATCGTCACGATGGCGACGAGCGCGATCGCGATGAACCCGACGACACCCGGGGTGACGTCGACGTCGGGGACGACCGAGGGGCTGGGACTGGGGGTGGCGGCGAGTGCCGCCGCGATGGTGCTCACGAGGTCGGTTCCTTGTCGGCTGGGATCCCGGCGAACAGGTCGGTCTCCGGGAGCTCGGTCGGCACGCGTGCCTCCACGAGCTGGTAGTCCTCGGTCGGCCACACCGTCGCGAGGAGGTCGTTCGGCCAGTAGAAGAAGGCGCTGTCCGGGGCGACCTGGCTGGCGTGCGCGCGGAGTGCGGCGTCGCGCTGGTCGAAGTACTCGTGCACGTCCACGTGGGTGGTGGCGAGGTCGGGCCGGTCGGCGAACCGCTCGACCCACTCGCGCAGCTGCTCGACCGCGGGGCTGTCCGGGTCGCGCTCCTGCAGGGCTTCGAAGATCGTGCTGAAGCGGCGGGGGTTCATCGTGCGCTCGTAGTAGAGCTTCGCGATCGACCAGGGTGCACCGGCGGTCGGGTACGCCGACGGGTCTGCGGCGGCGGACCACGCGGCCATCGACACCTCGTGCGTGCGGATGTGGTCGGGGTGCGGGTAGCCGCCGTTCTCGTCGTAGGTGACGAGCACGTGGGGGCGGAACCGGCGGATCACGCGGACCAGCGCCTCGGTGCTGTACTCGAGCGGGACCGTCGAGAACGTGCCCGGCCGCACCGTCTCGCCCTTCTCGGCGTCGGGCAACCCCGAGTCGTGGTACCCGAGCCACAGGTGGTCGATGCCGAGTGCCTGCTGCGCCGCGGCCATCTCGGTGCGGCGGTACCCGGCCATGTCGCGGTGCGCACGGCTCGTCGCCGGCTCGCCGAGCTGGTCGTTCAGGATGTCGCCGGCCTCGCCGCCGGTGCAGGACACGACGAGCACCTGGTGCCCGTCGGCCACGTACTTCGCGGCGGTCGCGGCACCCTTGCTCGACTCGTCGTCGGGGTGGGCGTGGACTGCCAGCAGGCGGTAGGGCACGTGGGGTTCCTCACTGCGGGTGAGCGGCGTCGGACGCGGGCAGCGCACAGCATCGCGTGAACTACCCTGGGATCAGGATATCCACCCCGGGAGCCCCGAACTGTCCGAACAGCACCAGACCGCCACCCTCGACGAGCGCTACGGCCGCACCCCGGCCCGCAAGCGCCGCAGCCGCCTCTTCGCGATCGTCGCAGCCATCGCGGTCGTGGTGGTCTTCGGTGCATGGGTGATCTGGGCCGGGCTCGACCAGTCCGACCGCGGCCTCGACCAGGACGTCATCGGGTACGAGGTGCTGTCCGAGCACAGCACCGTCGTCCACTCGCAGGTGTCCGTCGACCCGGGTGTCGAGGCGAAGTGCGCGGTGCAGGTCCTCGACAAGAGCTACTCGATCGTGGGCTGGAAGGAGATCACCGTGCCGGCGTCCGAACAGCGCAGCCGGAGCATCTCCACGCAGGTCACCACGACGACGCGGGGCGTGACCGGCTTGATCCACGACTGCTGGATTCCCTAGACTGTCCTGATTCGCCTCTCGAGACCGACCACTCGGCCGGTCTCGTTTTTTCATGGTCGAAGGGACAGAACATGAGCAACGACACGCAGGTCACCTGGCTGACCCAGGAGGCGCACGACCGTCTCAAGGCGGAGCTCGACGAGCTGAGCGGCGAGGGCCGTGCCGAGATCGCGCGCCGCATCGAGGCCGCTCGCGAAGAGGGCGACCTCAAGGAGAACGGCGGCTACCACGCCGCCAAGGACGAGCAGGGCAAGATCGAGGCCCGCATCCGCGTCCTCACCGAGCTCCTCAAGCACGCCACCGTCAGCGAAGCCGAGTTCGACGGCACCGTCGAGCCGGGCACCGTCGTCACGGCGGTCATCGCCGGCGACGAGTCCACCTTCCTGGTCGGCAGCCGCGAGATCGTGGCCGAGGGCTCGGACCTGACGGTCTACAGCCCGGTCAGCCCCGTCGGCGCGGCCATCGTCGGCCTCAAGGCCGGCGACAAGGCCACCTACACGGCGCCGAACGGCAAGGAGATCGCCGTCGAGGTCGTCAAGATCGAGCGCTACGAGCCGTAGACCCGGCCCACTGCAGACAGGAGGCCCGTGGCGACACCGCCACGGGCCTCCTGTCTGTCCGCTGGTCGCGCCCAGGGCGCGGGGCGGACGCGGAACGACATGAACGCTGTCGCACGACAGCGACATCGTCGCGTCAGCCCGTCGCGGACTAGTGCTCCAGGAGCTCGGGGCGGAACCCGACCTCGTGCAGACGCTGGATGACCTCTTGCGCGTGCTCGGGGCCGCGGGCCTCGATCGACAGGTCGAGCGCGACCTCGTTGATGACCAGGCCCTGCCCGTGGCGGGTGTGCAGCACCTCGACCACGTTCGCGCCGGCGTCCGAGATGACCTGGGCGACGCGGGACAGCTGGCCCGGGCGGTCCGGCAGCATGATGCGGATCCCGATGTACCGGGACGCTGCAACGAGACCGCGGGTGATCACGCGCTCCATCATCAGCGGGTCGATGTTGCCGCCGCTCAGCAGCACCACGGTGCGGCCGGTGTCGCGGACGGCGCCGGACATGATCGCGGCGACGCCGACGGCCCCCGCGGCCTCGACCACGAGCTTGGCGCGCTCGAGCAGGACGAGCAGGGCGCGGGCGGTGTCGTCGTCCGAGACGGTGACGATGTCGTCGACCAGGTCGCGGATGATCGGGAAGTTCAGGTCGCCGGGCCGCGCCACCGCGATCCCGTCGGAGATGGTCGGCTTCGTGGTGATCGTGACGGGTTCACCGGCGCGGATCGACGACGGGTAGGCAGCGGCGTTCTCGGCCTGCACGCCGATCACCCGGATCGGCCGACCGAGCCGTTCGGCCATGCCCTTGACCGCGAGTGCGATGCCGGAGATGACACCGCCGCCACCGATCGGCACCACCACGGTGTCGACGTCCGGCACCTGATCGATGATCTCGAGGCCGAGCGTGCCCTGCCCCGCGATGACGGCCGGGTGGTCGAACGGCGGGATGAACACGGCACCGGTGTGGGCGGCGAAGTCCTTCGCGGCGCTCAACGCTTCTTCCACGGAGTGGCCCCGCAGCACGACGTCGGCGCCGTAGTGGCGGGTGGCCTGCAGCTTCGGCAGGGCGACCCCGACCGGCGTGAAGATCGTCGCGGGGATCCCGAGCTCGCGCGCAGCGAGCGCGACGCCCTGCGCGTGGTTGCCGGCACTGGCGGCGACGACGCCCTTGGCGCGCTGTTCGGCGGACAGGGTGGAGAGCCGGTTGTAGGCACCGCGCACCTTGTACGCACCGGTGCGCTGCAGGTTCTCGCACTTCAGGTGCACCGGGGACCCGAGCAGTTCGGCGAGGAACTGCGACGTCTCCATCGGGGTGACTCGCGCGACGCCCTTGATGGTCTCGCGCGCCGCCTCGATGTCCGCGAGGGTCGGGATCGCGGTGAGCGTGTGCGGGGATGCGCTGGTGTCGGTCACTCCCCCATCATCGTCGTTCCGAGCCGCGGCGGCGAACTCGTGTGACGCTCAGTTGGTGCTGGCGGTGCCTTCTTCGGCCGAGGGACCGGCGTCGACACCCGGGGCCGGGACGTCGTCGCCGACCTTGTGCCGGCGCCGCCGGAGCAACTGGATCTGGCCGTGCTGCCCGCGCTTCGGCGTCGCTTCGAGTACGTGGTCGGAGTCGAGCCGGCGCCAGCGGCCGCTCGCGATGGTGGTGACCATGGCGTTCAGCGTCGCGATCAGCGGCACGGCGAAGAACGCTCCGGCGATGCCGGCGAGACCCGACGCCGCGGTGACGCCGAGGACGACCGCGAGCGGGTGGACCTTGACCGCGTTGCCCATGACGAGGGGCTGCAGGATGTGCCCCTCGATCTGCTGCACGAGGAGCACGACACCGAGCACCAGGACGGCGGCGAGGGGGCCGTTGAAGATCAGTGCGACGAACACCGCCAAGAAGCCCGTGACGATGGCGCCGACGACCGGGATGAAGGCGCCGAGGAAGACGAAGGCCGCGATCGGGATCACGAGCGGCATGCCACCGAAGAAGAGCCCGACGATGAAGGACCCAAGGCCGATGCCGACCGCGTCGACGAAGGCGACGAAGATCTGCACCCGGATGAAGCTCGTCAGGGTGATCCAGCCGGCGACACCGGCGCCGTCGACCGCTGCGCGCGCCTTCTTCGGGAACAGCCGGACGGACCAGCGCCAGACGTTCTTGCCGTCGATCAGCAGGAAGATCGTGGTGAACAGGGTGATGAAGAGCGCTGCGAATGCATGGGTTGCACCCGACCCGGCACTGGCGACACCGGACAGGATCGACGCGGAGTTGTCCTGCAGCCACTTCGTGCCGTCGTCGAGCCAGCCGTTGACGTCGGTCTGGCTGATGCCGAACCCGGAGTTCAGGACGAAGTCCTTGATGTTGGCGTACTGGTCGATCGTCCGGTCACGCAGGGACGGGTACGACGCGATCACCTGGTCGACGACGAGCCAGACCAGGGCACCCAGGGCCGCGACGCCGCCGAGCAGGCTCATGACGACCGCGAGCCACTTCGGCACGTGGTGCCGCTGCAGCCAGTTCGAGATCGGCACCAGGAGCGCCGAGACGACGATCCCGACCAGGAAGGGGATGAGGATCTCGCTGAAGACCGTGACCAGCCAGATGAAGACGGCGATCACACCGACGACGACGAGCGCTCGCCACGACCACGCACCGGCGATGCGGACGCCGATCGGGACCGATTCCTCGACCACGGGGTCGGGATGAGTCTGCTTGCTTCCCCATGCCATGGCCTGATTGTACCGACGTGCTTCCGGTCAGGTGCCAGATGCGGCATACGTGCATGGATCCTCGTGTCGGCGGCCTTCGGTAGCGTCGCCGCATGCCCAGGTCGACGCTCTCCGCCGCCGAGGCCCGTCGGGTCGCACTCGCCGCACAGGGGTTCGGACGACCACCCGCCGACGCGGTGTCGACACGTGCGGTGAACCCCGCGTTCGGGCGGCTCGGGCTGCTGCAGATCGACTCCGTCAACGTGTTCGAACGCAGCCACTACCTGCCGCTCTTCGCCCGGCTCGGCACCTACGACCGGTCGACGCTCGACCGGCTGACGCTCGGGCGGTCCGGCCCGTACACCGAGTACTGGGCGCACGAGGCCGCGTTCATCCCCCGCGACGACCTGCGGCTGTTCCGGTGGCGGATGGACGCCCTGCGGGAGCGCGACGCCGGACCGACCCGGATCGACGGGGTCACCCGGACCGCTGCCGTCCGCCGCGAGCTGCACGCCCTGCTGCGGGCCGAGGGGCCGATGCCCGCCAGCGCGGTGGAGCACGAGTCGAACGTGCGACGTGGCCCCTGGTGGGGGTGGAGCGACGTGAAGCTCGGGCTCGAGCAGATGTTCCGGTGGGGCGAGACGGTCAGCGCCGGACGCGCCGGGTTCGAGCGCGTCTACGCCCTGCCCGAGCAGGTGCTGCCCGACGGCTTCCTCGAGACCGCTCCGGCACGCGCCGACGCCGTGCTCGAACTCGTGCGTCGGGCATCGCGCGCGCTCGGTGTCGGCACCCGAGCGGACATCGCGGACTACTACCGACTGCGCTCCGACGACACCGCCGCCGCGATCGCCGCACTCGCCGCCGCCGGGGAACTCGTCCCGGTGCGGGTCGAGGGCTGGGGCGAGCGGGCCTGGCTCCACGCCGATGCGCGGGTACCCCGGCAGCTGACGGCGGACGCGGTGCTGAGCCCCTTCGACCCGGTCGTCTGGTTCCGACGGCGGGCCGAGCGGATGTACGGCTTCCACTACCGGATCGAGATCTACACGCCGGCGCCGAAGCGGGTGTTCGGCTACTACGTGCTCCCGGTGCTGCAGGACGACCGGCTCGTCGGTCGGATCGACCTGAAGAGCGACCGGCAGCGGGGCGTGCTCCGGGTCCGGACCGCGTGGCAGGAACCCGGCGAGCACCTGGACCCCGAGCGACTCGCCGAGACCCTGCGGCGGACCGCGAGCTGGCAGGGCCTGGGGGCGATCGAGGTGACCGATCGTGGCACCGCAGCACCTGCCGTTGCCGGAGCGCTCGGTCTCCCCCTGGTGCCGCACGTGTCCGCGGACGACACGGATGCGGCTCAGCCGGTCGCGCGTGCCGAGCAGGACGCGGCAGTCGACGACGCTGGTGACGCTCGCTGACCCGTCAGAACCGCTCGGCGTTCGCGCGCAGACGAGCGATGCGGTCGGGCAGCGGCGGGTGCGTCGAGAACAGCCGGTCCATCACCCCGGGGCGCATCGGGTCGGCGATCCACAGGTGCGCCATCGAGGAGTTCTGCGTCTGCACCGGACGGCCGTACGCCCCGAGCTTCTCGAGCGCCCGCGCCAGGCCCTCGGGGTACCGCGTGGTCATCACGCCCGTCGCGTCCGCCAGGTACTCGCGCTGCCGGGACACCGCGGCTTGCACGCCCGCCGCGGCGATCGGGGCCACGACGACGGCGGCGATGCCGGCGATCAACAGGACCGGGTTGGCGCTGCCGCCGTTGTCCGAGTTGCGGTTCCGCCCGCCGGACAGACCGCTGAAGACCGAGATGCGGAGCAGGATGTCGGCGATGAATCCGACGGCCACGACGAGACCGAAGACCATCGTGGACACCCGGATGTCGTAGTTGCGGACGTGCCCGAGCTCGTGCGCCATCACGCCCTGCAGCTCCTGGTCGTCCATGAGCTCGAGCAGCCCGGTCGTCGCCGCGACGACCGCGTGCTCGGGGTCCCGCCCGGTGGCGAAGGCGTTCGGGGCGGGGTCGGGGATGACGAACACCCGGGGCATCGGCATGCCGGTCGAGATGGCCAGGTTCTCGACGGTGCGCCAGAGTCGCGGCTCGGCGGCCCGGTCGATCTCGATCCCACCCGCGATGGCGGTGGCCTGTCGTGCCGCCAGGAAGTACTGCAGCACGGCGTAGCCCAGTGCGACCACCAGGACGATGAACCCGATCGAGACGTTCCCGGCGAGGTACCCGCCGAGGAACCCGAGCGCACCGATGATCAGCAGGAACACCAGGACGATGACGACGGTGTTCCGCTTGTTCCGCGCGATGGCGCTGTACACGTCGGCTCCGACGCTGGGGTCAGAACTGGACGCGCGGCGGCTCGGCGATGGCCGCCGGCTCGTTCGTCTCGAAGAACGTGGCCTCGGTGAAGCCGCGGTTCTTCGCGAACGTGGAGTTCGGGAACACCCGGATCTTCGTGTTCAGCTCGCGCACGCCACCGTTGTAGAACCGTCGAGCGGCCTGGATCTTGTCCTCGGTGTCGACGAGCTCGGACTGCAGCTGCAGGAAGTTCTGGCTCGACTGCAACTGCGGGTACCCCTCGGCCACCGCGAAGACGCTCTTCAGTGCCTTCTGCATGTGTCCCTCGGCAGCGGAGGCCGTGTCTGCGTCACCGGCCGACAGGGTCTCGGCGCGGGCCTTCGTCACGTCGTCGAAGACCGCCTTCTCGTGCGTGGCGTACCCCTTGACGGTGTCGACGATCGTGGGGATGAGGTCGGCGCGGCGCTTCAGCTGCACCGAGATGTCGCTCCAGGCTTCGTCGACCCGGACCTTGAGCGTGACGAGGGCGTTGTACGTCACCCAGAGGTAGATCCCGATGATCACCAGGATGACCACCACCACTCCGACGACGATGAGCGTCGTGACGAGTCCGGTGTCCATGCGGGCGTACTCCTTTGCGCGTCGGGATCCGCGGTGCTGCGATGGCCTGAACGGCCGTCGTGAAGTCTATCGATGCAGTCTGCATGCTCCGTTCGCTGAGCAGTGTTCACGGCCGATTCCCGAGTCACGCACACCGCGCATTCGGACTGCTGCCCGATCCGCAACCTCATCCGCGAGGTGTATTGACCAGAGGCGCTCGATCCCGTGGGATGGGTCCGGTGAACACGCGCGGGGACAACGTGGACGAAGGGGCCGTCGGGGGCGACGGCCCTCGTCGTCGACCCCGCTTCGCCCTGCTCGCAGCGGCGACGACGGTCCTCGTCGCGGCCCTCCTCGGTGCCGCGGCAGCACCGGCCGTCGCGGTCGCCGTGACTGCGGAGCCCCAGGCCGCCGCGGCTGCGGAACCCCGAGCCGCCGCGGCTCCCACCGACGCGTCCCCGCCCACGGCCGAGCCGACGGCGAGTCCCGATCCGAGCGAGATCGCGCCGCCGAGCACGGGCCGACCGGGCGCTCCGTTGCCGACCCCCACGCGTCCGGCCGTGCGGCCCACGATCGCGGATCCCGGTGACGTCACGACGGGCACCACCCGCTTCCACGGCACCGGCACGCCGGGGCACAGCGTCCGGGTGTCCGGTCCGACCGCGACCGGTTCGTCCGGGTGCACGGCCCGGGTGGGGTCCGACGGATCCTGGGCATGCCTCGGCACCGTCCGGTCCGGCCCGCAGCAGGTCTTCACGGTGCGTGACCTCGTCGCCACCGGACTCCCCGTCGCGAACGCTCCGGCCTCGGACGTCATCGTCCCGCCGACCCTGCAGGCTGCCGGCCCCACCGGCGGCACCGTGTCCGGCACCGGGTTCCCCGGATCGACGGTGACGCTGTCGGTGTCCGGGTCCACGACCGAGCAGACCGCCCCGGTCGGCCCGGACGGTCGGTGGGTCGCAGCACTCGGCACCCGAGCGGACGGCCGGTTCACCGTGACCGCCTCGCAGACGGCCAGTACCGCGCGCGGCTACCGGTCCGACCTGCGGAGCGCGGCATCGGCGCCCGTGACGGTCACGGTCGACCGCACCGCACCGGCTGCCCCGCGCATCACGACGCCGGACGACGGCCAGCGGATCGGCACCCGGTCGACGACGGTGACCGGCACCGGCGAGCCCGGCGCTCGCGTGACGGTGTACGTCGATCGTGCTCCGGTGTGCGGCGTGGTGGTGGGGACGGACGCCTCGTGGTCGTGCTCCACCGCGGGATCGACCCTGCGCGCCGGCGAGCACCGGCTCACCGCGACGCAGCACGACGCTGCGGGCAACTACTCCCGGTCCTCGGCCGCCGTGCGGGTCACGGCGGGATCCGCGACGACGGCGCCGACCGGCACACCGACCCCGGGCGCGACGGACACCCCGGGGGGCCCCGGAGGGCCGACGCCGGGCTCCGACGCGACGGCGGGCACCCCCGGCACGGCGGGCACCGGCGTCGACGGCACGCCCGGCGCTGGCACGCCCGGCACCGGCAGCGGCACCGGAACCGGAACGAACAGCGGCAACCACGGCAACGGTGGCAACGGCCCCACGGCCGGCGGTGGCTCAGGCAGCGGCAGTGGCAGTGGCAGTGGCTCCGGCACCGGTAGCCCGGCCGGCGTCGGCAGCGCCGGAGGACACACCGACTGGTCCGGCCCCGCCGGCGACTGGACCGCGGCGACCTCCTACGACGGCACCGTCCCGACCATCCAGGCCGCGTTCTCGTGGCGGACCGTCCTGGTCGCCACCGCCGTCGCAGCCGGGTTCCTCCTGTTGATCGCCGCGCCGCTGGCGCTGGTGGCCGCCGTCGCCCGCGGCCGTCTCCGGTCGCCGTTCGCCGGGCTCCTCGGCCGCAACCGCTCCCGGTCCGACCGTGCCCGGGGCGACGACGTCCTGCCGACCTGGGCATCCATCACCATCGCGGTGTCCATCGCGGCCCTCTGCACCCTGCTCGGCGTCGGTGTCGAGCTCGAGGCCCGGTACGCCCGTCTGGCGATCGCGGTCCTCGCCGGTACCGCGGTCCTGACCGCCGCGGTCGTGTTCGCCACACGGTGGGCAGCGGGCACCGACCACCGGACCATCGGCTTCCGGGTGTCGCCGTGGCTGGTGCTCGCGGCGCTCGTGGCCTGCGGCATCACGCGTGTGGCCGACCTCTCCCCCGCCCTCATCGTCGGCGTCGTCCTCGTCCCGTCGGGCAGGCCCGGTCTGGGCACCGGCCCGCTCCGCCTCGGCACCGGGATCGCCGCGAGCGCCCGGGGAGCGACCTGGCGGGTGCTGGCCCTGCTCGGTCTCGCGGCGGTCGGCTGGGTGCTGCACAGCCTGCTCGCCGGCGGGGGCTTCTGGGTGTCGCTCGGGTCGGAGTTCGCCATCACGCTGTGCGTCGGCGGCCTGGGTGCCGTGGTCGCGACCCTGCTGCCCGTCACCGGGTCCGCCGGCAGCGCGCTGCTCGCCGCTTCGCGCGGTCGGTACGTCGCGCTCGCGGTGGTCGCCGTGGCGCTGACCACGGCCGTCTACTCGGGGACCACCGGGACGCACGCTGCCCCGGTACTGCTCGTCGGGATCGCCGCAGCGTGCGTGGCGGCCGCGATCGCGGCCCTGGTCTGGCTGCGCACCGAGCGGCGCGCGGCGCGCGTCTGAAACGAGCCCGGCCTCCCGACCGGGTCCGCTGGTCGCGTCACGACGGTGCTCGGACGGCGACGGCCTGGAGGCCCGTGGTGACGCCGCCCCACGCCTGCCGTCCGTCAGCCGGTCGCGTCCACCGCGCGCCGGGGCGCGTTGCGGGCGAAGAGGCCGGGCAGGAGCCCGCCGATCTTCGTCCCGATGCACAGGCTGACGAAGGTCGCGAGCGGAGTGGCGAGCGCCTCGGGGTCGAAGGTGGCCACCGCCACCAGACCGACCGTCCCCGGCACGAGCAGCAGGAACGCCGGGAAGAACGACACCGTCGCCGGGATCGCCGGCACCAGCCGCTCGAGCAACCGTGTCGCGACGAAGAGCAGCGCCGCTGCGGCGCCGGTCGCGACGACACTGCCCCAGAGCGGCGTCGTCCCGCTCACCACGGCGTAGGCGGTGACCATGACCGCCACCGACACGAGCGTCAGGCGCCACCCGGACCGGAACACCAGGCCGAGTCCGACCGCGAGCACCACGACCGCCACCCACGAGACCCAGTAGACCGGCACGGCCTCCCAGCCGGCCAGGTCCGTGCCGACGCCCGCGACCTCGCCCACGAGCGCTGCCGACGACGGGTCCACGTGCAGCCCGGTCAGGGCACTGCCCGACGCGATGCCGGCGGCCATGAAGCCGAGCATGATGAGGCCCTGCACCAGTCGCGACGACCCGGTGACGATGTCCGCGGCGGTGAGTTCGAGCAGGGCATTGGTGATGAGGGCGCCGGGGACGAACACCGCCACCGGAGCGCACACGGCGAAGAGCGGGACCTGCTCGAACCCGGCACCCGCGGCGACGAGGCCGACGATGGCCGTCGACACGAACGCGGCCAGGAACGGGATGATCGCAACGGCCTCGCGGAAGCGCCGGAGGACCAGGCCGATCACCCCGACCAGCCCACCGACGACGAGCGCCAGGACGATCGCCCACCACGGGCAGCGGAACACGACGGCCAGGCCGGCCGAGGTCAGGGCGTTGCCGAGGATCCACGGCAGGGCGGGCGGCGGGACGGTGCCGGCGCGGATGGCCCGGACGCGGGCGGGGATCTCGGCGAGGGCGATGGAGCCGCTCTCGAGCCCGAGCACCACGCGGTTCGCACGAGCCGCCTGGCGGGAGGACAGTTCGATGCCCTCGGCGTTGACGATGGTGGCGGCGCCGGTGGAGACCTCGCTCACCATCACCAGGGCGGGCAGGACGCCGATCGCGAGCGTCGGTCCGACCCCGGCGGCGTCCCGCGCCTTCTCGAGCGCCGACCGGACGTCGGTGACGGAGCTGCCGGCGTCCAGGAGCAGCGCACCGAGGGTGCCGAGGAGCATGCCGACCGGGACGCTCTCGCCGTCGACGACCTCGACGTGGGCCTCCG
>Ga0265797_10009786_pt1 | contig 12330 bp, 14 predicted proteins | sample P2T30metagenome_FD_192433 | JGI IMG/M metagenome (GOLD analysis project Ga0265797, IMG submission 192433) | Plant litter microbial communities from East Loma Ridge, Irvine, California - P2 T30 | ecosystem: Environmental > Terrestrial > Plant litter > Unclassified | place: USA: California... | reverse complement strand
GCTCGAAGAGAAGCACGACCCTAATACCATAATACTGGCCGGAGACTCGGCGGGCGGTGGCATGGTGCTGAGCATGCTCGCGACGCTGCGTGATCAGGGCATTCCGTTGCCCGCAGGCGCCATACTGATCAGTCCGTGGGTGGATCTGACGCACAGCTTTCCGAGTCTGGGCGGAGACGGCAAGCTGGACTACATTCCGGCGCATGGCTTCGTCCACAAGCCGAGCATGAGTTGGCGTCAGTCACATGACTGCTCTGTCCAGATGTCCTTACTAACAGCGTACAGCACCGCCCAATGCCGACGACCTTGTCGAGCTCGAACATTCGCGCGATTCGAAACACAAGAGCAAGACTACCCCTCAAGATGTGACCTCCAAAGATAAGATGGACGACCGCGCAGCAGCAAAAGAGGCAAAGGATGAGCGTGTGCGCGGTTACTCGATCCGCTCGTCAGAATCAGAACGTCCCAACATACCGGGCATGCTGGATGGAGCTGGCGCAGAAAATGACGTGTGGATATCACCAGATGGCAAATATAGTGTTGGCCCGAAGGGTATGCTCTCGGTTCAGCTGGACAACGACAAGCTCATCGAGATCAAGGACCAGATTCAGATGTATGCGCCAAACCACCTCCTGACGCATCCGCTAGTGTCGCCTGCATTACAACCAAGCTTGGGTGGTCTTCCACCTCTGCTCATCCAGACGGGTGGCGGTGAGCTCCTTCGCGACGAACAGATTTACATCGCACACAAGGCTGCACAGCCATCAGCATACCTACCACCGCCATCGAATAATCAGACCACGGAAGAGATCCAGGCACAAGCGGCACGATACAAGCCCACCAATGTCAGTCTCCAAGTCTGGGATGACATGTGTCACGTGGGTCCTACACTCAGTTTCACGCGACCGGCGAAGCACATGTACCGAAGTATCGCGCAGTTTGGCGCATGGGCGCTTGCTCGCGCACAAAAGAAGTCGATTGATATTGTGGACGATGACGACATCTCCATCATCAGCAGTGACTCCAGCAGTGAGTCTGGAATGGAGAACGGGAGCTCCGAGTCGTCGTTGGACAAGTCGGAGCCAAAGAAGCCGAAACGAACTCAAGGTGGCACAAGAGGGACGGCGCAGCAAGAGAAAGCCACGGCTACCGTAGGCAGAGCAGGCGATCCCATCCCTCCATTCGAGCGCCACATGATCCGTCAACGCGTAGATCGGCATGGGCGCATCTACCCTCTAGCCACCAAGGAAGAACTCGTCGCTCTCAACCTGCCTATCGCCCATGTTGGCGTGCCGAAGACCGGGCCGGTCAGCAAGTGGATGAAGGCGCAAACCCAGTGGAACAGCAAGTTTGCCAAACAAAAGATCAAGATCCAGAAGCAGAGATTCAGGGAGATGGAAAAGGGCTTTGAAGGCTTCGATGGCGAAACGCCGCCGCCCACAGCACTAGCGGGGAGGAGGTTGAAGGGCATGAAGGCCGAGAAGGCGAAGAAGAGGAGTTGGGGCATGAGTATGTGGGCTGGCTGGGGCAGCAAGCACGACTCCATGACCGTACGTTTATCCTTTCCCGCGAACTCACGCAACGACAATACTAACAATTGTAGATTGACCGCGAAGAAAAAGCCGACCAAAATCCAGACGGCCCCGACCCCACGATAGACACAGTCCAACCCCCCACAACCGGCACCGCAGCCGCCAAACCCACCCGCTCCACCCTCGCCGCAGCAACAACCCGCCTGCGCTCCCGCTCGCGCCACTCCGCCGTAACAGACAAAGGCCAAACCTCCTCGCAAGAAAACCTCGAGAAGATATCAACCATCGCGCCGCCCATGCCCCACGCAGAAGCCACGCCACTCGCGCCCGAACTCCAGCGCCACGCTTCCCCTTTACCCTCGCCCACCACCGACCTTCCTCCCGGCGCAGGTCTATCCAGTCCCGGCATCATCATCTCGTCAGACCCGTCTTCACCGGCGACGCTCATCCCCTCGACTGACGGGAGCAGCACGCGTCCGACAAAAGGCGGTATTGCGTATCCCTTTAGTTTGAAAGTCGGCGGTGGTGCGGGTATAGGGATGAATGAGCAGGCGAATGCGAGTATGGTTACGTTGGAGAGTGTGGGGATTAGGACGCCGGATGCGGTCGAGGGGGGTGGGGCGGAGAAACAGCTCGGCGCTATTCCTGCGTTTGTTGGGGGTGAGAAAGTCGAGGATGAGAAGAAGAAGGAGGGTGATGGAGGTAGACCTGCTGCTGAGCGGTTTTACACTGCGGGTGCTGGCGCGGGATTGTTTAGTAGTGGTGCGCCGCCTGAAGCTGTTGGCGAAGATAAAGCGGTGGAGAGACCTGGTGTCGAGCGCTTCGAAACGGCGATGGAGGATCTGAACACGTTGGCTGCTGGGGTAGATAGGAAGTAGACGGGAAGTGAGTAGAGGAAACGAGGGAGAAGAGTGTGTGTAGATCAGTTGAAAGGAGATGCTTGAGATGAACACATTTCACTTCCTGTCTTTCCCTTCCAAGCCGTTTACCAACTATTTACCGTATCGTCAACTGCTGAGACCCAGTGTCAAAAAATAGTCTGAGCTGAAGGCGAATGGAAAGAAGTCTGAGTTTCCAGGGCGAGTCCGGGTCCATGGTCTTTGCGAAACAGTCTCCTCGTTAATTTCTTCACACTGAATCTGAAATCTACAGCAAGAAACGTAAGTCATGACATCGCACGGTTTCCACACACAATACACGCATGGCATGATATCAGGATGTGCAGCACCATTGACCGTAATCAATTTCGTGAGGACCGAAGAAGCAATACCGAAAAAGTGCCATGACATCTGATCTCAGGACAGCGAAGCAAGACACTATATGGGACCGTGAGCGACGTGGACGTAGTGTTCTAGGAAAGGGTGCATGTGGAATGCGTTGTGGCAGCGCGAGAAGCAATCAACTCTGAATGGATAACCTCCAGTCCTACTATGGAGACCGCCCATCATCGGATATTTGACGGTGAAGTGTGTTCTGGACATGAGGGAATGTTTGGGGCCGGTGCGGTGTCTGAGGGGTGGAAATTTGTGTGAGCTACACTTGATACATGAGATGAGCAGAGACCGAATGTTGTCTGAAACGTCGTGCATTTTTTCGTCTGACTAACGGAGGGGATGACACGGAGCGTTTGCTGACATGTCTGCGCAGGTCGGACGGTTTTTGGTCAAGTGGAAATCTCACCGTTGTGGATCGGAGCAGGGTCAGGGCAACTTTATGCGGCTTTCAGGTGGCTCCGATTTCCGACCCGGTTTCGAAACACTGCACTGCACTGCCCATCCGCAGCGACCTCATCCTTCAGCCTCAGGCCACGTCAACGTAAGCGAATGCGAAGAGCAACGCGTAAAGATCGAATCGGTCCATACGCGTAAACATCGAATCGGTCCATACTGTTGGCCAAGCATACCGTTATCCTTCGGCAAGCGCTCGGAGGCTGGAGATGGGAGGCTTGTCGAGAAGCGCAGCGCCGGTGAAGCATGCGCAATGGGATAGCAATCAAGCACGCTTCGTCGGTATGACTATGGCTCGAGACATGGCATCGGCGATATGGAACGCTGCATGGTGACATGGGGGATATCCTTCTCTCGTACCTAAGTCGTCGGTCGAATGTCGAGCCAGCCAAGAATCTGCTGCTGTGCAAACAGTAACAGGAACGAGATTTACCGGTCTGTTCGATTCCGCATGTGTGGTCCGATTGCCCGACTTTATTGTCTATGAAAGGCACATAACGCGCAGCAACAAAAGCGCCCCTCAGCGCTTCTACCGGTCAAAACGCCCACCGATACCCACGTTCCTTTCAACGTGCTCCGCCCCTCCACCATGACGCGCCGATTCGCAGCCCCAATGATGTTCGTTTCGTTCAGCCTCAAGTCCAGATCGGGACTGCGCTAAGCCTGTTGCGGGCCAAAACGCGATCATCGAATAGATTGGCGGAATGCGCGGGCTCCCGCACGTTACACAGCTAGCTGCCAAGGCCTCCGACCTGGTGGGAGGGAGCACAATCTGACATGTTCATACTCGCATCTTGGTCCATTTTCGGAGGCGCTCTGCTCGCGTACGGCACGGACGTCTGCTGTCATAGGTACGGGTACGCGTAAGGTGGGTGCTGTGCCATGTGGGCGGGCAGCATGCAGACACGAGTGCAAACACTGTTTCGTCCGTCTGACTGCTGAGGATATAAGGCTCCAGCGCCCCCTTTGTGTTTTGTGATCTTACTCAGCTCTATACATTTTTCTCTCTGTCATTGTCACTTCGACTTCCTCGTCCTAGCCGCCCATCGGCCCTCCTAATCACTTCTTACAGCTCAGCTTCCAGCCCTACCTTTCGCCATGACTATTCCTCCTATCAACCCCGAGAGCTGCAGCTACGTAAGTCGTCCCATCACAAGAAGATCGATGCGACCAGAATTGACATTGTCGTAGATTGGCGAAGTGGTGCAATGGGGTCCGTACGAGCGAGTGTGCACTCTCGAAGCCACTCTCTACGGGTACTACCCCAATCTCGGAGTCAACGCCTTCTTCACTGCCTTCTTCGCAATCTGCTTCATCTGGAATCTCTTCTGCGGCATCCGCTACAAGACATGGACCTACATGGTAAGACCCAGCCCCCGCCCCCAATCTTCTCGTCCACCCCCTGACTCTCGCCAGATCGCGCTATGTTTCGGCTGCGCCGGTGAAGCAGTCGGCTACGGCGGCCGCATCATGATGTACAACGACGTATTCGACGACAACGCCTTCACGATCCAGATCTGCTGCCTCATCGTCTCGCCCGCCTTCATCTCCGCCGGCATCTACCTCACGCTCAAGCACATCACCATGAGCTTCGGCGAGAGCTGGTCGCGCCTCAAGCCGGTCTGGTACACGCGGCTCTTCATCACCGGCGACATATTCTCGCTCGTGCTGCAGGGCGCAGGCGGCGGCATCGCGTCCACCGCCCCGGATGGCTCCAACCTCACGGACATCGGCACCAACATGATGATTGCAGGCGTGGTCTTCCAGGTCGTGATCCTGCTGTTCTTCGGGTACTTCCTTGTCGAGTACACAGTGCGCACGTACCGGCGCCGCGACCAGTTGTCCGCGTCAGCGATGACGCTGTTCCAGAAGACGAGTTTCAGGCTGTTCATGGGCGCTGTTATTGTTGCGTACGTTGGCGTGTTTATCAGGTGTATCTACCGTGTTCCGGAGCTGGCGCTGGGGTGGATGAGCGAGCTTATGCGCAATGAGGTTGAGTTTATTGTGCTTGAGGGCGTCATGATTGTTATTTCGGTCCTGGCGCTTACGGTGTTTCATCCTGGGTATTGCTTTCCTGCGCTGGGCAGCACGTTTAGTAAGAGTAAGGCGGCGAAGAGGGAAAAGAGTCTTGGGTCTGATGCGGATGCGGATGTTGAGATGATGGCGAGTAATCAGAAGTAGGAGAGGTGAAGCCGCGTTGCGTTTCCTTCGTTCAAAGTAGAAGCGTCTCAGTCGCTGCATTTTAGAGGTTACATTTGTGTATATTGTTCCCCTGCGGCAGTAGTTCACCAGCGCTGGAGTTTTGGCGTTTGCGCGACGATCACGGCGCATGAACACAATAGATTGTCAATACCCAGTACATCATTCCAAATTTCATCCTCGCGGTGCGAAATCGCCCAAAGCAGCCAGAAATCACATTCTCCTCAGTCTCTTTGGCCTCATGGTGAGTGTCGAACGCGTCCGAAGCTTGACCAGTGGGTGGCTTGGATGACAAGTCAGCGTGGCGGCTTATCTGAGCTAAGACGCCTACCACAACGCCCCCATTGACCTTTTAGCCGGTCATGACAGGAAGTTCATGATGTGTTGCTGCTCGGCACCGAGTACACATCCTTCAGCCACAAGTCGACATGTCGGTCTAGATGGAATGCGGCTATAGGGTGGCTTTTGCGAGGTGCCGACGAGGCAGATTGCCTATCTTGGATCGTTTTGTGAAGCGACGTCGTCGAATATTGGGAGGTGGCTCTGATCGAGTGTTTGATTGGCGAGCGCTCCCGGATATCTGTAGGGATAGAGGAGTTGTGGATTTCGATGGTGTGAGGAGTCATACGCTGTGAAGAAGCGGAAAAGGGAGTATCCGAGTTGGCGACATCAGGGGTGCAGACACTGGCGTTGATGGTCATTGTTTGAAGATGTTAGCACTGCGTGTTCCGATACGAACGTAAGTGGTATATGTGAATTAAAACGGGAGAATTACGCACCGTGTGTAAGAACACCCGCGAAAACATGAAGTAACATCGGAAGACCGTCGAATTACACCGCAGCTAGAAACGGACGAGCAAATCTCGATAGATACACTGCAACCCTAGTTCAGTGTGACAGCAAGTTTACTTCTCCTACGACGTATACGAACAACAATCTGCCTACAACCGACTCTGAATCTTCTCCAACGTATCTCCAAGCGCATACTCATTGCTCGTTTTCTTGCTCCTGACCTTCGCTCCATCCTCTTTCGTCACATATCGCGCCTCGACAGCTGGGTTGTAGTCAAACTGGCTAGCCTTCTTGACGTCCTCGTCGCTCATTTTATTGTTCTTCTGCCCATCGGCCCGCTTGTAGACGTTGATCACGACTGCGCCGCCAAGGCCAAGGTTGTGTTGCAGCGCGACGTCCGCTTGGTCGACGAGGCGGTTGTTCGCCCAGCCGCGAAGTTGCCATGTCAGTTCTGCACACTGAGCGAGACCTGTAGCGCCGAGTGGGTGGCCTTTGCTGATGAGGCCACCTGACGGGTTCACGATCGGCCCCTTTCCGCCATAGGTGATGTCTCCGTTACGAACCATCTCGTGTGCTTTTCCTTTCTCGCTGAAACCCAGACCTTCCAGCAGGATGAGCTCGTTCGCGGAGAAGCAATCGTGGAGCTCGGCGACTTTGACGTCTTTTGAAGACACGCCCGCCTCCTTTAATGCCGCTGCCGCAGCACGCTTGGTCATGTCGTAGCCTACGAGATCCATGCTCGACTTCGAATACAGCTGTGGCGTGTCCGTCATCAGAGACTGGCCGGCGATAAGGATAGCCTGGCTCTTCAAATGCGGTCTCTCGTCCAGGAACTTTTGACTCACGATGACCGCCGCTCCAGCTCCATCGCTGGTAGGAGAACATTGGAGCTTCGTCAACGGGAAGTGAATCATCGGCGCCTTTTCGATCTGCTCAAGCGTATACACGTCCCTGAACTGCGCATACGGATTCTTGGCACTATGCGCATGGCTGATTCTCGCAATCTCCGCGAAATCGCGGGCTTCTGCGCCGTACTTCTCCATGTACTCGAGTCCCGCGTTGGCAAAGTACTGCGCATTTGGAGGTGAATTGGATATGCCACGTGTGTCGGCCATCATGCGCATTGAGAGGCCCATTGGGGACGGACGATCTGACCATACAGACTTGATGGAACCAGGGGACATTTGCTCGAAGCCGATTACGAGGGCGCAGTCCACGGCGCCGTTCTTGATGAGCGTGCGGGCGAGATGAAGGCCTGTGGATCCGGTTGCGCAGGCGTTATTTGTGTTATAGATTGGGATGCTGTGATGTTTGTTAGCATGCTCGAATCATTGCCATTGCATCATGTTCGATGGCGTTCGTAAGAAGACCTACCCGCTCATTCCAAACTGGTAAAAGATTCGCTGCCCGCTGGTTGTATCGCCATAGCAGTAGCACGCAACACCCGTCTCGACATCGTCATACGTGATCTGAGCATCTAGCATCGCTTTCACGCCGGCTTCATATCCCATCTCCGGGTACATGCGCTCCTTGCGAGGCTTGATGAACTTGGTGAGGCCTACGCCTAGCACGTAAGCGGGAATCTCGTTCTTGGGCGCCATGTTGAAGTTTATGAATTGGTGTTTTGATTGGACTGTAACTCTTGTCGTCGATCAGGATGGAGACGAATGTCAATTCGATGTCGTTCGCGTGGTGAAAGGCACCTGCATGTCTAAGTATCGGTAAGGCTTGGGCCGAGGTTCGATTGTGTAACCTTGGAACCCCGCAGCATCTGATGGAGTAGGCGACTCGTTTCTCCAGACCACCTCAACCATCACTACCTAGGTGAACACTCAAACACAAGCGTCCTAAATTCAATCATTCCGTAGAGCCCGACGTGCTTCCAATGATGTGATACGCATCACGTAGAGGCGACTTTCCACGCACCGACATCGCACGTGAAGGCTTTGACGTCGCGTCACACATCGCGCTCATCGTGTATGTACCACGACGATAAATTCGCAAGCTGGATGGTGAAAGTAAGACGCGAGCAGTTGGGTCCCACACTATCCGCGAGGTTTCCATGCTCGTTCGCCGCTCTCGAAGGCCCCGATCGTGTTTCTTGTAGGTTACTGTAGCCACCATGATGTGCTTGTCAGTCGTTCGGCACGCGAAAAGCAGTGGGCTCGCCTCAACTCGACCATCACTGTCAAACTTGTCAAAGATTCCAGCGGGGACGTCATCTCGGTATGCAGCGACACAGCGACTTCTTGTTGGTTCAGCAGCCAAGTCATGCTACATGGCAAAATTCGAGGAGGCCCGTTTCGCTGTTTCGAAACGGCTAGGATCCACACCAAGAACAATGCGTGATGAAACACCACAGACCAGCAAATCAGCATGCAACGATTATACGTCACAACGTCTGGCATGTCGGACGCCAGCATCGGCATTTCTTCGCTTGCGCACAATGCAATCTATCTACCACGCGCCATGAACGGTTCTGATAGGGTGATCCCCACATGTACAACCACGTTTCTGGAAATCCACAGGCCAGCCTGGTCCAAAGACTCGGATGTCAAGAACTGGGCGGAGAATTCTGATCCTGAGAACGCACTAAGGTTGCAAAGAGATTCCTCCCGCTATGCAGAAGATTGAGGATCGCAAGACCCGCAGACATGAAAAACATGCCCAGCATATATAACAAAGCGTAGCGGTCGCTCAGTGAGTCTGGTCATCAGCAGCTTGCTTGCGTTCATTCATTCGTTCTTCGACCTTCATTTTCTCGATCCTTCTTGTCACTCTTTACAGCCTTGAAGGCTCTGTCATTCACTGGAGGCCGTGCCCACACACCTTCTTCACACCTTCTACTGCTTTCTCACCGCCAAAATGTCACGCTCATTCATCGTGGGCGCTGCCTTGTTGGCGTTCCGTGCCGCAGCCCAGACTGCCACCTCATGGACTGACGCAAACACCGGCATCGCGTTCAATGGTCTACAGCATGAATCTGGCTTCACTCTTGGTTATGCTTTGCCCGAGAACCCTACTACAGACTTCATTGCACAGATCACAGCACCAATCTCAAATGGAGGAGGATGGGCTGGAATGCCTTTAAGCCAGTCAAGTAAGAGAGCTCGATGTACGAACTGCACATGAGACAACCACTGACTTCGTACATCTACTTCTAGTGGTTGGACCGCTTATCATTGCTGCCTGGCCAAACAATGGAGAGATTGTTTCTTCCTTCCGTTTGGCAACTGGATACACCAATCCTGCAGTTGCACAAGGCGAATTTACTATGGAACCCATCCCAGACGGCACGTCAGTTAACGAGACCGCGTTCACCTACACCTTTCTATGCAAAAATTGTATCAGCGATGACCCAGCCACGGGCATGGTCATCGAAGAGTTCAATGTCATGGGCTGGGCGTACTCCGATACCCCACTGACAGACTCCACCTCCCCTTCAGCTGCACTAAACTACCACAGCGCAGGATTTGGAGCATTCGGCATATCCATGGCCGATGCAAAGAGCGCAGACTTCGCGAGTTGGGCAGCTCTTGCCGTCAAGGGTGGCTCGGGGTCTGGCAACTCCACGATTCCAACGACACCAGGTTCTGGCAATTCGACTGCGCCCATCGCAGGTAACAACATCACTGCCGTCGTTGCCAACGCAACCTATGACTACATCGTCGCTGGAGGAGGGCCAGCTGGCATCATCGCTGCTGAGAGGCTTGCTGAGAGCGGCGCTTCGGTCCTGCTGATTGAGCGTGGTGGCCCATCCACCGCCTCGTCGGGCAACAAGGACACCTTGGAATGGAACTCGACTGTCACAATGTACGATGTCCCTGGATACGGTTATTACCTCAGCGATGTCGGAACCCCTGCTTATTGCACCGACACTGCCGACATGGCAGGCTGCTTACTCGGTGGCGGCACCTCCGTCAACGCTATGATGTTCGTTAAGCCCCAGGACAAGGATTTCGACGACAAGTGGCCCGTAGGCTGGAAGTGGACCGATGTATCTGCTGCCGCTGACCGCGTTTGGGAGCGCAATCCCGGCCAGACCTATGCTTCGGAGGATGGCAAGCGTTACAACGATCAAGCCTATGGCGTGCTTTCTCAATTCTTCGCAGGTCAGGGTTGGGCCGAAACCGACTTCATCAAGGACCCCAACTCCAAGACCGATGTGTATGGACATCCCGCATGGAACGTGGCCAATGGCCTTCGCTCTGGCCCAGTCAAGACTTACCTCCCACTCGCGCAGAACCTGAAGAACTTCCAGTTGATGATGAACACAAAGGTCATTCGCGCTGTGCGCAAAGGCTCCATGGTCAGTGGTGTTGAGGTCGAGGGTGAAGGCGGCAAGCGCATCATCTACAACGTGAAGGCTGGAGGCAGCGTTATCCTTGCTGCTGGCTCCATGTCTACCCCTCGCCTGCTTTTCAACTCCGGCATTGGTCCAGCCGAACAATTGCAGACAGTTGCCACTGGATCCAGCGGCGTGACACTCCCTGCGGAAGCAGACTGGATTGACCTTCCGGTCGGCGCAGAGATTAAGGATCACCCAATCTTCACTGTCAAGTTCAAGACCAGCAGCCCAATGTCCTCGGAGCCAAAGGAAGCTTTCACCAAGCCAAACCAGACTACCGTTGACCTCTTTGCCAAGGGCTCAGGTATCCTCGCACAGTCCGGACAGCGCCTCAACTGGTGGTCGTCAGTCAAGACAACTGACGGGAGCGAAGTGTTCTTTCAGGGCACCTGCAACGGTCCTTCCGACGACACCATCCAGATGAAAGTTTACATCACACATGGCTCACAGTCTGTCGGTAGCCTTGGTATTACCGCTGATGGCGCCACCACCTTCATCACGAACCCGCACCTGACCTCCGATGTCGACAAGGAGGCTGCTACCATCATGATGAACCGCTTGATCAAGATGGCTGCAGGTGGCAACTCCACTCTGTCACTCATTGCTCCTACTGGCGTCACCAACGCTACTGGTGCCGACCTCATCAAAGACTTCAAGACCGGCAGCCATTACGTCGGCACCGCAAAGATGGGCGCCAAAGGTGATGCTGGTGTTGTAGTCGACACCGACACCAAGGTCTACGGCACTGACAACCTTTTCGTTGTCGACGCTTCAATCCACCCAGATCTACCTACCGGAAACACTCAGGCCATCATCATGGTGGCTGCTGAAGCTGCTGCCGCACGTATCCTTGCACTCGGCGGAAGCTCGAACAATGGCACTGCTCCCGTGGTTCCTGATGCTACTTCAAGCACGATCGCCGATGCGACTCCAAGCGCTCTTGAGTCTAGCGTCAGTTTCTCGCTCGCAGTGCCCATTGCTACTCCCACTGGAACTGGAGCGCCAATTGCTTCTTCTGCTGCGCCCATTCAGTCCGGCAGCCCAATTGAGTCAGCATCGCCCATCGCTTCTGCGACACCTAGCGGCTCTGCCTCGCCAATCCAATCCGCAAACCCTGTGGAGCCATCCACCCCAGCCCAGCCCAGTTCGCCCGTTGAATCTGCCCCTCCTGCTTCGACCCTTGCGCCTGCTCCCGCCCCATCGCAGCCCGAGTCCGGTACAGCCAAGTCTTATGACCGCTGCGGTGGTATTGGCCACACTGGTCCCACACAGTGCGAGAGCGGCTGGACATGCAAGACACAGAATGATTGGTACTTCCAGTGCGTACCGTCTTCGCAGGCTCGTGCTGTTCACTCTGCGCCTGTACACAAGCGCAGCACTTTGCTGAGCAGACGCAACGGACGCACGCCGATCGCTCCTGCGAACGAAGAAGTTGTCGCGAGGAAAGAAAATGGAGCGAGGGCAAGCTTTTTGGATGCTTATGCTGCGTAGGAAATTATAGTCCGAGTGACTAAAGTTCTTGTATATATGTTTCTTCACTTCTTATGGGCTGTGCTCAATCAAATTTCATCAATCATATCATGAGGCACCAATCTTCGACTTACTCCGAACCCGCTAGATCTTGAATGCGCTGCTCCAATCCCTCTCTTCTCCTTCTCACGCCATCGCACGACTCCCCAGCCTCCCTCCACTCATCGCGCAACAACCCTACTCACACATTCCGCCCGACTAC
>Ga0265797_10009785_pt1 | contig 12331 bp, 15 predicted proteins | sample P2T30metagenome_FD_192433 | JGI IMG/M metagenome (GOLD analysis project Ga0265797, IMG submission 192433) | Plant litter microbial communities from East Loma Ridge, Irvine, California - P2 T30 | ecosystem: Environmental > Terrestrial > Plant litter > Unclassified | place: USA: California... | reverse complement strand
GAGCGCCTTGAGGGTGCTGCCGTTGGGTCCGAGGATGCGCTGGCGGCGTTTGACGAAGCGGTCCTTGTTGCGCACTCTGCCTCTGATCTTGATGACGTCGCACGACATGCCGTCTTCCAGTATCTTGATCGCCTGTGGCGCAGGGACGCTACGGGCCAGCAGCTTGATCAGATCGCGTGCGTTGAGGATAGCGGCAGGGTCGTAGGTCTTTCGGGTTGTCTTCACAGTCATGCTGCCCTCAACAAGGTCGAGAGTACACGCAATGCCGTGCTTCTCCAGTGCTCGAGTGATCATGCCCCATGATGCCTTGAGATATTGTTCGCCTTAGTGGTGTTAGTATATGGGAAGTATGTAAGCGTTACTATTATACATACGGTATTTAGGAAAAAGCGTCGCAAAGCTGGATTCTTCGCTGAGAGTGCCGCCGAGGTTGTGTTCCGGTTTGAAGGGTTCCTCATTCCATTTGTCAATGTCGTCCGTATCCCACGGCTTATCCTTCTTGTATGTGGACGGCATGTTTGCGTGTACGAGTGTGGTGTTGCGATCGGGAAGAAAATAGATAGATTGCCTCGCTCTAAAATTATCAAGAACGCAGAGAAAGCGACCGCGGCAGACCTGCCGCCAGTCAGCCAATCACGTCCAAGCGCGCTTTCACACGCGATCACATGCGGGGATTGAGCTCTTGCTTGCTTGTTTGCTTACTCTGCTGCACATCGTGCTAGCTGCATCAGTCTCTTCGCTGGTCTACCAACCGTCATACTCAACTACGCACGCTGACATGACCTCTGCCGACAGACCGCGCACTTTCCTCGACATCGATATCGATGGCGAGCCTGCAGGCAGGCTTGTCTTTGAGCTCTTCACAGACAAAACGCCAAAGACCTGTGAGAAGTATGAAATCGAATGGCGTGCAACACGGCAAGCCAGGGATGCTGACTGGAACCACGTAGTTTCCGCCAACTTTGCGCATCGGAACACAATGGCCTTTCCTACGCTGGAGTATCTTTCCACAGGATCATCGAGGAGTTCATGATTCAAGGCGGCGACGTGGAAAAAGGCGACGGTACTGGAGTAGCAAGCATCTATGGGGGAGAATACGAGGATGAGAATCTTGGATGGCGAGACATTGACGAACCGGGGTTGTTGTGCTCGGCCAATCGCGGCAAGGACAGCAACGGAAGCCAGTTCTTCATCACCATCGACAACTGCACACACCTGAAGTCGAAACATACAGTGTTCGGACGAATGGTTTCCGGTCAGGACGCAATCGACAAAATCGTCAATGTCGCCGTAGACTCCAATGACAGGCCGTTGCAACCGGTGCTGATCAGCCGCTGCGGCGAGCTCGAGAAGAAAGGAAAGCAAAAGCAGAAGCAGTGTGCTGTGGAGTCTACCGACAGTCGTGATCGCGGACGGAGACGCCGCAGCGGTTCCGACGTCGACATGAGCGCGAGCCCACAGCCACGGCCTGTTCAAAGGAATCGGCGTCAAAGCGACAACATCATAGACGAAGGGCTTCGCGGACGGCCCAGACAGCGCTCTACCTCACACTCCCCATCGCAGGCAATCGAGGAAAGCAGCGAGAGCGAACCCGAGTCAGCAACAGAGATTCACAAGCGTAAGCGCTCCCAAAGCCCAAGCCGCCACAACGCCGATCCAACGCCGTACAACGACGAGACCTCAGACGGCCAGCGCAGGCGCCGCAGCTTGCCCAACCAGTACGCCGAAGAGCGGGCACGACGGACTTATGGTGATGAAGATCGATACAGGCCGTCTCCTCGACGTGACAACACTCATTACGCGGGTCGTCGAGATGATCGCCCCAGGCAACGCCAAGATGATCGGTATCGACCACGGAACGACCGCTTCAACGACGACGGTAGGCTGAGTGGCGGTAGGCTGGACAACGACGGCGTCGGTGGTGAGAACGATCCTCCTGTCAAGTACAAGGGCCGTGGCTCCATGAAGTATCGCGAACCTGGGCGTTTGTGATGCGAGTTGCTCAATTTCATCAATTCGAGAACCAACAGCATGAACGCCGGCGCGTTCATTTACACACGTGAGGTGCCTTCGTGCGCATGGAAATGTCTGATCGGCAAAGTATCACCATCGTGGACATCCTTCTAGGTAGGTGAGAGGTGGGGAGTGATGAACTCCTCACCGACTTGACTTCATGACAGCGCGAAGCGATCGGCTTCCACTGACGTCCAGGTCTTTATTGTATTGGCAGGTGCGCCCGGTTCTTTGTCCTGCATAGACATCATAGATCAAATGCGCGAGCTTCACATCAAACAGACACGTTGACACACTCTTTTCACATCTTCTGAGCGATTGGAGCGTCGGTGCAGATGTCAACTCAAGGCTGCCCTGGTGATGAAATCATGAAATCATTCTGCGGGGATGCTGCGTATCATTGCTTCAGACCATCACGCTTTCACATACTACGCAAATTACCACACGAGAAGCATGGAAAGGAAAACGTATACAATACCTCTGACTAAGAGCGGCTCTCTCGATGTTCATGCTCTGGTGCCACGAAGGTATCATCTGAGATCTCACAGAAAGGGCTTTCGCATCGGAGGACAAAAGAACGTGCTCGAACACTCAGCCTTCGACGCACATGTTCGGGCGGTACTTGCCTGGCACAGCCTTTGCTGAGCTTGTACCTCATGCGTGGTCTAGAGCCTGGCATACTTGCTACGTACACGGACAGCTCGTGCCTAGCTCTGGCGGTTCTCGATCTGGACGCAGTCAAAGTTGCGAGTCTTGCAGAGCAAGTGGTGACGGAAGCTTCGGAGCTGTTCACAACTGGTATTCTTGGATTGCTGCAACAATTTTCCTACTGTCAAGCTGTCGACCAGACGTCACGGTTCTCAACATGGTGGCCTCGATTCAACATGGTGGCCTCAATCATCGAGAGTTTGCACCGGCTTGAACTTCGTACCACATGGATGTATCGGCCACTACTGACACAGTGCCAAGATGGACAAGTTTCCCCTCGCACAGTCACACAGTTTGGCATGCTGTTCTCAATGATGGTAAGGTAGTTGAGCTTAACTTCACTTTCCCCACGTCGCTCGGCAAAGCTTAATTCGACTCCACAAGTCTTACGTATCCATATTGTGGGGTACTCAAGTACTTTGTACACGCAGCTCTTCTTTTACTTTGACAAACACATTTGGAATGGTGAGGGAAAATTTCCATGTGCGGTACGTCAATTGCGAACTTGCTGGGTGTGGACGTCATCTGTCAACCAAATCGTGGATGCCTCCATCGTGCAGGTAAACGAACATCCAAACGCTGCCATCAACGCCTAACGGGCTTGGATGGACATCATCAGCCCTGTCACTCGGAAGAACGGATCAATGTTGGCAACGCATTGGACTGCACAGCAGAAGCTGTGTCCAACAACACGTCCAATGCCAGCATCCCGCGGAACTGCTCTCTCAAGACGATACGACCACTATCGAACTTTCATCATGCTTTCCAGCGGCAACAAAACGACCCGTGTTGAATCGACTCCTCAACTCGCCATGCGTGCGGCTCAGGAACGGCTCACTCGGCTCTGACGTGTTCCTGCATATCTGGCAGATCGACACGCACATCACCGTTGGTGGTTCGAAGATCAGTGCCAGGTACTAGCTACTACAGACCAAGTTCGCTCGATTTCCTCACCATTCTCCGAACGCGGTTCATTGATGGGGCAAACTATGGGGATCAGATCGTTCTATTTCCAGTGCACACCACTGGGAAAGGCACGCATTGGCTCTGCAAGTGGTCTGATCGCATGTTCCGATCTCGATTTCCCGTCTTCCAAGAATGTCAATCATGCAGGAAAGACCTCAGATGCTGATATAAGAAGAACTTCGACCACTCTTCACTTCTATTTTCACCATCAACACCAGCTTATCAACATCTTCACTTTCTTCCAGACATTACCTTCGCTTTCCCACCAATCACTCCATCATGATGTACTCGTACGTCACCGCTGCAGCTCTCGCTGGCAGCGTTTCTGCATCTGTCCTCCCCAGGACAGACGGCTGCTGTTTCCAGCTCACTGCTTCTGGTGGAAAGTCTGGCACAATCGGACAAATTTACGACGGACAGAATCGCATTGGCGGTGGCCTCCCACCTGCTACGTACTGTATCTCCAACGGAGAGATTACCGACTCGAACGGGCGAGGCTGCATTCTTACTCCTCCTACCACTCAGCTCCAGTGCGATGTTGGCGCTACGCCCACCTCTGGTTTCTCTATCTCTGGATCTGGCGAAGTCGAGTACAACGGTTCTGGCACTTTCTATGCCTGCGGTGCCAGCGCAACTGAGTACAACCTTTACACCAAGCCGGTGGAGAACCAGGAAGACTGCTACGAAGTGAAACTGTCATCTGGAGGCAAGTGTGCAGGCAATGGCGGTGCTGGTGGATCGGGCCAGTCTTCATCGGCTTCAGCGCCCAAGGAGTCCGCCCCTGCATCTGCTCCTCCTGCGTACTCGACTGCGCCGAAGGAGTCGTCTGCTTCTGCCCCATCTTCTGCGCCGAAGGAATCTGGCCCTGCATCTTCCGGCGGAGCCAACACGCCGCCCGTGTACACTCAGCCGCAAGCTTCTCAGAGCACGCCGCAAGCCGCTCCTTCAAAGCCTGCTGAAAGCAAGCCCGTCGAGAGCAAGCCAGCCCCATCTGGTCCAGCCCCATCTGGTCCAGCGCCCTCTGTTCCAGCGCCCTCTATGCCGTCTCCCGCTCCTTCAGCGCCAGCAGCAGTATGCCCACCAGCAGTCACTGTCACCGTGACAGAGGCATGCCCGTCTGGCCCGGCTCCGTCTGGCCCAGCTGGCCCACCCGCCGGCTCTGCTCCCCCACCACCTGTTGTCTCAAGTCCGTCCATGGCACCCCCAAGCGATGCACCTTCTGGAAGCTCTCCGGCTCCTCCTGTCGTTCCAGCTCCGTCGATGGCACAACCGAGCGCTGGAAGCTCTGCGGCCCCTCCGCCACCTGCCGGCCCCGCAGGCTCAGGTACTCCGCCTGTCGCTGGCTCTGCTTGCCCAACTTCCCTTACTGGCGCCTACCAGACTCCTCACTTGATCCTTCCCATCTCTTCAGAGAAGCCTGATGTCCCTCAAGGAACTAGCTACTTTGGTGAAGTCAGCTCCACCACCAGCACGATCTTCAACTTCGACGTCCCCGCAGAATACGCCGGAAAGCAGTGCACTCTTGTCTTCATGTTCCCGGAGAAGAAGGACTTGACTACATCCGACTACACCATGTCCGGCTCTGGCAGCCTCGGCTGCAGCGAGCTGAGCTCTGTTGCTAGCCAGTCGACTTCCTACAGCAACGCACCAGCCGTCGCCAAGGACCTCGGTGATGTTGCCGTTCAGCCCGGTAACAGCTACGTCGTCGCGACCGGCGATTGCAAGGCTGGCACCACCCAGTCCATCGAGCTTTCGTCCAAGGGTGGACTTTCGCTCCACTTCTTCCAGGACTACAACCCATCTCCCCTTGGTCTCTTCATGACCTCTTGCTAGATTGGCAATCCTGTTGGTTGAGAGATCAGCCTGCAACGAATAAATAACGAGAACAAAATGTACGACGACGAATGAGTCTCTACGGCGGAGATATAACGACCGACCACTCCTTGGATGAACAAAAATGGGATACATTCCTTACCAGTATAGTAAACATGTAATATAATACACTCCTTTACCCATGAAGAACTGTCTCAATCCATGTGTCATTGATGATCATTGGAATTCTGCCGCTTGTCCTGCCTAGTATAATGCTGACAAGAAATGCGTCCAATCTTGTGGTCTTGCTCATTGCTCACCCTGGTAGTCACCAGTCGTATTCTCATCCCTCTCGTTGCTGTCGCCATCGCCGTTTCCATACTGATCGTGTAGACGTTGGGCGTCCTCGGCACCTTGCTGATGATCCGTGAAGGTGAGGCGGGCGTTGGCGAGACCCATGTTGTTGTCTTGGCTGAATGATGGGCACCCGAAAGAAGGGAGAGGAAGTTGTCCGTACTGTTGCCTTTGGACTGGCGGAGGAGGCGGAGTTTGCTGTTGGCGTTGGTGGTGTGGGATTTTCCTCGGTTGGCCGTGCACTCGTCGTGCAGGAGCAGCATTGCGAGGCTGCTGAGGTGGACTTTCAGATAGCTGCGCTTGATCTGATGCTGCAAGCTCTTGGAAAAAATTGCTTTCCCATCTCTGCTGGACGAACTCAATCGTGACTTTTGGGACATCAGATCGCTCGCCATCGCTCATCCCGTACCAAACATCATTCGCCCAGGCGATGAAGAGTTCCACACCCGGCTCCAACCCCGTTCCCATCCTTCTGTTGCACCTCGGAATGTATCTTTGGATCTCAAACTTTCTGATGAATTTGTCTAGACAGGGCCGGACGGCCCTCCTGCTCGATGGGCTTTTGGTGTTCCTGGCCCTGCTCCGTTTGAAATCATGGTTCGTGCAAAAGACACCGTCGCAAATGGTACAGCGATTTGCCTGCTCGCAGTGGAGATATATTCCACAGCAGCCACATTTCGGAGCTCCATGGACATCCGACACGCACAGGGTCGATCCAGTGATGTGCGGCTTTCGATGATTGCATTCCGACGGGATTTCGCCCTCCTCGAGTCCATCCTCCTCCTCCTCCCCCCCTCCTCCTCCTCCTCCTCCTCCTCCTCCTCCTCCTCCTCCTCCTCCTCCTCCTCCTTTCTGACCGAGGCGTGGTCTTCTTGCTTGTATTCCATGGTGACAGGGGTGTGGAATGAGAGGTGTGTGTGTGTGTGTGTGTGTTTAAATGCTGTGTGCGAAGGAGAAAAGCGATTCAGTGGCGTCGCAGATGAGGGAGAGGAAGCAGCAAACATGCGCAACTCTCGGGAAGTTCCGGGCTTGAAGTGAAGTGTGCTAATCGCAGAGCTCCAATCACTTGGACATCACAACACATGTGTTGAAGTGTAATATTTAGATACTAACAGCCTACTTTCCTTTACACACCTTCGCACCTCGACAAACCACAACATCCACCATTAAACACATCGACCAAGAACACCTCATCGAGACGCACCGGCACGCTACCACAACATGAACACCACCACCAAGCCAGCCCGACACAGAGTGCCCAACTTCACCCGTGTGCCAGAACATGGCAGTCACGGCGTTGGTCCATGCCAGCAACTCGAGAATGGCGTCAGCGCGACTTCAACTCTGCAAGAAGGAGGAGGCTACCGTGATTTCAACCAGCCGAATTTGAGAGAGCTTAACGCCACCGAGCAGGCCAACCTCGTCCGCCTAGTCGTCTCTATCTGGGGTTACGGCAGCTGTGAGGCGGCCCTTGCCTTGCTTGGTGAGGCCCAGCTAAAAAGCAACAAAGCTCTCAACGACGCGATGTCCAATCGCCTGAAACCATACCCCTCGAACGACAAGTACCTGATGATTCGGGAGGTAGTGCAGGTGCACAACCTTGGCGTCAACATCCGCAACCTCGCGAGGATCACCGTCGCTCTGAGAGTGCCCGCTACTGCTGAGCCCGACGAGGATCAAGCCGTGTTCGACCGCAACAGAAGACGTTTGGCCAAGGAATACGAAGCTGCCACATGGGAGTTGATCAACCGCGCCACCGACCAGGCCAACAAGGCCATCATACAGAACAACAAGGAACACTCTGGCACACGCACTCGAGTTCTTGAGGCCAGACTCGACGCAATCATCGCTACCTTCAACACCGACCCATTCGTCGACCTCGACCCAGCCCGGGAGAAGCTATATATCGATCTGAAGAATGACGAGAGACGCCTGTTTTGGCTCGCGCACTACGACGACGAGGTCGTTGCCTGGAATTGGCTGTACATCGGCCTCATCGACTTGTCCTCCACTTTCCGGACTGGTCCAATGAAGAAGTACTCCAGAGAGGAATTCGCATACACATGTGATGCGATGTGGCGCATCGTCATCGCCGTCGACCTCGAGCGATCACACTTGGTTCAATCTGGGAGTGTCGCTGATCGCGGTACGAATGCATTCGTCGTGACAGATGCCGATCGGGCAAGGTTTCGCGCGGCTGTTGCCTCGTTCAACGAGAAATACAACTTCGACAATCCCAATGCAAGGGTTGACTCCCTGCGCCATCTTCTTGTGATGAAGCACACCATCAAGCGCGCGGCCGGCAACTCTGCCGTCGCTACCGCACTCTACATTGCGCAGGTAGAAGCCAGATTCGCTTGAGCGTCCGTCGCTCGAATGGCCAACTATGATGAGAAGTTAGAGCTTTGGCTGAGACGAGGTTGATCAGAAGGCAGAGCATCATGAAGCTGGCTTTTGAGACGATAGGAACCGGATCTGGGCTAACAGCATTGGTTTGGAGATGAGTTTGAGCAATATGGACACGAGAAATCGAGCAGAAGCGGGAAATCGCGATGTCACATACAGTAGCTTGCGCATGACAATATAGCTCTGACAACATACCAGTAATACCACATGAGCAGGATGCACTCACCATATCTCAGCTCCATGTTGAAACTCCAATTCCAAGTCCAGAGTCGTGGTGCGCAACGAGCTCTCTCTCCGTGTCTACCGACAGCGGTCGTAGACTCGTTGGATAAACGAGACAAGTGACACTCTCGCAATCAGTGATGCGGCGCTACAAGCTTTCCCAAAGACCAGAAGTGGGATCATTTCCCGTGAGACACCGCCATTGCTGTGGGAAAGCCAGCTCGATCGATCTCGCTCTGACGCCTCGTCCCTGACTCCCTGTCTGCTCCTCTTGTGAACTTGTAGCAATGTCCAACCCATTTGTCTCATTCTGACGCCTCATCCCGACTTGGTTTGTGTTTGTGGGAAAGGTGTAAAGACCAATCTCATTCGAAGACCTCGTCTTGTTCCCCGGGACACGAACGACGCCCAGATCGTCCACCCCTGCCTCGGGTTGCTTGGAGTTGTAGATGGTGTTGAAGCCGCCGACTTTCTCGCGGTAGCGCTCCTCGTCACTGGTCGTTGTCTCGCATGCGTTAAGCATGCGCGTGGCAATACTGCCAGACTGGGCGATGAAATCGCGCTGCACACTTACTCCAACCACGATGTCCCACAAGGCATCACAGACGAACACGAACTCCTCCTGGGAGTATGTCTTCATGGGCTCGTGCGCTATTGTCGCCTGGATGTCCACGATACCGCGGCCTCCCAGTACCAGGCGAGGACAAGCTCGTCGTACCGGCCAAGCCAGAACGTGGTCTTCTGCTTGCCATCTAGCAGCCAGTAGTGCTCTTCCATTTCCATTTTCTCGGCCACGGCGGTGAATAGGTCGACCATGACTTTGGAGCGGATGGCCCGGAGCCTTGAGCGGAGGACCTGAGCCCTGGCTCCTTTGTACTTGATCATTTGCTTGCTGATGACAAGGTCAATCTGGGCCGCCGCACGCTTCTGGAGGTCGAGGCAGAAGTCTTCGTAGTCGTCGGCTCAGCCGTTTTCGGCGGCGGCACGCGCGGTGATGGCGGTTCTGGCCAGGTTACGGATGTTAACCATGAGGTCATGGTGTTGGACCTCCTCTTGCACCATGTGATACTTGGCGTTACTCGGGCGACAAGTCAGGCGGAGTGATGCGATGTTCTTGATGTTTGATTTGCATTTCTTCCTAAGCACCTCGCCGAGCATAATGTTGAGGATGCCATGGTTGCCGTAGCCAACAATAGCCACGGTGAGTCTGATCACGTTGGCATGCTCAATTGGGTTGAGCTGCTCCATCTCGAGCTGGGTTGTGCTAGGGTATCCTCCTCCTTGGTTTGCTGCGGAGGTCGCGATCACTGCCTGGTCAGCGAACACTTGCGGTACAATACCTCAGCTGCCATGGGGTGGGACAGAGGCGTACGCTGGGACGTTGTAGCGCTTGGGATCTTCGGCCATGCTGGTAGTCGGTCGGTTGTTTGTTGTTTGATGTTGCACATTCTGGTGCTGTTTCGCAGTGAGCGGGCTCCTCTCGACTTGATCGACGCTTGGATAGCCTCTGCCCTGATTTGCCGGCGAGGGCGCAATCACTGACCGGCCTGGGGATGCGGTCAGCCCGACACCCCAGCTACCATGCTCAGGAACGGAGGCATAACCTGGGACGTTGTAGCGGCCCATTTTGACGACGTTGTCGGTAGTTGATGGTTGTGCGTTGTTGGTGGCGGGGGAGTGGCCGCCATGCTGAATAGGTCGGTTGCTGTCGGATGTTGGTCTCGGTTGGTGTGGATTCCGTCGTGGGGATGGAGGTTCTGTGGGTTGTGTTGTGCAAGGTGCTAGACTGCAAGAAGGCAAGCGATCGATATCTATAGCAGATGTTGATTAGGTAGGCGTGCTCGTGAGTGCTCGTAATCTGCACCACCTCACAGAATCACACAGGAAAAGCCACACTGCATAAACAGAGCTTGGCAGCCAAAAGAGATTCTTCTTCAGTCACTTGCTGAAATGCAACGAGTGAGCTGGTGAAAAAAAAAAAGGATGCAGCCAGCTGTAGTGCAATGCTGGCGCATGACCCTGGCAGGCATGGGATCTGACCAAAATTCCAGGGGAACAACATCGCCGGCCGCAGCTCACAGCGAGTTGTCGAGGGTAAAACCGGTAAAACCGCGAAGAATCAATGTAAATGCAAAGAGAACAAGGCAAACCTTAGCAGAGCGCGGACGTGAGCCCATACACCAATCATGCAAGGTGGCCGACGCACACGCAGAAGAACCCTCTCCAGGCCAGACAGAGTGCGGTACTCAATGAGCCCATACAGCGATCATGTCTGATACTGGAGGACGCAGTAAAGCAGAAATCCAAACAAAGGCAGGGCTCAGCAGGGTGTGCGGACTCAGTGAGCCCGTGCAACTACCATGCGAGGTGCCTGCGCTTTGGAGGACGCAAGAAATGAATGCAAAAGCAGGCCAGAGCAGGGTGCAGTTGCGTGAGCGCGTGCGACAGCGTGCGTGGTACCTGAAGGACGCAGAAAAGAACGAAGCGAATAGAAACAGAGCGAGCGGTTATGAATGGACAAGGTTGTAGTGCAAAAAGAGGAAGAAGTTGAAAAGCGTGATGTTGTTGTGTGTGGGAAGCGGAAGAGCGAGGAAAAGAGTAGGTAAATAGGTGATGAGCGCGGAGGGGTTGCAAAAGGGCGATAATAGAGCAGGAATGAGCGAATGAGCGACTCTCGGGAAATGCCGGACTCGATGTGAAGTGTGCTCTCTCACTGGCGCCGGTCCTTTTTCGGCGTACGAGAGTCGATGGTAGCACCACATGTGAGTACTCGGACCAGTGAGTGACCGCAATTCGAAACAAGCTCTCTCGCCGGCATCACCGCTTTCTTCGCGTACGAGAATCGCTGGTACCACCATATGGAGGCACTCGGACCACTGAGAAACAGCAAAGTGAATCAAGCTCTCTCACCGGCATCAGTACTTCGAAGACCTGCGGGAGTGGCTGGTACGAAGCTACGTCGACGACTAACCCTCCGAGACACCCATATCGGAAACAAGCTCTCTCACTGGTATCGGTGTGTCGAAAGCATACGAGAGTGGCTGATACCAGCTCGTGTTGATACGCACACATTCGAGATGCTCGTACTTGGAATGGGCTCTCTCGCTGGTATCGGTATATCGAAAGCGTGCGAGTGTCGTTGATACCAGCTCACGTCAACAGGCACACCCCGGAGATGCTCGTACCTGGAATTTGCTCTCTCACTGGCATTGGTACTTCATCGACGTACGAGGGCCGCTGATACCAGCTTACGTCGACACTCAGACCGTTGAGACAGAGACATCTGAGAAGTGTCCTCTCTCTGGCAGCAGTGCGTGTCTGGCGTACGAGAGTGGCTGATACCACCATACAGGACTACCCGCACCTCCGAGACACTAGTATCTTAGAAGCACTCTCTCGCTGGTCTTGTCGCGGTTTCGATATAATGAAGTCGCTGGTATAACCATAACGAGATGCTCGAACCGGTGAGGAATGGGTATCGAAGGAATACTCTCATCTTTTTAGCATGCGGAGGTCGCTAGCATCACCACCTCTAGGCACCCGGATTAGCGAGTAACTGGTATGCGAAACGTACTCTCTCTTTGGTCTTGCCATCACTTGCATATACGAAGGTCGCTAGTACCACCATCTGCAGTCAGGTACGCCGATGAGAGAACAGTACTCAACATGAACTCTCTCAGTAGACTTACCACATTGCCTTCACACGAAGCCCGCCAATCGCACCATACGACAGCATCCTGGTCAGTGAGAAACTCTTCACCGGCCCGTTGTCTGATACATCAGTCGTGTTTCGCTCTCCTGTTGTATGTCAGTCGACATCAGCACAGTATTGCCCACCCCTCTTTTTGCT